>Ga0315291_10000750_pt1 | contig 42944 bp, 61 predicted proteins | sample YL17G12_20_MG_FD_203070 | JGI IMG/M metagenome (GOLD analysis project Ga0315291, IMG submission 203070) | Sediment microbial communities from Yellowstone Lake, YNP, Wyoming, USA - YL17G12_20 | ecosystem: Environmental > Aquatic > Freshwater > Lake > Sediment | place: USA: Wyoming | collected...
TCGTAGGTTTCCTCTTCCACCACATCCGTCAGAATATCTCCGGTGCAGAGGAGCCAATCGTTGGATAGGCTATCATCCAATCCGTGCGTCCATCTAGTGACGGGCGTTACGCCGACAGCGTACTGGATGATCGGGTCACGGGCCGTGCCGCTCGCGTTGCTGAGCTTCAAGAAAGGCGCAACGGACGACGAACTCAGATAGAGCCCCGCGTGGTAGGGCGTCGCCGCGATCCTGACGTCCTGGTCGATATAGCTGTCCCCCGAGATCGTGAACGACCGCGTGCCCGCGGCTACGAGGAAATTGAGCGTCCGCCCCGCCGTGTCGTTCTCGTTCCAGTTGAACAGTAATGAGTGGCTGAGGTTTGTGTCCCATAGCCGGACCTTCTGGACTGGGCCCTGGCCGAAAAGGAAAACAAATCCTATGAGCGCCGCGATCGCCGCGGCCGCGAGCCGTTTTTTCATGACCTACTCCTTGTTTCGCGGCGTGGCCTGGGGTTGCCCGGGCGCCTTCACCGGTGCGCTCGGCCCTGCCGTCTTGCCGTTGAGGTACGAGACGATCTGCTGTATCGCCGCGCCCTGGTCGTTCACCGCCTTGACCAGCGCCGCCGTTTGCAGTGTCGCCTCGATCTTCGCGAACCTGATGAACATCGTCACCGCAAGGACGATGACAAGGGCGAAGATGATCACGTCCTTTAAACTGATCTCTATTTTCATGATGTCCTCCATCCCGAGCCTGTAAAGTGCTCTATAATCCACTTCCCTGCCGCGATAACGCAGAGCCTCACGAGGGCGAACGTCTCCTCGGCCAGGTCGTTATAGACTGTCCCGCCGGCGCTCGAATCCTGGATCGTCTCGCCCCCGGCGGCCTGCACGGTCAGCTTGCCCGCTCCGCGCTTGACGAGGCTCACGTAGAGTCCGATGTCCTCAGCGTCGACTGCCGGGAGGGTGAAGATCTTCGGCCCGGCGTTTGTCATCGTCAGGAGTTTACCGAAGTCCTCCTCGTCGAGCGTGTAGTCGTCCGTCTTGTCCTCGACGGTCTCGCGTTGGGCCACGGCCTCCGTATCCCCGTCGTCGAGGTCGACGAACTGCGTGACGCCGCCGGCCCGCAGAAGGGCGAGAATCTTCCGGACGAGCGCCTCCGCCGAGTTCCTTGAGAATGTCCTATCGCCGACCGGCATTTTTTTCCTCAATACGTCTGAGTGTCGAGCACCGCCACGACCTCCGTCGACCGCGTATCCGGCCGCTTCAAGATCCGCTCGATCCGGAAGAGGACGCCGGAGAGGTTCCCGCCCGCGTAGCACGCGCGGATCCTCGTCAGGTGGACCTTGTCCCGGCCCGGGAGAAGGTCGAGGCCGTAGCCCCAGACCTCGAACTTCGCCTCGAGGGGCGGCATCTCGTACATGCTGGAAAGTTTCCCTGCGAGCCAGGCCGCGCCCGCGGCCGTCTTATGGTAGGTCTCGACCTCGAGCGTCGAATCAACGCCGTAGAAGAACTCCGCGACCTGGGACTCCAGCTCGGCGAGCTTGAAGACGTCCTGGTCGCTTGGGGACTCGTCGTATTTGACCTTGATCCGGGCCCGGACGCTCGAGAACCTCCGGGCCATGGAGAACGTCTTGAAGTCCCCGTCCTGGAGGTGCGGCGTGTTCGGCGGCTCGACGGCCTCATAGACAACCGGGCCGTGGGTCTGATTCTGCAGCGGCGTGAATTTGAAGAGGAGCGACGTCTCGAGCTTCGCGAGGATCTTCCCGAAGGTGAGGGTCCGGTCGAGGTTGTAGGCGACTTCCCACGCCCGCTTCGTCTTGAAGTCCGCCAGGGCCGCGGGGTCGATGATCGTGGACGCCTTCCCGATTTCTGTCACGACCAGGTCCCAGAGCATGTCTGCCCCGTCGTAGATGACCGCGCCGGCCTTCAGGACGCCGCGGATATCGCCCCTGAGATCCGAGTCCTCGGTCTGGAGCGGGAAGGGCAGGGAATATTTCCAGTATCGTTCGTCCACTTTGACATCTATCTCTACGGACCGGGCGCCGACGCGGACCTCGGCCGGCAGGTATGCCGAGAGGATGGTCGCGCGGAGGAGCGAGGCCGGGGGCGTCCCCTTCCTCGTCGTCCAGAGCGAGATCGAAGTGGCATAGAACCCTTTTGCGCCCGTCGTGAACGATTGGGCGATCCGCGTCCGCGCGGCGGCGTCCCGCAGGGGTAACCCCGCGCCCCGGCCAAGGTAGGTCGTGTCGACCTTGTTCGTGGACCCGCCGGAGAGCTTCGCCCGGCCCTTGAGACGGAATAGGATATCGACGGCTGGCTGGGCCGTCCAAACGCCGGCGCCGTCTATTATGAAGGCTTGGCCGCCGGCGTATCCGGCCGTGTGGCATTTCTTGAAAGATAAGTGGCCACCGCCCACGGGGTAATCTGCCTCAAGGACGAAATAATAGAGGGTTGCGGGCTCAAGCCAGGGCGTCGACAAGAGTGTAAACTCCGCGTTCGCGAGGTCCGTCGTGTAATCGGAGCCCGCGACGAGGAGCTCGCCTCCGTTCCGGATCTCGTCAATCGCTCCGATCTCCCGACCGGCGAACTTTTGCCGCTTCGTGATGACGTCGACGCAGACGGGGATGACATTTTCCAGGTGTCCGTAGGGGATCGGAATGGGTCCGCCGTTCATCCGGTCCTCGAGGTTCGGGTACGTCGTCTTGTCGAAGCTCGTCCGCGGCAGCGTCGTGTAGAGCAAGGTTTACTCCTGGAGCTTCCTCGGGTCCTCGACCTTGAAGACGACCCTGTCGTCGGCCCAGGCTATGTCCCCGATGAACGAGTCGATGAAGTCCTTGAAGAGCGCGTAGGTGTCTATGCCCGGGACGCCGAACTTCACGACGATCCGCTTCCCCTCGTAAATGTAGTTGTGGATCCGCGCGTCCCAGTACGCCTCGTTGTTGAGGACCTCGATGGAGCCGTACGTCTGCGCGATCCCGCCGTCGGAGAATGGCTTCGCCTCGAACGAGAGCTCGGGGAGCGATGCGCGGGAGAAGAGCGGCCGGTATTGCTTCCCATCGACGACGATCGTGCGGTCGGCGATCCGGTCCCAGAAGTGCGAGCGGACGAGGAAGAGGCCGCCGCCCGGATTGGCGCCCGTCGACCCGTGGACATAGAGCCGTTCGTTCCCGGGGCTCCAATACCAGGAGGAGACGGTGGCCTGGCACGTCGCGAGCGGCGCGACGTCGGGCGCATATTCCGTCGTGACCTTGGTCGAGAGCCGGCGCTCGAGGACCCGCGACGGCTTCCCCTCCGGGTGCGCGATCCACCAGCAGCTCGTGTTAGGCGCCGGCGCCTGCGTCCAGGCCGCGGTGTCGAGGCGCCGGCAGGGCTCGATCCCGCAGATCCAGACGAGGTCCTGGTCCTTCTTCGACGGGTCGAAACTCAAGGCTCGTCCTCCAGCCGGAGGGTCGTCGACCAGGGCGTCAGGCAGGTCCTCAGCGGCCGCTTGATGGTCTCCATGAACGATATGTAGACAATACTCCCCGTAATGTCCGTCGAGTCGAGCGCGACCCAGAGCGGCCGCGTGTACGCGCCGCACCAGCGGGCCATCTCGTCGTAGCCGTCTATGTCCGCGAGCCCGGCGATCGTCACGGGCAGCGAGTAGGTGTCCCGGGCCGGCTGCCGAGAAGACGTCTTCTGGCCCGCCGGCGATTGGCCGATCGAGGACGGGTCGACAAGGTCGCGCCCTCCGCCCGGCTTGTAGTGGTATTTCGCCCGGAAGACCTCGCCGAAGAAGACGCGGGACGCGGAGACATAGCCGTCCGGGTTCGCGGCGTCGACGATGACGACGCGCCAGAACCGGTAGGTCTCCTCGGCCGGGAGCTTGACGGCGATTCTCTTCTTCGCAATCATCTCTGCGGTCACGGCGACGGACGTTGAGTAGGCGGTCGCGCCGATCCCGGTCGGGTCCGTGGGGTGCCCGCCGATCTCGACGGCCGCGCCGGCCGTGAGGTTCATGTTCTCAAGGACGAACCCCAGGACCGGCTTCGTCGCCCACTCCGCGCCGAGGTCCGCGACGATCTCGATCGCGCCGGCGACTCCGGCGCTCCGCCAGTCCCACGTCGCCCACCGCTCCTGGAGGTTTTCGACCGGGAAGTCCGGGTCCTCGGAGTTCGCCGTGACCGTCGCCGCGTCGAAGTGGTTCTTCCAGAAAAAATCGAGCTTCGGCGTGCTCACATTCCGCCTCCTTCGGGCGCCTTGAGGTCCTCGCTGTTGAGCATCTCCTGGAGTATTGGCCTGGCGTCGTGCCGGAGGAACTCCTCAACCCCCCTGCGGTCAATCGCGTTGATGTTGAAGGTCAGGTTTGCCGACTGTTTGGGCTCGCGATACTTGCTAAGCGGCGTTATGACCTCCGGCTCGGGCCATCCAACTTCGGCAAGCTGTCGGGTCCAGGCGATCCCGCCCTCCTGGTAGCTCGAGACGCCAAACCCGGATGTCCCTTTTCCCGTCGTCGTGACGAAGGGCGTCATGTCGTGCCCTATCTCGCTCACGGTGATCCCGAGCTTCTTCGCGAGAGCGATCGCGTCCTCGAGATCCTCGTTGAACGGAACGAGGATCCCGGCCATCGGCTTCCAGGCCGTGACCGTGTCTTTGCTTGTTTTGTAGAACGTCCCGGCCGTCGTGCTGATGTCCTGCATGAGGTCCGAGACATCGGCCCCGAGGACCTCGGCGATCTTGATTAGGATGTCGCAGACGCGGTTGAAGCCCTCGACGAGGACGGCTGCCTCGGTCTTCTGGGCCTCCTTGATCCAGCCGTGAGCCATCGCCTGTCTTACGAGGCTCTGGGTCTGCTCGTCGAGTTCGAAGCCATAAGCCGCGGCATAGTTGACGATCTCCTGGAGCGACGGGACCAGGGCCCGGAGCGAGTCCTCAACGCTAAGGCCGCCGTGTCGAAGGGCGTGGAATTGTGAGACGATGTCGCCCGTTAGCGTCTTCCAGGCGTCGGCCGTGAGCCAGGCCGTGTTCCCGAGCGCGGTCAGGATCTGCTTCGTCGCGTCGATCGCTTCGAAAAGGTCCCTGTATTTTTCCGTGATCCCCACGATCCTGAACAGGTGCCCGAGCCCGGTGCCCACGAAGGACAGGCCGAGCTCCTTGTATTTATCGCGGAGGATGGCCAGGGGCCCGGCCATCGCGTCGACGGTATCAATCCAGGACTTCCCGGAGGCGAGCATCGCATTAAACGTCGTGATGGCGATCCGCCCGAGCTCGCCGAGCCGCTCCTCGACCTCCTCGAGGTGCAGCTTCCTCCAGTCGAGCGCGGCCAGAAGGTCATTCCCTGTCTTCAGTTTCCCCGCGGCGTCGACGAGCGAACCCTTGAGGATATCGACGCCGCGGACGAGCGTCGAGAGGGCGTCCGGGATCGTGTCCAAATACGACAGCACGTACTCGTTGAGGGCCTTCGATTCCTTGCCCGCCTCCCGGAACGCTCGGATGAGTTCGATGAGCTCCTTCGACCCCTCCTTTCCGAGCCGCTTCGCCTCGTCCAGGAGCCTCGACCAGGAGTCCTCGAGATCCTGGCTCGAGGTGAAGACGCCGCGGATCGCGTCCTCTATCTCCTTGAATGCCACGGCCCAGTCGCTGAGCTGGTCGCCGATCCTCCTCGTCGCCTCCCCCGCTGCGGTCGATCCTCCGGCCCTGAGCATCGCCGTCGTTATCGTGTCGAGGAGGGTCTCGCCCTTCTTTATGGCCTCGTCCATCCTGCGGTCGATCTCGTCGAAGAGGGCCTGCTCCTCCTCGCTGATCCCGTCGAAGAAGTCGATCATGGCGGCCCCGAAGTAGGCGATCAGCCCCGCGGCCGCTGCGGTCGCGGCGAGTCCGAGATCCTTCAGCATCCCGTCGAAAAATGGCTTGAAAATCTTCTCGCTAAGCGCCTTACCTATGTATGTCACCAGGGCGTTGATTGTTCCCTGGAAGAGGTTCTTCAGGAGGTTCACAAAATTGAGGCCGTCCTTGAGAATATTCGCGAACGCGTCGCCGAAGGCCTTGGCCATCTGGTCGGTCGTCTCTTTCCAGGCATCCTTGGTCTCTTTGGCCGCCTTTTTCGCGGCACCTTTTGCCTCGTCGGCCGTCTTCTGCCAACCCTTGACGATCGCGTCGAGGTCCGACTCCATGTTCTCGGTCGTATACTTGACCGACTTCTGGATCTCGGAGTTCACCTTGAGCGCCATTTCGATGAGCTTGTCGAGTGCTTGATTGACGTGCTTCGCTACTTCGTCCGCGGCCGGGATGAGGTTAAGTTTGAGCGATCCGGCGAGCTTATCGATCTCCGCACGGATCCGGTCGATCTCCACGGCCGTCATTTTCCCGCGGTAGAGGAGCAGGGCGTCCGTCATCCTCTTTACCTGGGCTTCGGTCTCTGAACGGAAGGTGATGTCGAACTGCTCCTTGAGCGATCTCGTCTCAAAGACGAGTCCAGTCATCTGTTCCTTTAGATCGGCGATCTTCTCTTTCATGGCCTGGACGACGCCAGGCGCCTGCTCCGTCGAATTCAGGAGCGCGGCGAGGGTGCGCTCTGCGAGTTTGAGTTCGTTCGTCAGCTCCGTCCGGGTCTTCAGGCCGAACTCCTTGAGGCTCCCGGAGAGGTCGAAGAGCGCCGCCGCCACAGGCTTGAACTGCGCGGCCAGGTTCCGGCCGGCGGGCAGGGCCGTCTCGACGAGCGTCTCGATCCCCTTCTTAGCCGCCTCCATGCCCTTGAGGAAATCGCCGAGGCCCTCACGGCTCATGCTTTTGAAAGGATTATGGTCCTTGACGAAGGCCTCGAGTTTGCCCCAGAAGCCGACCCCTTCCTCCGAGAGCTTCTTCATGTCCTCCCGGACCTTCGCGATGTAGGCGATGATGACGCCGGCGCCGACGAGCGTGAACGTGAAGGAGAAGGCCTGCGAGGCGATGATGCGCAGCAATCCCGCGCTCTGGATGATCGATCCGAGGGATCGGAGGAGGGTCCCGAGGATGATGATGCCGGCGGCGGCGGCGCTGAAGAGGATGCCGAGCCCGCCGGCCGCGAACGTCGCGGCGGCCGCGACCTTCGGGTGCTCGCGGGCCAGGACGGCGAGATCGTTCGCGAGCTCGCGGACCTTCTCCGATACCTTCATGAGGGCCGGGACGACCGTCGCGCCAAACGACGCGGCGAGGCCGGAGAAGGCGTTCTGCGTGAGTTTGAGCTGGGCGTTGAGCGTCTGGAGCTGCAAGCGCGCGATCTCCTCCGTCGTTCCGGCCGCCTTCCGGAGCTCCGCCTCGTACCGCCGGATCGCGTCGGACATGCCCACAAGGTTGAGGATGGACGAGACCGAGCGGTCCGAGAATTCCATCTCCATGAGGATCGACCGTTTCATCTCGTCGGACTTCCCGGCCAAGGCCTTCTCGAGGTCGCCGATGACGTCGGCCATGTTCCGCAGTTCGCCGGTGGAGTCGAAGACCGTGACGTTGTATTTCTCGAAGACGGCCTTGTTCTGGATGGCCCTGGTCTGGAGATCGCGGAGCACGATGTCGAGCCGCGTGCCGGCCTCGGCGCCCTTGACGCCCTGGTCCGCGAAGGCCGCAAGAACCGCGACGCCCTCCTCGATATCCTTGCCGACGAGCCGGAGCGCCGCGCCCGCCCGCGTCGTCAGGGACTCGGAGAACTGCTCGATCGAGGCGTTCGCCATGATGTTGGCCCTGGACAGGACGTCGGTGATCCGGACCATGTTCTGCATGTTCGCCACGGCGTCATCCCGTATCCTCATGCCGAGCGCGCTCTGGGCGTCGGCCACCAGGCTCGTCGCCTGCGCCAGGTCAAACATTCCGGCCTGGGCGAACTTCGCCACGACCGGGAGCATCTTGACGGCCTCTGCCGCCGTGTAGCCGGCGGAGGCGAGGTAATAATAGGCCTTCGCGGCCTCGGCGGCCGTAAAGGTCGTCTCGCGGGCGACCTCGCGGGCGGCCTCGACGAGGTCCTTCCTCAAAGCGTCGGAGACGTCCCCCATGATGGCCAGGGACTCGGTCATCGCGGCATCGAACGTCGCGAAGGCCTTGACGCCGGTGGTCACGGTGCCGATCAGCGCGCCTCCGAAGATGCCGAGCCCGATGCCGGCCTGGACCATCTGCTGGCCGACGTCCTTGAACTGCTGCCCGATCGCCTGCGCCGACCCCTTGAGTTTCGCGGCGTCCGGGCCGACGACCTGGCCGATCGCCTGGTTCCAGCCCGTCTTGTCGAGGAGCAGGTTCGCGATGATCGAGCCCGCGATGAATCCGCCTCCGCCCGTCATTTCTTCATCCCTCCAGCTTTATTGATCTCCGCCGCGTTCTTTCTCCGAGCCGCCATCTCCGCGCGCACCTCAACGAGCCGCCGCTTGGCCATGGCCTCGATGTCCTCGATTTCCTGTTCGTTGTCCAACTCATATATCTTGTACTTCAATTCATCCATCGTGCGGTTGATGGACTCCTGCCTTAAATGCGGAAGTAGCGCCGCCTCGCATAATTCCATCCTGCGAGTGAGGACGCTCCGCGCCGCCTCCGCGGTCCAATCCTCGAAGTCGCGGAGACCCATGTCGCGGAGCTCCACGAAAGCAAAAAGCCCGGGGAGCTCCCGCGAGATGAAGGCTATTTCGCGGGCGCGGGCGCGTGCCCTTTTTTTTGCTCTTTCCCCTCCTTGGTCTTACCAACGCCCATCGCGACCTGGACGACCTCCCGGAGCTTCGAGATCGGGAGTTTCCCGATCTCGTTCATCGGGCCCTCGATGACCTCCGCAAGCATTTTTCGGAATGCCCCCGTGTTACCCTTCATGAGCTCCTTCTCTAGGTTCTGCGTCATCTCGAGGCCGTCGAGAGTGATCTCCTTCACCCGGAACGCCTTCCCGTTGATCTTGATGAGGAAGGGCTTGTAGAGCGTTTTCTTCGTTTCAATGCTGAGGATTGTCTCCATGGCTCCCCCTTAGATTCCGAGCTCGGTCGACCCGGCGGGCATCCCGGCGCGTCCGAAATCGCCCACCTCGCCGCTTTCCTGGGAGACGAAGACGAGGAACGAGATCGGGAAGACCCTCTGCGTCGACCGGTCCCAGGTCAGCTCCCAGCCGGGGATCGGGACGGCCTTGTAGATCTCGACCCATTCGCTCGGGTCCACGCTCACCGCATTGTTGCAGATCGGCTTGATCACGATCCGCTTCGCGTCGGCGTAGAGGTTGCATCCGGCCTGGTTCTTGAGCGCGATGTACTGGTAGGGTTCGGACCCGAGGATCCCGCCGGCGTTGAGCACCTCGTTGAGCTGGTCGAGCGTCGAGCGCGTCATCCGCGCCTCAAGCGTTGCTTCGGTCCCGCTGAAGATCGCGTCGACCGCGGCGTTCCCGAAGCGCTCCTCATAGATTTTCTCGACCGACGTGACGCCCTTGAAGGTCGTCGCGCCGAGGAAAGGGCCGAGATTCAGGGCTCCGGATTCGCCGTAGCCAAGAACGATCTCACAAGGTCCAAGGTCCTTGAACGGAAGTGCAGGCATTTTTGCCTCCTATGAAAGATTTATAGAAATAGCCGAAGGCGGCTTTTTCCATATCGAATTTAGATATATATTTATTTGACTTTTCTTTACCTATTAAAGTATAATTAAAGCAGGAAAAATAGACATGAACACAATCAAAAAACCGCATCCGCTGGCAGGAATTCCAAAGTCTGACGAACACAAAATAAAGATCAGTCAAACACTTATGGGCAGAAAAGCATCCGCTGAAACTCGCAAGAAAATGAGCAAATCTCATAAAGGGAGGCATCATACCCTGGAAACGATCAGGAAGATCCGCGAGTCGAATCTCGGACAAAAACGGCCCGAGTCGATGAAGGCGAAAGAAAGTGGAGCGAATCATTACAACTGGAAGGGCGGAATTAGAAGAAGAATGGGATACATTCAGAGATACGCTCCCGATCATCCTTTTGCAAAAAAGAGATATGTATATGAACATCGTCTTATAGTTGAAAAACAAATTGGGAGATTTCTTAAACCCAAAGAACACGTCCATCACATTAATGGAAATAAAACTGATAACCGCGTCGAAAACCTTATGGCCTTTGTGTCCAATGGCGCGCATATTTATTTTGAAAATTGCGGAAAGATTCGCCCTGCTGATATTCTTTTTGATGGTCGAAATCTTTCTCATTAGGATCCACTTTCTCTGCTCCCGCATGAACCCAAGGCGCATCGAAAAATAAAATTACAGGAAAATTCGTGCCTCTCGTTCGCGTCCTGGCCGATGTATTGCGGGATCGCCAGCGCGTCGACCGCGTAGACGATGTAGCTGCCGCTGCCATCCTCGAAGGGGAGCGTCCAGCCGGCGGTCCCATGGAGCGCCTGGTAGACGGTCCAGGTGATGTCGCGCGCCTCAAAGTACTTCTTCGGGGCGCCGCGGCCGACGGCCTGGATGAGGACGTCCGCGCGGTCGGGGAGCTCGGGGACCGTGGCCCCGCCCCCGGACTCGGCGATGAGGACGCAGCGATCTGGCGCGTTCGGCAGCCGGTGTCCGACCTGGAGGATCCCCAGGCCATCGGGCTGCATGGCGAGACCCGTCAGACCCTCGATCAGCGTGCAGATTTCCTTCAGCATCTTATCCCCCGAGCCTCAATCGCAGATACTCCGCCATGACGGCGAGATATCTCCCTGAGTTTCGGGCCATCTTCGACTCCAAATACTTCGGCCCGGATCCCGGGAGCGTCCAGCCGGGCGGATACATTTCCGCGCCGAACCCGATCCCGTAAAAGAGCTCGTGGAGCCGCGCCGCGTAGCAGATGTTGAAACCGGCGACGACCGAGATCTCGCCCGGCGTCGCGACGACCTCCGAGACCTGGGCCGACCCGCGCAGGTGGCCCTCCTTGAATGGCGCGTATGGCTTCTCGTAGAGCCCATCCCGGAGCAGCGCATTCCCAGCGGCGAACATGCCCCGGCTAAGGTCGTCCGGGACGGCGCCCTCGACGAGCCGCCGGAACCCCGCCTCGAAGTTCGCCATGTCGATCGTAAAGCCCATCTTCTCTCCTATGCCAGGAAGACCTGGTATATCCTCGGGTGCTTGAGCGCCGCCGGCTCGGCGATCGTGATGATCGTGCGCTCGAGCACGTTGTCGATGATCATCCGGTCCTTGTGGTCGAGCGTCCGGCCGAGCGCCAGGTCCGTCCTCCGGATCGGGAGCCGGACGTTGACCTGCGACGCGACCTCCTCGCCCGCCAGCGACGGGACGAGGACGGTCTTCCACTCGACATAACCTCGGACGTCAACGCGCGTCGGCGTCTTCGGCTCACCCCACTCGTCGTTCCCCTCCCACTTGAGGATGACGATGGGATGGATGCAGATCGCGTTTATCATCAGAGCCCCCTCGCCCGGACGTTCCTCTCGGCCTCCGACGTCGGGAGGATCGAGTGGAGGCAGTTGCTTGACAATATCCCATTGGCAAGATATAATGAGGTTGTCGTCTGGAAGTCATAAACAAAACCATGAAACGAATTAATGTGGATATCGACAAGGCGATCGAACTCTATAAGTCCGGGCTTTTGATGAGTGAGATCGCCAGGAAATTCGGCGTTCATTGGATGGTTATCAGAAAGCGGCTGATTGAGTCCGGCGTTACCTTGCGCCCCCTCTCGGAGGTTCAGCGCATCAAAATGTCCCGCGCGACGAAGGAAGAACGGGCTAGGCAAACGAAACCCGCCCATGATGCCGTCCGCGGCATGCGCCGTACGATGGAAGACCTCTGCAAGCGGGCCAAGGGAAAAGAAATCAGACAAAGCCACGCGAGTCGAATTGAAAACATCGCCATTGAGCGCCTGGAATCCCGCGGGTTTAATTGCGTCCCGCAAAAAGCCATTGGTCCCTATAATGTCGATATTGCCATCACAAAACCGCCCATCGCCGTGGAGATATTCGGGGGCAGTTGGCATACTTCGGCTCGTCATGCCGCTCGTTTTCGCAAGAGAACTGATTATCTTCTCGACCAAGGTTGGCTTCCTGTTTTCATCTGGGTTATCAGAGACTATCCGCTGGAAATCGGGGCAATAGAATACATCGTCGCCCTTGCGAAGAAGATGCGCCGGAGCAAAACCATGGGGCGTCAAGAGCATATGATTTTTGGTAACGGACAGCCGGCCCGAGTTGGCAAACGTAAGTTCAATGGCCTCCCCGTGATACTGCGCCCTAATGCCCGCGATGATTCCACCGGGCGTTATAAGCCGGGTTCCTGGTAAAACGCAGTTTGGGTGGAACGGCGTCCACTCCTCGAGCTTCGGGTATCTCGGGTGGTCCCCGGAAATTGAATAGACCTGCCCCTCGAAGGAAAGGCAGATCAGGCAGTCCGTCCCGTGCGAGGAGACCTCGACGAGGTCGTTCTCGTAGACCCCGCAGGTGTCGATCGTCGCCCTCGTCTGGGCCTCCCGGAGCGTCGTCCGGGCGACCATCTTCGCGTATTTCCCGAGGTTGTACATCCGCTTGACGCCGTCCTTGCCGACGATCTCGATGAAGTCCTCGTCGCCGACAAGGACGGTGAGCCGGTCCCGGATGAGCTTCATGAGGGCGGCCCGGGAGAGCTCGCGCTTGACCGCCTCCCTGGCAAGTTCGTCAAGGAATTCCTCGTCCTCGCGGTAGCTGAACTCCTGGACCTTCGCCGGCGCGCCCCGGATCGTCCGGGCGGCCATGAGGCTGATCGTCACGTAGCGCTCGACCGTCCTCATGATCGATCCGGTCGCCTCGAGGATCGTCGTCTCGACGGCCTGCTCGACGGCCTCGGGGCCGGAGAGCGCGGGAAGTTTGCCCGCCGGCTGGTGCTTGTCGATCCTCCAGAGGATTCTCCTCGCCTCGCGCTGGCCGCGGGCGTACTGCTCGCGCGCGGTGGATTGCGCCCAACGGCCGGAGATGGCGTTGAGGTAGGAGACGACGCGGCGCGCCTTCCGCTTCAGCTCCTCGGCCTCGGCGATGTCGAACGTCTCCGAGTCGGCCGCGAGGAGGATCTTCCTCAGCTCATGGCCGGCCGCCGCGTAGGTCCGCTGGAGGTCAACATACCTCATCTGAACCTCCCCACCTTCACGCTCGCCTTCCGCTCCTCGTCGCGGCCCATGTCGCAGACCGCGATGTAGGGCCCGTCGACGGACCAGGGCGCGAGGATCGCGATAACGGCCGGCGGGACCGGGAGGTCCATGAGCGCGGCCTCGGAGTACCTCTCCTTGATCGCCGTCTCCTCGATGACGGCCTGGGCCTGGAGCCCCTTCCGGACGTCCTCGTCCTCGAGGTGGACGGCGAGGTAGTAGGCCATCTCGGCGTTCGCGATCCGGAGCTTTACGAGCTCCGCCGGCGTCGCCGTCGCGTAGGTCGGCAGTCCCGTCCAGCGCGGGTCGTAGTAGATCCGGTTGTAGGCCATCCTCGCGACCTTCGTCTTCCTCGCCGGCACCAGCGAGTCCCAGGCGCTCGTCTCGAGCCGCTCGTCGGTGAAGTACGCGTCCGCGTCCGTGATGTCGGCGAACCATCCCTCGCTCATCTTGCACCTCCCGACCGGAAGTCGATGACCGCGTAGAAGAACCTGCCCTCGGAAAGGATCCGGACCCGCCCCATCCCCTCGAGGAGCTCCATGAGGGTCTCCCGGGTGTACGCCCTGAGGTGCCCGGGGTCCTTCACCCGAACGTTCGGCGTCGTGATGACGATCCGCCGGCGCGCCAGGAGGAGCAGGCCGCGCACGAAAGCGACGTCGTCCTCGACGTGCTCGATGACCTCCGAGCAGACGACGGAGTCGAACGTCCGACCGCGGGCAGCCGCGAGCATGTCGTGGTCCGGGGCGTAGAAGAACGGGTACTGCGGGAACCTCCTCCGGGCCTCGAGGACCGCGCCCTCGTCGAAGTCCATGCCCGTCCAGGTCGCGGGCCGGAACCTTGCCATGTGGTCCGTCGAATGGCCGAAAGCGCAGCCGACGTCGATGAACTCCGAGGCCTCCGGGTCCGTCTTGTTCCCGAGGCAGAGGTCCGCGCAGCGCCGGAGCCGGACCTGGTGCTTCTGCGCGAGGAGGTTCCGCCAGACCTTGTTCGGCCGCCAGTGGGTTTCGATGTACTGTTTCGCGTTCATCGGACGACTCCCATGGAGAAGCGCCTCGCGATCCCGGCCGGGTCCGCGACGGGCCCCTTGACGTAGCGCATCCGTAGCGAGCTCGAGGTGTTCGAATCGTGGAGGAGGACGCAGAACTGGCCGGCGGCGAGCTCCCTGGGGTTTGCGTCGATGACGGCCCTGTGCGTCGGGTGCCGCTTGTCGCGGTCGAAGCGGACCAAGGATTTTGGGTCAAACCGGTGCGCGAAGAACGGCCCCGAGCCGATCGTGTCGTAACCGTAGAAGCGCCCGCGGCGGGCGTCCAGGGCGTAGCCGCGCTTGAAGTACATCCACTCCGCCGGGCAGTCCATCATGAGCACGCCGGCCGTCCGGCTGTACATGTCGTCGTTGTCGATCAGCGCCAGGACGACCTCGTCATAGGCCCGGAGGCGTTCGAGCACCGGGCCGTCCTCGTAGCAGTAGACGACGCGCTCGTCCCGGAGGAGGGGCAGCCTCGCCTCGGTCAAGTGCCGGAGCGCAGGATCGAGGAGGATGATGTAGAGGAAGTCGGCATGGACCTGGCCGAGGATGCTCGGGAGGTTGTAGCGCGCGAAGAGGTTAACCCGCTGAACCGTCCAGCCCGCGGTCCTCACGGGATGGACGGTCCCAGCCGGCTTGTCCCGCAGGAGCCGCGCGGACTGGTAGCTGTTGAACGCGGTCCAGAACACGAGCTTCCTGTTCATCCGACCACTCCGTCCGGCCGCTTGTAGTTCCGGACCCACCAATATTCGTAGAACTTCCGCCGGACCTGCCGGGCCTCGGCCGAATGGCAGAGCCGGCCCGCGTCCTTGCACTCCGGGAGGTTCGAGAACTTGTCGGTCGGGATGACAAACTTCGGGGCGTTCCGGTGGCAGCGCATCTGCCAGAAGAGGTCCTCGACCTCGGTCGCGCATCCGTTGAGGTCCATCGGGAGGAAGGCGCGCGGGGAGCAGGTGATCACGCCGCAGAAGTCGACGCGGAGCGGCTTGGCGACGTGCTTCCCGCAGTAGAGCGTCGTGTTCCGATAGTAGTCCCGGCCCTGGAATGTCCGGCCGTGGATCCCCAGGATCGCCGGCCCAAGCGCCGTGGCGTACCTGACGAAGTCCGCGGCCAGCCCAGGCTTCGGGACGATGTCGTCGTCCGCCTTGATGACCAGGTCCCCGGATGTTAGTGTGGCCACCGCGTGGCGGACCCTGTTCCCGGGGTCCGGGGCGAAGCGGACGTAGTGGACGCCGACCGGCAGGTCCCGGATGGGCGGCCTCGAGCAGTCGCAGAGCCAGACGTCCGGCGTCTCCCTGAGCCAGGCCGAGAGGATTTCCGCTATATGCTCCCTCCTCCGGTACGTCACGACGACGGCGGATATGCTCATAGGGCACCGTTCCCCTCGAAGTGCTTCCTCAAGATGTCGAGGTTCCTTTGGCGCATATTCGCCACAGCCGCGGACACGGGCGCCAGCGCCTTCCCCGGGCCCGGCTTGAGGACGAGGGACGGTCCGAACCCGACGACGCGCCGGAACCGCCTCGAGGCCTGGTAGTGCTCGATCACCGGCGCGACGCCCTTCCGCGCCTGGCGGTAGTCGAAGATGCAGGTGTAGGCGAACGGATGCCGGAAGACCCGGACCGGGATGCCGCTCCGCTGGAGCTCTTGGATCGCGAGCTTGAGGCAGTACTGGTGCCGGACGTCCCGCCTCTCGAGCCCGATCTCGTGCCAGCGCCGGACGAGCGCGCGGCCGACCTCGGCGTTCCGGAACCAGAGCGTCCCGGAGAGGAGCTCATCCTTGTCCCCGGACCTCTTCGTGTAGGAGAAGAAGCAAGCCGAGACATCGTAGACCGCCTTCGTGGAGAGCTCGTCGAAGAGCGCCGGCCACCGGTGGATGATCGCGTCGGCGTCGACGAAGACGATGTCCTTATCCGGGAACTCCTCGAACGCCTTGAGGATGGTCGCGCTCTTGTGGTTGAGATTCCCCCGCCAGCTCCCGGTCGCCGGCAGCCCGTAGGTCTTGAGCGGCACCCCGACCTTCAAGGCGGACTTGACGAGCTTCTGGACCTCTTCCTCGTAGGGCGTCCTGACCGTGTAATAGGAGATCATCTGCCAGCCGCTCATCCCCTGGCCTCCTTCGGCCTCTTCGCCTTCTTGAGGATCAAGATGGCTGCCGCAATTCCCCCGACCTCGTTGACGGCGAGCAACAGCGGAACCATGGACAGGGCGAACTCCTCGGCGGCGATCAGCGCCACGTTTTGGGAGAGTATCAGGCTCTCAGAGCTGGACATTTTCGGGCCCTTTTTCTTCTTCATCGCCCATTCCTCATCCGGCATTCCTCAGGCCGCGGGATATCCTTGACGTATTCAATCACCTTTGGGTTCACTGCCTCAGTCTGTCGGCAGACGCTATACCCAAGCCTGCAGAGCATCGCCTGGCTGAACTCGCTCTCGTGAAGGAGGGGGCATCCGTTGCAGTATTCCGGGTCCTTCAATTCGAGATCAATTCTCATGTAACACCTCCTCGATCTTGCCGAACGGGAACGCCCGCAGCGCCGAACGCGGGTTCAAGTTCACGACCCTCGGCCGGCCGCGCCTCCGGATGAATTCGGCCGTGCGCTCGAGCTCATGCCTGTAGGACGTGAGGACGTCCGGCGGCTGGTGACGGCCGTAGCCCCCATGCCAGTGCGTCTTCCTCCCCTCGTGCCGGAGGTCGTAGCCGAGAAGGTAGACCGGGTCCGCGCCTAGGCAAACGGCCAGCCCCAGGGCCCCGACGCCGCAATTGCTCCCGTGGAAGAGCCCGCGCCGCAGGCTCGGCGACAGGCCCACGCGCCCGAGGCTCCGGACATGGACCGCGTCGTCCGCGCGCCGGCCCTTGAGGTTGAGGAAGACCCTCAGGCCCTTGAACTCCCGCCAGGCGCTCGCGATCTCCGGCCCGCATTGTCCGCGCTTGATCCAATTGTAGAAGCTCGCATGGTCCATGAAGAAGAGGACGTCGGCGAACATGGCCCGGTAGAACCCCTTGTTTATGACGATGACCCTGCCCCTGCCGCGGAGCCGCTCGAAGTCGAAGCCGTAAAGCGACGGTCCGCCGCCGATGATGAAGCACCGCTCGCCGCGCCAGGCGCCGTCCTGGAGGACGGCATGGGCCGGCGGGTCGGGATCGATGGCCCTCCGCTCGTCCTCGCGCTCCCGGGCCAGGAAGATGTCCCGCTCCCTGAGGAACTGGTGGAACTCGGGGCTCTGGGTCGTCAGCATTCTCCGCCTCCGTGGGATCGGCCATGGGGCCGGATGGCCGGCCCCTGGCCGCTGCAAAACCGTTTAACCTGGCAGTCTAAAGCCTTTCCCTTACACCTCTCCTTAGAGGTCGATGATCTGCTCCGTGATGTTCTTGCCGCAGGCGACCTTCGGGACGAAATCTCCGGGCGGGCAGGACCCGCTCTCCGCCGTGAGGTCAATGCAGGCGAGCTGATCGATGTCGCCGATGCAGCCGCCATACCGCATCCAGCCGGCGACCGTGCTCGTGAGACTGAGGATGTCGAAGTCGTCCAGGAGCTCGAGGTCGGACCTGTAGCCCGCGATCATCGTCTCGCCCGGCAGGGCGACGATGATCCTGTCGTGGTTTTGGAGCATCATGCTCGTGACCTGCTGGAAGTTGTAGTCGATCAGGCGCTCGGAGTCGGCGAAGGCCTGCATCCGCTGCCCCAGGGCGTAGCGGACCCGGCCGCGGAGCCGGAGGGGCGTGACGACCTTGAAGACCGTCGTCTGGGGGTCGATCGTGTAGCCGCGGTCCTTGACGGTCTCGAGGATGCTCATCGCGGCGTAGTTGAGCGAACGGGCGATCGACCGGGCGTCCGAGTCGCAGTCGTCGGGGCAATCCGACGGGATCTGGGCGCAGCACGTCTTCGCGTCCGCCCCGGCCTCGAGGAGGGCATAAAAGACGGCGGCCCGCTTGCCGTAGTGCTTGTTCCGGAACTCCTTCCCGGTCTTCTCGACCGTCCACCAGTCGCCGTCCTCGAAGAGCCGCCGGTGCCAGCCCAGGGCCGCGCCATAGTAGCAGAAGTACACCCGCTCCTTGGCCCCGGCCATCTGGTAGACTTTGAGTTTCTCGCCCTCTTTGACCTCTTTGACGGTGAGCCCGCTGCGGACGGCCGCGACGTCGAATCCGCTCGCCTTCGAGCCGGTGTAGTCGGCGACCTCGAAGACCTGCTCGTAGCCCATGTCGTAGACGGGCGTCATGTGGAAGCTCTTGAGGATGTCGATCGCCTTCTCGTTCGTCCAGCCGTCAGACATGAGCGTGAACTCCCGGACCTTCTGGTGGTCGAGGATGAACTCCTTGACCTTCGCGAACCGCTCGTGGACGAACTTGTTCGGGAGGGCGCAGTAGTACTGCAGGGCGCCCATGAGCTGCTTGCGCTGCTCCGGGTCGTGGATGTCGAAGGTCTCATAGTTGAGATTGAAAATGTTGCTTCTCATCTTGGGGTGCCCTCCTTAGATGTCCGCCTCGGCCTGGGCGTGGCTGCCGAACAGGTCGATCTCGACGCGTTCGTCGGTGATCGTCGCCGGCTCGGTCGCCATGCCGATCCAGAGGAACCCGCTGTTCCAGACCGGCGTGACAAGCCTGTCCGCCGGATCCCAATAGACGCGGTCGCCCGGGAGGAAGCTCTCGGCGGACCCGGTCTTTTTGGGGACCATGACCTTTTCGACGTGGTAGGCGAAGACCGCCTCCTCGTCGACGAGGGCGGACTCGAGCAGCATCCCGACGGCGTCGTTGACCCGGTAGAGGTACGAGACCCCCGCCTTGATCGCCGCCTTGATCCCGAGCATGCCCCCGCTCTCCGTGACCGTGAACTTGAACGTACGCCAGTCCTCCATCGGGGTGGCGCACCTGAACGCATCAGGCATTGTCTTTCTCCTTAGTTAACTAAATTCTCTCGTCCGTTCCCTTCCGCCTCGCGCCTATTGTCCGAAGGTCTTGATCATCGGGTTCGTCGCCGGGCTGATGTACTTGTTCGCGGGGCTCTCTTCCTTCGTCTTGTCGACCGGCCCCGTGGCCCCATCTTTCTTCTTGTCGACCTGATCGCCGTTCCCGCCCGGCTTGGCCTCAATCCCGAAGACGTCCTTCGCGATCTTCGCGTACTCGTCGATTTCCCCGTCGAGATAGGCGTTGAACTCCTTCTCGACCTCCTCGGCCTTCTGCGGCACGAAGCGGGGCAGACGCGCGCGGATGAACTTCTCCTGTTTCTCGTCGAGCTTTCGCTCGCCCTTCTGCTTCTCGAAAAGCGTCCCGACCTTGGTCTTGGCGACCTCGAGCTGCCCTGTCTTAAGCGCGCCGTCCTGCGTGCTGAGCTTCTCCGTGAGGTCCTTGTTCTGCCTCGTCGCCTCGGTCAGTTGCTTCCCGGTTTCTGCGAGCTGCCGCTTGAGATCCCTGATCTCGTAGTAGATCTCCGGGCTCGCGTTTTTCTCCCGCATCTGCTCCAGGATGACGGGGTCAGCCCTGAGCTCTCCGAATCCGAAGACGTCGGAGGGCTGGAGCTCGGCCTCGCGGATCATGGCCTTGATCTCCTCCGCGGTGGGTTTCATGAATTCCTCCTTGTTTAGGTTCTTTTTCGCGAACGCCTGGAGCTCGCCGATCAGAGTTGCATGGTCGAAACCGGGTTTCGCGACCTCCGAGTTGGCGAGGGCCAGGCCAGTCACTTCGTTGACGCCGGCGGCGATGATGTTCCCCTCCCGATCGACCTCGAGGTTGAGGTCCGCCTCGATCGATGCGACGTCGAGCTGCTGCCGGCGGTGGCCCGGCAGGATATAGCAGGCGACGATGGTCGAGAGCCGGCCCTCGATCAGCTTGAGCTTCTTGGCGACGACGCGCCCGATCGGAAGGCTGCCGCTTCGGTCGTTCGTCGCCGCGTGGCTGTGGAAGACCTCGAGGCCCTCCTCGATCTTGTCGTGGAGTTTCTCGATCGCGGCCCGGTACCAGCGCTTGACGATGTTGCCGAAGCCGACGAGCTCGCCCGTGGCCTCGCCCTCGTGCGCGGCGACGTAGGCCTTGAAGAGCGGCCGCGGATCGGTCTTCCGGATCTCCTCGATCGTCTCCCTCGGGATCATGTCGGCGATCTCTGAGGCCGCCATACAGCGGAGGGTGACGCGGATCCTCATGCTCATCCGTAGTCCTCCTGGTGCGGGTCCTTTTTCCGGTCCGGAACATCGCCCTCTTCCGCGTCCGGCATCTCGCACCAGTCCGGGATCGGGATCGGCTCGACGTTCATGAACTCGTAGTCGAAGCTCTTCTTGCTCCATCCGCAGCCGACGGGGATCCTCGGCCGCTCCTTGTCCTGGGTCGCCACGAACGAGACGTGCGGGCACTCGGAGCAGGTCGAGATGACGACGGTCTTTCTCATTTCGCCCCGGCCTCTCTTTCCCCAGGCAGGAGGCCGTCTTTATCAAGGCGGAGGGCCTTGATAACAAAAGCAACCTTCTTTGTCCGGTGGAAGTAATGGGCGGAAGCAAGAAGACCGGGCTCCCTCTCCATCTTCTCGGCCACCTTGAAATAAGCGTTCAGCATTTTGTCCCTGATGTTCATTCCGTTTATCTCCTTAGACCGTGTTCATCTGCCGCTTTTCGACCCTTCCCGGAGCCGCCGCCGGCCTTCGGGCCCGTCCTCGGCTTCGGAGGCTCGGGGGCCGCGGGCGCCGCCGCCTTCGCGCGCTGCGCCAGGATCTCGGCCGTCTTCCTCTGCCGCGCGATCGACCCCGCGACGTCGTCGAGCCCAGAGGTCGTGAGCATCCTCCGGGGCTTCGGCTTCGGCTGGCCGGCCGCGGCCGCCTGCTCCCCCGGCTTCGTCGTCACCGGCTTCTGGGGGATGCGGGATACGATCCCGACGGCCTCGCCGTCCCCGTCCCTCGTCTCCTCGAGGAACTCCGAGAGCGTCGTCTCGTCCTTCTTCTTCGTCGTGTCCGTGCTCAGAACCGTCATCCTTTTCCTCCTCCCGTCCTGATCATCGGGTTCCTCTTCGGGTCGAGGTACTCCGACTCCGTCTCCTTCACCGGGCCCCGGCCCGTGGCGGCCTCGAACGACCCGCCCTTCTCCCGGCAGTCCGCCCGGGCCTCGGCCGCCGTGACCTTCGTCCGGTCGTACCGGATGGCCTGGGTCTCGGTCCCGCCGCCCGGACTGGACTTCAGCGGGCCGCCGATTCCCCGCTTGCCGCCCTTCCGCCAGAGCTCGCGGATCCGGACGAAGAGCCCCGGGTCCTTCAGCCGGCACGCGTGCTCGTTCTCGTATGGCATCTCATCTCCTCCCGGCCTTCCCCAGGCCGATCGTGTGGCCGCAGCGCACGCACTTCGCGCACTCGGCCCACCCCTTGTTCGTCATCCAGCAGGGGCAGGGCTTCCGGTAGGCCCGGCTGCCGCACCGCGGGCACCTGGCCTTGATGAACGCCAGGCCCGCGACCCTGACGGCCGTCGCCGTGGATATCATGCACGTGGCCCTCCCCCCCCATCGAGGTCCTCTTTGAGCGCCCGCATCTCCTCCTTGGCCCTGGCCGCCTCCGCCGCCTCCCGCGTCTTCCTGCGCTCCGATTCGGCCTCGATGTCGATTCCCGGGATCTGCTCGGCGACGTACTCCTTGCTGATGATGCCGCCGGTGGCCGCGGGGATGAGCACCTTCTCGACCCGGTCCCAGTGCTCCTGCGTGATCTGCGGGATGTCGACCTTGACCCTCGTCGGGTCGAGCTGCGCGCCCTCCGACTTCTGGGAGGCGTTGTTCCTGTTCCACATCTCCATCGCCTTGGTGAAGACCTCCTCGTAGACGCCGATCCATGTCTGCCGCTCGGACGTCGTCGCGGCCATGATGAGCTCGCGGACGTTCTCGCCGGTCGCGCGGTTCTTCAGGAGGTCGAGGAGCCCAAGGTAGTGGATCGGGATCCCCGTGGCGCCGCTGATCATCTTGACGGCGAGCTCGATCTCCGAGACGAGCGTGTCCGCGCCCCGGACGTCCGCCGAGACGATGGTGAACTCGGCCGTCGTGACGACGAACTTCCCGATCTTCCAGTTGATGCTCCGGAGGTACTCGTCGAGGGCGAGCCCCTCGTCCTTGCCGGCGACCTTGAAGTGCGGCGTCGGCGACGCGAAATAATGCATGATCTCCCGCAGGTCCCGGAGCGCCTTGTCGAGCCGGTCGACCATGGAGAGGCAGGCCATGATCTTCGGCTGCGCCTCGTTGGGCTCGTTGAGCCGGCCGCCGAACTTCGCGTAGACGAACCGCGACGGCTCGAGGTCGCCAAGCGGGATCTCCTTCGTCCCGACGGTCTTCTTCGGCCAGGTCAGCTTCTTGTAGAGAAGGTAATCGACCGGGTCCGCCTCGATCTTGTAGTCGAGGAGCTGCCAGGAGAGGTAGCGCGTCGAGACCATGCTCGTCCACTTGTTGTAGGGCTTTTCCCTCAGGTCCTCCAGCGTGAGCTTGATCGCGATCTTTCCCTCGATCTCGGCCTCCTTCGCCATCTGCTGGTCGAGCTGGCCGTCGAGGTTGTTGAACCGGACGAAGTCCTTGGCGAACCCGAGCTCCTGCTCGGCCTCGGCCCGGGTCTTCGTCGTGTGCGAGACGCGGATCCCCTCGCCGAGGATGAACGCGGACCGGAGGTCGACGATGTTCCGCGTCTGGAGGACGCCCCAGTCCGCCGTCCCGACGTACTTTTCGGAGATGGCCTTCACGGCCGTCTTGTAGTCCTTGTACTCGTTGCCGACGTACTTCTTGTCGGCCTCGCCCTTCATGAGGACGAACTCGTGGACGAGCCGCTCATTCTGCGTCTTGAGCTGGCCGACCCTCCCCGTGAGCTCCCGGACCTCGGCCCTTAGCTTTCCCGTCCTGTTGAATACGCTCATTGTCCTCAGTCCGGCCCGACGTCGCGGCCGCCCCCGCCGACGTAGTATCTCCCCGAGCCCGGGTTGTAGAACGCGAGGAGGAACGAGTCCGCGCAGTCGGGCGACCGGAGGGTCGTCCGCTCCGTGTACTCCTTCTTGCTCTCGATCACGCGCCGGCCGGCCTTGTCGAGCGCCTTCGACTTCCTGTTGACGAGCTCGGCCTGGAGCCGGTCATCAGGTGGGCAGGCGATCTCGTGGACGATCGCCCCGACCTCGAACCACATCTCGGAGGCGACATCCGGGTACTTGTCCGGGTCGCCGGCCTTGCCCCCGAAGTTGACCGGGACGATCTTGTACTTCCTCGACTGCAGGATGTCCGTCACGCCGCCGCCGACCCCCGTGTCGTCGACCTTGATCCTCATCTTCCGGTTGTGGCCGAAGTACGTCTCGGCCTCGTCCGCGATGAAGACGAGCCTCGCTTTCTCCGGGAGGTTCGGCGTCGGGATGACCTTCCTCCCTATGACCCGGAGGCCCTTCCGGTGCGTGAACGTGGTGTCGGCCGTGCCCCCGCGCGCGACATCGATCCCGCCCTCCTCCGCGCCCTCGAGCCCGAACTTCGGGTCCTCCCAGTTCTTGAACATCTGCATGACCTGGGAGAGCTTGATGATCGTGTCGGCGCCGGCATCGACGATCTCGCCGTTGACCTTGGTCAGCGAGAGGACCGAGTCCTTACCCCAGTCGTCGTAGCAGGTCTGGATGTACTTCGGCGTCGCGATCTGGATCTGGAAATCCTTTGGCGAGATCCACGTCCTCTTGAAGCGGTCCGGCCGCATCGGGTCCGGGACGTCGATCCCGCGGAACTTCTCGCCCGTGACGTACGGCGAGTCGAACGCGGAGACGTGGATCCTGTTCCACTCGCTCCGGTCGCCCTGGAATATCTTCCAGAACTCGTCCCCGACCTGGACGCCGTCGGTCGTCGAGATCACGAGCCAGCGGCAGAAGCCGCCGGTCATCGAGCCGCGGCTCGCGTCCCAGACCCAGCGCGGGATCCCCTTCGCCTCGTCGAAGATGAAGAGGATCGACGGCGCGTGCCAGCCCTCGGCGCGGGGCGGCTTGTCCGTCGAGAAGCCGATCGCGTAGTGGTCCGCGTCCGCCGTCTTGATGTCCATGGTCTGGCACTCGCCCTCGAGCTCGAACCGGCTCCGGGCGTAGATCGCGTTGATCTCGGACCAGAGGAGCATCTTGACCTGCGTCCATGTCGGCGCCGTGGTGATGACCTTCGAGTTCTCGACGCAGTTGAGGAACCAGGTCGCGATCTCGGCCGCGGAGAACGTCTTCGAGACCCCGTGGCAGGCCCGGACGGCCGTCTTCTCGTTGTCGCGGATCGACCAGAGCGTCTCGCGCTGCTTCGACCAGGTCCGGTGTCCGAGCGCGTGCTCGACGTAGAAGACGGGGTCCTCCCGGTACTTCTGGAGGAGCGTCCTCACGACGCGCGCGGACCTGGCGTCAAGTTCCATCATCGACCCCCTTCAGGCTCTTTTTCATATCCGCGAGCGAGAGCCTAGCCGTGAGGCTGACGGCGCCCTTGACCTCGTGCCGGTCCTTCCACTCGTGCGGCCGGCGGTTTTTCAGCCAGAAAATCATCGCCGTCGTGTCACCCGGTACATCGATTTTCTTCTCCTTGAGATCTGTGAATGAATAGCCGACCCCCTTATGATAGAGCGCCGCGACGACTCGGAAATCAGCTTTGTCCTTGCCGCGCCTGATCGCTATGTCGATCGTCTTCTGGCGGCGCCGTATATTTTTCAATGAGGTCGGGGATATCCCGAGGATCGCCGCTATTTGCTCATTCGTCCCGCCCATCGCGGCGATAGATTCGACCTTTGAGGGATCGAGTCTTTTTGGTGTCGGACCGAATTTTTTCATTTACTTGACATCCTTAACTGGGGGCATGACCTAGCACCTTGTCCTTGATCACCCTCGCGATCGCCTCCATGAACTTCGGCATGACCGCGTTCCCGAGGCTCTTCTTCTTGATCTGATATCTTCCGACCAGCTTGAAGTCGTCGGGAAACGAGCATATGCGCTTTAATTCCCCGATCGAAAGCACGCGGTCCTCGGTCGGATGGATGAGGGCCCCGAATCCTATTCCCCCGACGAGCGCGGCGAGCGCCGGACACGGCCGGTTCCGGTGCACCCTCCTGGTCTGGAAGTCCTTCCTGACCCCTCTTACGTCCGCGACCGATTGGCCCTCCCTCATGAGCGGAATCCACTTCTGGAAAAAATGAGTGAGCGCCGGCGGCGTTTCCTTATCATGAATTCCGGAAGTTGCCTCCGCAAAAGTCTTCGTCCTTCTCATCCTTTCCGGATAATCCGGACTCAGCCCCAGGTCTTTCCTGACCCCGATGAAAATCAGCCTCGGCCGGTTCTGGGCGACCCCATGCCATTTCGCGTTCATCAGCCTGCACCTGACCAAATAACCGCATTTCCGGAGTTCCCTGAGCGCCTCGTTGAATATTCCGCGCATCGATCCCTTCGCCATCCCCGAGACGTTCTCCATGACGAAGGTCCTCGGCGCGAGCGCCCTGATGAGCCGCACGAATTCCATGAACAGGTCATTCCTCGGATCCGTGATCCTGCGTTTTCCCGCGGTCGAGAACCCCTGGCATGGGGGCGACGCGTCGAGCAGGTCGAGTTCCCCCTTCTTTATCCCGCAGAATTCGAGGATCTCGCGTCCGGTCACCCCTTTGACGTCCCTCAGCCAGCATGGGACGTCCGGAAAATTAAGCCGGAAGGTCTCGACTGCCTTCTTGTCAAAGTCAATCGCCAAGAGTTCCCGGTATCCGGCCCATTTGTAGCCGAGCGAGGATCCTCCGCATCCGGAAAACAAGCTGATAACGGTTGGCTTCTTCACCATTTGTATCCGCACTTCGGGCATTCATTCTTCGTCTCGAGCTCGTCGAGATCCTTCTCGTCATTCCTGAGGTCCGGCCCGATCCCGTCGATGACGGCCTTGAGGTCCATCGGGGATCCCAGGTCTACCTTAAAATCGCCGAGGTCGATCTCCGCGACATGGGGAAGGACGAGTTCCGCGAGGCGGTCCTCCTCGTAATAGCCGGCGCGGTCGTTGTCGCTCAGCGCGTATTCGATCCTCTTTGCCTCGGTCTTCGCATCGACGATGCTGATATCGATTTCCTTTAAGCCGAATTCCTTCAGCGCACGGAGTCTCATGTTGCCACCGAGGACGACGTACTTCCCGTTCTCCTTGCACGCGACGAGCGGCTTGTAGAGCCCGAGCTTCTGGATCTGCTTTTTTAGGCGGGCAAAGTCTCCCTCCAGGATCCCCCGCGGGTTCTTCGCCCACGGGACGACGGAGGAGATCGGAACCTTGAGAATATTCATTCCTTCTCGCCCCTCAATAATTTGAAGATCACTTGGTGGTCATCGCGATTCTCTTTTCGCCACTCCGTCATGTTCTTGTTGATTCCAGAAATCTCCGTTTCATGTTTTTGCAGCTTTTCACCGTGGTCCCGGAGCAGATTTGAAACTCCGTTCCCTGGAGCCGCTGGAATTGTCGGCGCTGGATCTTTGGGCTTTTGCGTCCCGCGTTTAAGCAGGGCGATCCAGGCCCCGACGTTGGACACGATCAGCACGATCATTCCGGCATCGAGAACGATCGTCGATTTGCCCCCGGCCGCCGCCGCTGCTTCTTGAGCCACCTGTACTATTTCTGGTCCGATCATCACTTCCCCCTTGACGCCTTTCGGAGCTTGATGATTTCCCGCTTGAGTTCATCGACCCAGCGGATGAACGCCTGGTTAACGATCAGATTTCCGTCCTCGGTGAATGCGAGCGGATTCAGGCGAACCTCGGGGCCCGGGTTCAAGACGTCGTAGGACGGGTAGAGGGCCGGGTTATAACGCGAGCACGCCTCAGTCAAAAAGCAGAGCGCGCAGAGCGTTAAGATCCCGATCCCGAAAAGCCTTCGTATACTTTTCACGTCTGTCCTTATCCTTCTCGCTCTCGATGGCCGTCTCGACCTGGGCCTCCAGGTCGATGATCTTTTCGAGAAGTGCGAGGATGTCCTTGAGGGCGATCGCCATGATTCACTCCAATATCTTCCTGAACGGATCAACGATGACCGGCGTCCCCTTGCGATAAGTCAGGGGCCTCATCTTTATGAAGGCGTTTTCTCGGACTGCATCCGATATCGTGGTCGTTTTAGACCCGCCCCCCGAGGCCCCGATCACGTGCCCATTGTCGACCATGAGCATCACGTGGACCGCATGACCCTTGTCATCGAGCCAGAATGCCAGGCACCCCGCGTATCCGAGCGTGACAGCGGCTGGTTTGAAAATCGTATAAAGTTCATCGGCCGTATAATCGCGCCCTTGCACCCTGCCGACGGCTTGAAGGACCTCGACGATGAATCCCGAACAGTCGAAGCCTTCCATCGGGTCATCGCCCCCCCATCGATAGGGCGTCCCGATGAAGTGCTTGGCGTAGTCCACCGCGACGGCGCGGAGGTAGTCGGCCCGGAAAAGGTCGTCTGGCTTCACGCCTTCAGCGTGAGGCAAAATAAAAAGTTGTCAACGGATTTACATAATTAAGATATTGGTTTCCCCATATAACCGGGAGAAAATATTATTTATCATAAGTCCTTAAATATTGTTCTAAACATTCAAAGCGGTCATAGATCCGGTTCGGCTCACTATCGTTCACGACGAGAACCGCCTTCATCGGATCGACCGCGCGGCCGCACCATGAGCAGGAGACGGGGAAGGGCCACTTCGGCCCCGCCGGCCCCGCGCTCTCCACCGGTCGCTCGATTTTCGCCGGCCGGCCGATCAGTCGCCTTTGTCCTCTTCCCTCGGCATGGACGGGGCACGGGTTCTGGGGGCATTTCGGGAACTCACCTTTCGCCCGCCTCAGCCGGACCTTGCGCGGAAGGCAGAAGTTTTGCCGGCGTCCAGGGCAGAAGGCGCAATCTTTGACCTCAAAGACCTGGTCGCGCCATTCGAGGACCATTCGTTTCTGCATAAGTTTTTCCCTTTCAGCCCCGGAAAGGGGCCCGGTGAAAGGAGGTTGAAAAGAAAAGCCCGGGCCCCCCGGGGGATTAATCGTGCTTCAGGTCTTCGCCAGACGCGAATCAGCCTTGAATAAGATGCCGACGATCGCCGTCAGGACTGCAATGATTATCTCCGGCGAGATCGGCATATTCACTCCAGCCGTTCCCAGGGCTCCGACGATGGCGGAGACGATGGTGAGCAAAAATTTCGGGTCCTTGAACCGTCCGATCTGCGCTCCGATCTTGGCGATATCGGCCTTAGCCTCGCCAAAGACCCAGACCAGGATTGAGCCAAGAGTGGCCGCAAGGGCGACGGCGTTGATGGACAGGCCGAACTCCGAGACCATGATGGCCAGGACCGCGCCGATGATGGCCACAACCACCGCGATTGTCTTCCTGCTCATGATGAGCACCTTCCTCGAATTTATTCTCTCGCCCGTGGGGGCGTGAGTTGCTATTTCGATTTCTTCTTTTTCCCCTTTGCCTTCGGCTCGGCGATCTTCATCGCGTTCGAGAGCATTTGGCAACGCTCCTCGAGCGCCTTCCTTTCGCTCTCCTTCCGCTCGATCGCCTTGTCGACGGCTTTGATCTCGGCCGAGACAATCCCTTTCTCTGTGGCGATCGCGGAGTAGACCTGATCCTCTTTCCCGAATAATTCTTGTTCCTTCATTCTGTTTAATCCTCCATTTCAAATTCATCCGGCTCTGGCTCCATTTCCGGGTCCATCTCGACGGCCGGATAGATCGAGCATAGGCAGTTCACCGGTGCCGGCGGTGCGATCCATTGGTCGAGAATTCTTCCGCACCTGATGCAGCCCACGACTGTCCAGGAGGTGAGATCGTCACTGATCACATCGGCCGCGCGCCGCTCATGGATTCCCGCGGCGCAAAGGATCCTCCCGATCAATCCCACAACCAGACCCCCTCCCACTCGTGGACCCGGTCCCGGGCCGCATCCCTCGGGAATGCCTCGTCCAGCCGCGCCTCCCAGTACCTGACCTCGGACTTGTCATACGCGCCGGCGTTCATGCGCCTCAGCCAGGCCTTGTACTTTTTCAGGGAGATCCGGCCCGGCGGAAAATCGAAGAATCCGATCATGTCGTCTATCAATTTAGCCCGGATCTCTTGGTCCTTCTTCACAAGATTCTGCTGGAATGCCTTCTGGTTTTCCCAGTCGCTGTGGAACGCCTCGTCGATCTCCCGGACCTTCTGTCCGAGCTCGCCCAAGGCGGCCTCATGCAGGAAATGGTCCAGAAGTTTCTCATCCTTTATCAGATCGATGACGACCCGACTCATCTTTACTGTCAGCGCCTTTTTTTCTTCACCCACCCCGTCCCCCTTTCCCAGATGTACCCGGCCGCGTCCCTTGACTCTGCGCGGAGCTGGCGCCGACGGCTCGGGAACTTCGCCTCGTTCGCGTAGTCGAGCCTGAGCTCCCGCAGGATGGCTTCCGCCGTGTCCGGCAGGTCGGTCATGTCCGGCGCTCGCGGCCGGAAGATGCCCGCCATACCATCTAAAAGGGCGGCCAGGAAGAAGCTCCTCTTCATTGTGTAGTTCTTCATGTCAATTGCCCCGTGCTTTCGTTTAGTAAATTTTTCAATTTAAATGCGACGATTTTTGGTCTACACCATTCCCGTTGGAATTGACGCCAGTCCACGTTCGGCCATCCACTATCGTCGCGGTAAAGCATCGCAAATGGAAGGACGCCTAAAGAAAGAACAAATTTCAATCTTTCCTCTGCGGCGGTAAACGTATCTCCGGGATATCCAATCAGAACATAGGCCGATAATGAATGATTCCGGCCAAAACCCGCACCCTTCATCATCTTGACCGCTGAATCCAATGACTCTTTTTCGGAAGGTTGATCATAACCAAAATAAATAGATTTGGGATTAAGGCGGACAAGAGATTCGGCAATCCAGGGTTCCATCCTCGCGGCTTCGAACCCGCCGGAGAAAACCGCTTTTTTGGATTGATGTGAAAGCATTTCAAAGACCGCCTCGATATGCGGCCTTGAGCAAGCCAGGAGGTTATTGTCCTGGACGTTCCACCCATTGTTTATTGAAAGTTCCCTAATATTTCCCTCTCTTTTTCCGACGTAGCAAAACCAGCATCTGTTCGAACAGCCCCTTGACGTGATGACATATCCCTTTTTTAGATATCGACCCGGAACGAAATCCGCCCCAGGATCGTCCAGTGCGGGTCCGCCCAATTTTATGGGCGCTCTCCACTTCCAACATTCGGCCATTCTTTCCGCCTTTCCTAGGTCATAGGTGAACGCGACGCTGATATGGATCTCGTCACAATTCGGCGTGAATAAGTCAGGATATCCAATCCGTACCATTCCATCGTCCGGCGTCGCCGCCGTTCTCCTAGGAAAAACTCTTAGAATTTCCATCTGGTTAATCTTGTGTGCTCGGCCTTCCCTGGACCGTCAACATCATCGCCGGGATGACCCCGTCCTTTTCCATTCCCAGTTGACGAGCTGCGGCTCTGGATAAGTCGATATCGCGGTTTGTCCATTCTGCGGGGCCTCGATCGGTGACTTCTACCAGCGTCCACGTAGACCTCTTCATGTCCAGGACGAGGACCAGGCTCCCGAATGGAAGTGTGCGATGCGCGGCCGTGAAGCCGTTCATGTCAAACCGGGACCCCGACGCCATTCGCTTTCCGTGATGAGCGTCCGCGTAGAATGAAGCCAGACCGACCCAGGCGATCATCCTTTCCTTGCTCTGGCGGTACTGTGCGAGTTCCACCGCCACTTCCGCAAGCGACGCATTGGCCGTCTCAAGTTGGGCCTGAAGGTCTATGATCTCGACATCCTTATTGGCGGTGGTCACCTTGTGGCCAGCGTATATGCCGAGCGCCAACGCGAGAAGAACGATTAGTGAGAAGCTCATCCAGAGTTTTTGATCCGGTGTGATTCGTCTCATGATTTCCCCTCCTGTGCTTTATGCTTTTCATATTGAGCTTTGAACACGTCTCGACCCGGTAATCCGGCGTCTGGCCGGCTACCTCCTCCTCCCCCGCTTCCTCCTCGATCCTGTGATCTTGAAAGCCAGTTCGTGATGAAGCGGCGATAGTTCGATTTCTTCCCCTTGGCTCCATTGGCCAGAATCCATTCGCGCATCTTCGCGAGTTCAATATCGATATCGCAGGCCGGGTATGCCTCCCCCCAGCCGGTCCTGTCTTTCTCGGTGATCCCCTCCCACACCTTAAGATTTTTATTAAAAGAAAGAGAAGAAGACTTAGACAATACAGATACAGATAAGGCGTCCGCCTTTCCGGACACGCCGTCCGCTTTCGCGGACGCAATGTCCGCGTTCTTGGACATGACCCTCCTTTTATGCCTGGAAGAAAGGCTGTAAGACTGCCAGTTTTTCACATAATAAATTCCATTCTTCAGCTCTTTTATTTTCCCGTGCTTGACGCACTTCGAGATCGATCCCTCTAATAATTCGGGGGTCACATTCAGGATTCGGGTTAGATATTCATGAGGATATCCCATCATGGGATTTGCCCTTATATATCCATCATCTTTCGCTCCCAGGGCCATAAGGTCGATGAAGACCGAGCGCTCTCCGGGCTCAAGCTCGAAGCGCGTTGATCCCATGAGCCACTTGTCGATCCACAGGGGGATCCAGTCGTATGATTTCCCTCTCTTCATAATCTTCCTTTCATTTGGGATCCGGGAGGGAGGGGTCTTTTTCGACCCCTCCGACGCGCCTCGGACTCCCGGAATGGATTCATGCCTTGTTCCGCTTGCCGATCTCGGCCATCCTCTCCTCGAAGTAGAATTCGACGCCGGGGATCTTGACCTGATCCTTGAGCGTGCCGGCGAGGTCATTCAGATAAGTCATACAGGGAGAAACGGCCTCGATCGATACCTGCTCATCAAGGATGGCGCGGAGGAGAAGGCGAAGGTTCGCTTTGATAGGGTCCATAAAAGGATCATTTATTCGCGCCTTCCAATATCTCCGCATGGTCAGGCCTGTCGTCCTCGGGGCCTCCTGGATGGCCGGCGCCGGCGGCAGGGCGGACTCGGCCGCGGCCCCCTCGTCGATGGCCAGCGTGGTCTCCTCGTCCGCGGTCCTCCGGCTCTCCTCCGCCCGAATACGGAGCCTCTCCCGCTCCTCATCGATGCGCTTCAAGGCAGCTTCATCATTGGTCTTTTTCGCAGCCTTCCGATTGATTTCCTCGGCCTCTAATTCGAGCCGCCGGCGTTCGCGTTCAGCCTTCTCTTCGGCCTCCCTGGCCCTTCGCAGGGTCTCTTCCTCGATGCGCCTACGCTCGTTCTCGATTCTGGCCCGCTCTGCTTCGACTGCGAGACACTTCCGTGCCTCTTCAGCACGCCACCTGGATATCCTGTCGCTGAGCAGCGAGACGGCCGGCTCTATCTTGCCGAGCTCGGCCTTTTCCTTCTGGACAACTTCTTGATGCGCGGCCCAGGCCGAATCCTTCATCGGCGCGAAGAATAATTTGATCTTCCTGATCGCGTCCTTACCGGTCAGGATCAGCTCCGTCGCCCTGCTCGCAGATGCCTGGTCCCTCACCTCGAGGGCCGCGGCCCGGACGACGATGTCCGTTGTTATTTTTTCGATCTCGTAATTCATGCTTGCGTCCTTTCAATCGTCGTGATGACGACATCCTGTTTGTGGCCATAGGGCTCCTTGATGTCCTTCGGGATGTCGTAGAAAGTCTTGTGCTGGATCTGCGTCGAAATCTCGATGTCGTTCACGATTGCGTTCCAGCCGTGATATCGGCCCGGCTTCTCTCCCGTCCCGATGAGCTTGGTCTTAACCTCCATGTAGGCATCGTGCCATTTTTTGAGCTCGAGATAATGCTCAAGCTCGGGAACCTCGCCCTGCTTGATCTCGCGGAACTCCGTCGCCTTGAGCGGCTGGCATAGGTGGTTCCATTCGCACATCCCACAGCAACTTGGGTCGTAGGGCATCGGCTCCGGGTAGGTTCCCGCGTCGACGTGCCGGTTCACGTCCTCGATCACACCCAGGTCGTGCTCGGCCAGGTCTTGGTCAAAAAGCATGGGCAGGATCCGCGGCCGCTTTCCGAACGTCCCGAGGATAAGGAAGCCGGCCGGGGCCTTTAACATGAGGCAGTAAATGTTTAGCTGGCTCGGGTACTTCCGGATCCACCAGTATCGCGTGCCCCTCACGTCCTCGATCGATTTGAGTTGGTCCCAAAATAGCGGACTGATGCTCTTGATCTCGGCGGGAACTTCAGAGACCGCTGAAAAAGGCGCCGGCAGTTGGCGCCTCAGCGGGTTCATAGCGTCGATCCGGCCAGTCGTTTGATATTTGTCGTCCAATTTGCCCGGGCGCTGCGCCTGCGTGAGCTCCCATCCAGCCTGAGAAAGATATCCTTTCATCCGCCGCTCGACTTCGTTTCCCTCCCGGAAGCGCCAGAGGGTCTCAATATCGAACGATCTCCGGTCGAGCCCGTTCAATCGCTCGTAAACGATATGCCTTTTGCATGGATGCCCGATCGATGACGCCCAGTTCCGGTCGCGATGTTCCGTCGGCCCGCGTCTATCGGCCTCGATCTCGGCATCCAGGGCGGCCTCCATCTCCATCGCGACCTCCCGGAGTTCCGCCAGGAGGAAACCCCCCTCCGTCGCCACGATGCCCGCAGGTTTGATCGCGAGTACGACCTTCGGGGCACAAGGCATCGTTTGAGCCACGCCTTGCGCGAGCATTCCGTGCCAGTTCTCCGGCTTCGTCAGAATGGGTTCGGCCGGCGGATGTTCAAAGGAAATGCCGGACCGACGGACCGCGACTTTTTCCCGGAGGCGGGCCCTCGCGTCCGCCTCCCTCTTCAATTGCTCCTTATCGATCTCCTTCATGCCTTCCCGCCCTTCGCGGCCTCGGCCCGCCTCTTCTCCCAGTATTCTTCGGGCGGCTCCTGGTCCTTTGCGGGATTGCCGATCTTCTCAGGCTTTTCGTCGGCGGCGACTTCTTCCAATATTTCCTTTTCCTCTTCCGCCTCCACGTCGACGATGGTCTCCTTCCGGACCTCGAATTCCTTTGATTCGCCGCCGTCCTCGGCCTGCTTCATGAGGTCCGCCAGGTTCCGCGGGGTGTTGTCGTTTCGCCATCCGTAGACGACGACGTTCGCGTATTTGCTGCCCCCCTCGCCAGCCTTCATCACGACCTGCGCCGCGGCGATCGCCGGGTGGTCCTTGAGGACGTTCCGTTCGACGATCGTCGTTGCCATCCGGTCCCCGAACCGCTGCCTCTGCGTGTGCTCCTCGAGGCAGTCGACGATCGCCTGGTCCTGGTAGTTGACCCAGATCCCGAGCGGCCTCTCCGTGGGGAAGAATGCCCAGCGGCCTTCGATCGTCGGCTTCTCTTCCGCGATGCCGTAGATGGCGCAGTTCGGGGACTCCTTCTCGTCGGTCGGCACGCGGTTCCCCTCCGGGTCCTTTTTCCAGACCACCCTTTTCATCTTCGCCTGGATGCTCTGGATGAAGTACGTGTAGACGTTGTAGAAAAGCGTCTTGTCGATGACCACGATGTTCCCGGCCGGCGAGTAGCCGATCCCCATCGCCCGGATGTTGACGCTCTCGATCGCCTTCGTCCTCCGGTTCCGCTCAATGTGCGGGTTCGGCACGGGCTTCCCGTCGACGATGACGGACTGCGGCTTCAGGATCGAAATCGAAGCGACCTTGTTCAGGTGCCAATACCCCGACGCCGTGATGCTCCACTTGCCCTTCAGGCTGTAGATCTGGCCGTGCTTCTCGTAGAGGGTCATGTCGGCCTTGATCGGCGCCATGACCTGGCCGTCGGGCAGGATCTTGACATAGACCTTGCCGAAGTCGGCCGCGAGGACGATCTGCTTCCCGTTCGCGCCCGGCGGCGCGGTTTTCGTCAATTTGTCTTCAGTCATTGAATCTCCTTTTCTCTTGACAAGGCCCCGCGCGGTGCTATAATTCGAGCGTCAACTGGCCCGCGGGGGCCGCGGTTCCATTTTTCCCGCCGTCCTCGGTTCCGGGGACGGCCCTGTTTGCCTCCAGCTTCAATCCTTCGTCATTAACCTCCTTCGAATATTGACAGCGCTCGCAGAGGCTGCCGATCATCGAGTTCTCGCGAATGGCGTTGTGGCATCCCTCGCAGAGCACGTATGGCGAGTATTCGATGGCATAGCGGATCCCGAACCCGAGGCCGGCAGACTCGACCTTTGGGACGCCGTTCCGCTCGACGCTTTCATGGGCGAGGCGCTTCTTCAAGCGCGCATCGCGTTTGGCTTCCCGCTCCACTTTCTTCTGCTGTCGGCGCTCGTCGCGGATCTTCTTATCGCGCTCAATCTCCGCCTTCTTGCGCTCGCGCTCCAGCTTGCGGGCTGCGCATTCCTGTTCCATAAGGAGGGTCCGGTTAGATTTTTTTCGGCTCATAATTTCCCCTTCCCAATTCCGAACCTGTCCTCGATCTTCTTGACCCGGACTTCGAGCGCGGAGATCCTATCCGGCTCGGCCTGAATTCCTAGATATGCCGCGACACGTTCAGCCATTGCCGCCGAAGGTCGTCTTCCCTTTGCCCAATATTGAGTAATCCGGTAGCTGATGTTGAGATCCTTGGCGAGTCGATATTTCGATACTTCAGCCGTTTTTAGGGTCCTGATTAGATTTCGCCCTGAGAGCGCGCAGGAGAGGCGATCGTATTTTGACGTGTCATTCCTCATGCTCGACCTGTTTCATGCATGAATTCGTGTATGCAAAGGGGCCTTCCGCACCCTTTTTGGCAGGTTCCGCCCACTTTTCACGAGATCGATCCACTCCCAAACCGAAAACCCGAGCGCGAAGACGTATCGCTTCCCTTCGCTATAGACCTCAATGCTCCCGCCATCCTCGGAGATGACGGCCTTGCAGTTTTTTTCATTCATGGCGTATCGCCCCTTCCATTCGCTGCTGACAAGAATACCTTTGCCATTTGGATCATCGTTTCAGCCGCCTTCTTGTCCCGGATCTTCGGCAGCAGGACGTATCCGCACTTATCCAGGATGTATTCCAGGTATTCTGTGTCTTGCGTCGCCGCGGTGAGCGGAGCCAACCGATCGGCCGGGAAAAGGTTTTTGCCCTCGATCCACTTATAGAGCGTGTCCCGATGGATGCCCATCTTTTCGGCCACGGATTCGACAGCGTACTTCGCCTTGATCACGAAGTTCGTGTAGAGTAGACACTGAAGACCCGAATTAGCGCTCATAATTCGATTGACCGACACCGGCCACCCCCTTATCTTGAGTGGTATGAATGGTCGAAGAACCGAACGATCGCTTAGCCCGGAAGATCTCGATCTTATCCGGGTCGAAGCGCTTGCCGCAGGGATAGACCTCGTACGGAAGGATTCCCTTCCGGCACCAGGAATCGATCGTCCAGGGCTTGACCTGGAACAGCCGGGCCAGGTCTTTACGGGTGAGGAGGGGGTCCTGGCTCATTTGGTTCCCCGGTATATTTCATCCAGTCCCATCCCCGTGATCTTCTTGGCCTTGAGTGCGGTACTAAGACCGAAACGGCGTTTTCCCCGTAGGCAGAGGGAAAGCATTGCCTCGGATATATCCAATTGCTTAGCGAAGGCGGCCTGTGTCATCCCTCGCTCCCTTATGAACTTGACTATACTTAACATGGTGTAACTAATATAATAAATAATTAACACCATGTCAAGTATTATTATATTTTATTTACGACGTGCTATGTTATTGTTTATAAAACATTTAGGCTTGACAGGCGGTAAAGAAAGGAAAATAATATTTCAAGGATGATTGACTCAGCAGAAGAACTCCAGAGGCAAGCGCCTATCACGGCCCGCCTGCGAAAGTTGATGAAGGATCGCAAGGTCACGGGGATTTCGATTGCCACAGCCTTCGGGTATACCGGACCCTGGTTGAGCCTGATCATGAAAAACAAACGCAGTCTGTCGGTTGGCGAGCTATCCAAGATAGCAGAGTTATTGGGGGTTCAAATGGGCGATCTTTGCCCGAAGGCGGAAGAAATTAAACCTCCTAAAACGATCGACGAAATTGTTGATCAAAAAATTCGGGAGCGCCTAGACGAACTCAAGAAATAAATCTTAGGGGGTGAGTCATGCGAAGATGGGGAATCTTAGTAGTGGTATTGTGTATGACACTGGCCGCATGTGATTCCGGGGGTACACCTCCGACTCCGAAACCAATGTTCAGCGATGCCTTTAAGGTAGATATCTCTGCGCGAATCCAAGAAGCCCAAAAAAGCGGCTTGATTAAAAAATTAGACGCTCAAATCGGCAGGGTTTGGATTCAAGAATTAACCTGGGCGTCCATAAACGTTGAATTAAAGGAAGATATGACGAGAACGATCGCGGCATATTGCGCGATCCAACAAAATACCGAGTATTTGTCTGTGGATGTCATCGGATGGATGACCGGGAAAAAACTTGGGTCCTATTCAACCCTGGGTGGATTCAAGGTTTATTGAAATGAAGATCATCATCACGCTCGATCGTAAAACAGCTAAACTCGATTGGTTCATCCGCGCCGAACCCGGGCCAGTGCCGCCGATAGTCAATCCGCCAAATCCAGAAGAGCCGAAGGATGGAGGACCGCCGGAACTTGAGAAAAAGCCGAAGCCATCGTGATCAAAAAAGTTGGCCGCTATTACTGGCTCGATCTCTGGGTCGGGAAGAAGCGCGTCCGTCGATCGCTAAAGACGACGGAACACGGCCTGGCGATCGCCAGAGCGAACGAACTCACGCATAAGTATCGCGCCGAGGCAAAGATATCGACGACCAATCTTCGGGACTTTGCCGCCCGATATCTCGAATGGGCCAGGGAAACGAAACCCGCATCCTGGCCGGCAGAAAAACTCCGACTGGACAAGATGCTTGATCTATTCGATGAGCTCAAGATCAAGAACCTCGATGAAGTCACGGCTTATCATATCGAACAAATCCGCACCATGCTCAAGACCAGAACCATCATCAAGGGAAAAGAATCCCGAGAGGTTGACCGCTCCAAAACTACGCTTAATCGATATCTACAAATCCTCCGTGGAATGTTCTACAAGGCCATCGACTGGGAAATCATCCCCGGACCGAATCCGCTCCGCAAGGTAAAGTTCGCTCGGGAAGGGACGAAGATTCAGCCGTTGACGAACGAGCAGATCAAAATAATCATGGACGAGGCGACGGCCATATCGAAAAAGCCGGAGAGTCCGATCCAGAAAGTTCTCCCCGACTTGTTGACATTTATCCTGAATACGGGGCTCCGGCGCTCCGAGGCGCTCAATCTGAAATGGGAAGATATCCGCGACGCTGAAGCCAGGGTCTTAGGCAAAGGGGCAAAACTCCGGACGGTTCCGCTCAACGTCGTAGCCCTGGGCGTCATAAATCGACAACCGCGATCCGGGCGCTATGTATTCGATGTCCCGAACCGAAACTCCGGGAGTTTGCTTCGCCGAACGATGGACGCCATTTCAAAGAAGGCCGGAGTCCGGACCGGACTCCACCTGTTCCGCCATGCGTTCGCAACGCGGCTCCTGGCCTCAGGGGTCGATATCGTGACCATCAGCGAGATACTGGGACATGGCCGAATGATGATATCGCTCCTCTATTCCCACAGTGATCCAGTCCACAAGCGTCACGCCGTGGACTCTCTCATCCCATAACCGCTAGCCTGATTCTTAGACACACGACACATGGATGTTTAGACACAGACCGATTCAATTATAGCGTATCCGATTTATTTCAAAGAGGTTGGAAGTAGCCCTGGTGGGACTCGAACCCACGACACATGGATTAGGAATCCTAAAGTCTTTCAGGCAAGGGTTTCATTCTCTCGGGGGAAAATAGGCTTTCGGGCATTGAATGGCATGGTTTGAGATAGGCCGTTTTGGACACAGTATAGACATGTTTTCTGGGCGGCGAAGTTTTGGGACTGTTTTTTTCGGTCGGAGAGAGTGGACAGGTTTTTAGACAGGGTTTATCGGTGCTTCCCATAGTTCGACGGCCAGCACCCAAACCTCGCCCGGTAGGACGCGCTGATTGCCATGATCGGGGCAAGCCAGCACAAGAGGTCGCCGATCGAGAATCCCGCCGGAAGGTGCTCGAAATAGACGAGGGGTCCGCGAACGCCGGCCATGATCGGGTGCAGTTTGAGGATCGCGAGCGAGACCTTCCCCCACGTCCTCGCGGACGGCCGCGCACCCTTGCCGGGCCGAACGTCACAAATGGACGCGGTCAGGCCCGGCGGGAGATAACATCCATCGTCCGAGTAAAGGTCTGTGTTGTAGGGCTCCAGGGCCTTTAGCGATTCCGTGAACGGGAACGAGTGATCGGGCCTGATGATCGTCCGTTCGGCAGCCCTTCCGTAGGCGTCCCGGACGATCGTGCGGACCTGGTCCTGGACGGAGTTCGGCTTCTCGGACTTCGTCGTCGCGCCGTAGGTCAGGCGCGTCCAGGGGATCTTCTTCTCCTTGACGATCGGCAGGATCACACGCTCGAAGAAAGCCGGATAAGCCGCGTTCTCCGGCTCGTTGAAGTCCCAGATGATGTCATAGGCCTTGAGTTCGGAGACGCAGTCGCGGAAAAAATCGCCCGTATATTCGTCAGCCTTCGGGTCGTAAAACGTCCTGACGCCCTGGTTGTTCACGACCCAGGGGCTGAAGGTCGAGGCGATGCCGCGGAGCTCGCAGCCGTCGAAGACGCTGATGATCGTCGTTTTGTTCGAGGCCTGGTTCCGGGCCACGATCCTCTTCATGATCGGGAAGTAATAGTCGTTCCGCTTTTCTAGCTCCCACCGCTTCGTCTTCAGGTCGTAGACGAACGGCTGGAACTGGGAGCGCCGGCCGTACGGATGCGGTCCCCAGACCGCCTGGGCCATGAACCGCTCGATGTTCGCGCCGGCGTCCGCGGCCGCGTCGCACTCTGCCCCGAGCCTCGCCTCATCTAGGTTGAACTTCTTCCCGTCGAACGTGCCAAACTCGTCCATCGGGGCGAGGCGCCCGAAGCATATACCGACCTTGTCGTCACGGAGCATCAGATCGTCCTCCTAATCTACCAAGTCAAAGAATCGACTTGTCGCTATGTAGAAATCATCAAAATCCAGATTGATGGCTGCCGCCGTTCCTGTCGTGTTGCAATAAAATCCAACTTGATTCCAGTTTTCCGTGTTAGCGCCGCAAGACTTTGGCCCCGCCTGCTGAACTCCGTCTATGAAAACGAGGGCATAGGGAATGGTGGTCCCGTCATTAATGAAAACGTCAATCGTATACCAAGTGTCGTTGACGGCGGTCATCATATCCGTGTTTGTCGAGCCGTTCCAAAAGGTTATTTTTGAACCAGTAGTCCTGAAATAGACCTGACATTCGTCAACATCGGAGTCGCTTCCGAGATTCCATCCTTTTGTTCCGATAGTGACGTTGGACGTCCTCATCTTGAAGTGGAACCTTGTTCCATAACAAAGTCCCCAAGGCCACGCCGCACCGGTTGTTAAATATACATACGACGATCCTTCCGTGACCGTATCGCCCGTCAGGATGCCCATTTTATCCGCGCCGGATTTTACCGCCACGGTTGCCGTTGATGTTCCGACCAGGGTGACGGCCCATGCCCCAAAGTACGTGTAGGAGCCCTGGCCGCTGATGGCTGCGGTCGCCAGTCCATCAAACGCCTCATTAAGAAGCGTAACCATTCCGGGAGAGCCGGAAGAACTCTCCGCCCACTCAGGTTCGTCGGCCCCCATCGTCCAAACGTATCCCTCGGTCCCCGCGACCACCGCCGTCCACTTCGGCGAGGCTCCGAGCCCGGCGATCATCGCCCCGCGAGTTACCGCCGCCGCTGTCGTGTCGCCGTGCGTGACCGATAGGATGTCATGGGCCGCGACAGAAGAAGCCGAAAATACAAGAGCATCTTCATCGCCATCGACTACGACAAAATGTCCGGCATGGCCCGTATAGTTGGCCTCATCAACGTCGGTCAAGCTAAGAAACGTTCCACCCCCGCCAGCCGCTATCCATTCATATCCGGTTGCTCCTGCCGCTACCGCCAGAACCTTTCCTGCGTCCCCTATCGCTATTTCACCAATGGTTGTCGTGGCAGAGGCATAGGGTATGGCATATAATGTCCACGCACTTTTATTTGTACCGCCATCGGCTACGGCAACATCCGTCCCCGCTGTCTGATAAATCGTCCCGGTAATATTCTGAAGTGTCCAGACCTTGTTCGAGCTGGCGGGGGTCGCCGTTATCGTCCCGGTCACCCCAGTGCTTTGTAGAATAATTTGGTTACTCGTTGCACTCAGGTGCAGATGATCAAATGATGGTGTACCATCCGTATCGACGTTCTGTGTCCATGCGAGAATATCGGTTGCGCCGACTTGTAGGTTCTTCTTTGCCCCCGCCGTCGCGCCGGGCAAGATGAGTTTATATGACGTGACAGTTGCCGGAGCTTGGATGGCGATGTAGTTCGCGTTGGCTACGGAGTCCTCGCGGAATTGGATTTCGTCGCGCAATTGGAAGGAAACATAAGATTCGCATGCCAAGCCGTCGGCTTTGGCACGAAGGATTGGGCCGCGTCGAGGCAAAAGGGTGCTCCGAGTGATTTGGCCGGAAAGGGAAATGCCCCGAGGGCCGTTAATTGTACCATCCGTGTTGCCATATACGCCAAAATGGGAGATGAACGTCCCATCTAATTGCCATTGCAAGATTCGGGCATAATTGGTGGTCTGCGAATCAGAAATGTAGAGATATGTCCCGTCGGTTGTTATTCCGCCGGGGACATAAACCTCTGTATGTCCCTCGCCGCTCCCGTTTGTGCCGAACTGAGATATCCACGTCAGATCGGAACAGGCATACTTATAAACGGCGGCGGACCCGCCAAAACTATTGCTGTTTGTCAGATATAGATATCCGCCTGTGGTACAGATGGCGGTAAGGGTTGCGGAATCAATGTGGCCGTCCGTCCCGGCGGGCATGACCCGAGTATCAAGTGAAAGGTCATCGCAAGAGTGCTTGAATATCCGATAGGTCGCTCCGGGCGTTTGAACTGTATAGATATGCGTCCCATCAGTACAGATGTAATCAGGGGCAAGGAATCCCGGCCCTGCTGTTTCGGAAACATAGGATAGGTCGGAACAGAGTCGCTTTACTACACGATTATTATTTTTATCAACTATATAAAGCCACGTCCCGTCCGTGCAAATTCCATGTGGGGAATTAAAGTTATCATTCCCTGATCCATGTGAACCTATCTTGGCGACGAAAGAAAGGTCGGAAAGAAGATGTTTCTTGATTCTATCGTTCGTGGTGTCGGTTACATATACCCATGTTCCATCAGAACAAATTCCCCACGGCTGGTTGAACTGATCGTCACTGCTTCCATTAGTCCCGATTTTGGCCAAATAAGAACCGTCGGCGGTGAGCCATTTCTGTATCCGGTAGTTACCCGAATCAGCGACCAGGAAGAATGTATCGTAGGAATAGGACAGTTCGTAGGTTTCCTCTTCCACCACATCCGTCAGAATATCTCCGGTGCAGAGGAGCCAATCGTTGGATAGGCTATCATCCAATCCGTGCGTCCATCTAGTGACGGGCGTTACGCCGACAGCGTACTGGAGAACGGGATCAACCTCGGCATCCGTTTTATTTCTAATTGCAACAATGGATATCCCGTCCGTATACATCGGACTATCTGCCAGTCCGGCTGCATCGCTAACGTGATACGGAACATAACCATCGGTTAAGGCTGACAGCTTGGCCGTCACGAACGTCGGAGATGCCCCGGTATGGATATCCTGCGGAAGCGATAGGGTATAGTCGGCGGCGTTGGCCGTCACCGTAACCTGGTTCGTTGTCCCCTTCAGCTCAGCAAACTCCAGCGCATCAACCGTACTATTGACCCGCACCGCGAAGTTCCCGGTCGCCGCGTATGACGACGGAACGTCGGCCAAATCAGTGAAGTTTGTCACCCCGATTTCTTCCGCCTCTATCTGGA
>Ga0315291_10000752_pt1 | contig 42935 bp, 51 predicted proteins | sample YL17G12_20_MG_FD_203070 | JGI IMG/M metagenome (GOLD analysis project Ga0315291, IMG submission 203070) | Sediment microbial communities from Yellowstone Lake, YNP, Wyoming, USA - YL17G12_20 | ecosystem: Environmental > Aquatic > Freshwater > Lake > Sediment | place: USA: Wyoming | collected...
TATCAGAAGTATCTTCCTTGATAATTTCTTCTTGGGTAACAGTAGGAGCTACAGAAGAAGTAACTGTAGAAGCTTCAGAAGAAGGATCTTCCGGAGGAGTATCTGAAGAAGCTACAGAAGAAGTATCAGAAGTATCTTCCTTGATAATTTCTTCTTGGGTAACAGTAGGAGCTACAGAAGAAGTATCAGAAGTATCTTCCTTGATAATTTCTTCTTGGGTAACAGTAGGAGCTACAGAAGAAGTATCTTCTTGGATAACAGAAGAAGTAACAGAAATATCTTCTTGGATAATATCTTCTTGGATAGTATCTTCTTGAGTATCAGAAGAAGCTACAGAAGAAGTATCTGAAGTATCTTCCTTGATAATTTCTTCTTGGGTAACAGTAGGAGCTACAGAAGAAGTATCTTCTTGGATAATATCTTCTTGAGTAGCAGAAGAAGTCTCAGAAGAAGTATCTGAAATATCTTCTTGGATAGTATCTTCTTGAGTATCTGAAGAAGCTACAGAAGAAGTATCTGAAGTATCTTCTTGGATAGTATCTTCTTGAGTAGCAGAAGAAGTCTCAGAAGAAGTATCAGAAGTATCTTCCTTGATAATTTCTTCTTGAGTATCTGAAGTAACTTCTTGCTTTAATAGTTTTTTGCGATCATCTGTATTGTTTTCTGGATTATCTATTTCATCGGCGAAGGCTGCTGTTGTTAAGAGTAGAGCAGCCACAAGAATTTTGTATTGATTTTTCATAAGAGTCTACTTTCTATTTTGTGTTGTCGTAAGTTTTAGGTTTACCATCTAATTTAAATTCGTCTTCGATGCCCAGGTACAGTGGACCAGAAACGATTGTGTAAGCTGTGTTTAGTTTAAGACCTATGTCATCTGATTGATTACCACTAAGAGCGATACCTGCTGAGAATCCAGCCATATTACTTTTTTCGACTAGTTTAGTACTTTCCGAAGTTGCTGGCTCATTAGCGAAGACTGCTGTTAGAGCAACAGATAGAAACAAGATTTTTTTCATGTAAGTAATCTTTCTATTAGTTTAAGGTTAAAATTAGTGGGAACCAACTCCATCAACAAGAGGATGTACTAGGCTGGTTCCCGCTGTGACTTCTGCTACGGGGTTTTAATTTCGCAGAAGGGCACGCGATAATAAGTTAAAGGAAGCGTCTGCCACGTAAAACAGTGCACTGACGACAAACTTATAACTTATTGTAGCTATATCTCTAACGGCCATGGAGTATACTTCTCCGAAGATATTTGAGAATGTTCCGGGTTTTGCAGGTTTGCTCATTAGCGCATTTGCTATTTGAAGATTTTCTTCTTTCTGAGCAGTGAGCTGGTTTTGCAAATATTTCACATGTTGGTTTAGTTCATCACATTTATCGACAAACATTTGTCTGTGTTTAACTGCGGCTTTAAGTGATATAACGGGCACGTAGTTATCTGGGTTTTCGATCATGTCTGCTATGTCGTCATTAAAGTTTGTTTGACATGAGGCACTAACCATAAGTTTATTTTGTGGAATATCCAGAGCATCATTTGCTGCAAAGGTTGCTGTAGTTAACGCTAATGCTATTCCTAGTTGTAGTATTTTTTTCATAATAATCTCCATTTTGTTGTGTTAAGTTATTTAAGTTTTCTTATATTTTTACATCCCAAACAGATTCCTAGAGTTACAGCGGCGGAAAGTGATGCTAAAAATGCATTCTTTACGTTAATGTAATCTAGTAGGGATGAATTACCTTTAGTAATGCTAGCAAGGTAATATGTATGTAAATCTTGCTTTTCCTGTTCAAGGGTTTTTTTTATGTCTTCCTCCTGTGATGCGATTCTTTGTCTTTCTGAATCACGATCAAGTTCAGACTTTGCAAGACCCACAAAAGCTTCTTCATAATGACGTAGAGTAGTGACTCCACCCACACCAAAAAGTAGGCATGGCTTAGGTTCTTCCTTTTCACAGTCAGAGCAAAACGCCACATTTATCGCTCCAGTAATTAAAAGTAACAATATTTTATTCATTTTGCTCTTTCCCATGTTGTTTATCTAAATAATCCTAGCAGAGTTCTTGACAGAAGGGTACTAAAAGTATTTCTATTTGAGGTAAAGTAATCGTAGCCAAGTTTAACTAGTTGTGCTCCAATAAATACTGCTGTTGTTAGGGCAGTAATTTTTGTAATTTCTATTTCTTGTGTTTCTGGAACTACGACTGTTTTTTTAAGAGATATATAGCTGTTGCCTACTTTTATTCTTTTATCTTCGTGGTCCACAATTTCAAAGTCATCATCTATGACATTTTCTTTAAACAATGGCACATTAACGCGTTTAGCATCTAGGGATTCATCGAGATCATAAGCATCTCTTAGGGCATCTTTCCAGATATAATTTGGTGCGTACACTGGTTCTTCGTAGTGGTAGACGCTTTGCAATGGTGTTCTATTATCATAAACAAAAAATTCTTCTTCTGGGCTAGCAGGAATAACGCTTGTTATTGTTGCTAAAAGTATTAAAGTTTTTTTCATAATTATCTCCTATTTTGTTAATTTTATTTTCTGAACCAAGATGCTACGCCCAATGCACTTGAGCCTACGCTTAGTGCAAGGTTAAACCCTTTTTTAATAAGGTCTGGGTGAGCTACTGCGAACTTGAACCCAGTGTACCCGACCCCTGAAATTGCTAAAAACGAGGAAACTGTTTTAAACGAAGCTTTAATGTTACTGTACAAGCCTGAGAAGAAACCTTCTTGTGGTTGTGGTTGTGGTTGGGTACCGTTTACGTGGACGTTAAATGTAATGTGTCTTAATGCCTCTGCATAATAGGGGAGTGCAGCATTACCTGTAATGTTATAGTTCTCACCAAATACAGGAAGACCTTTTCTATAGCCATCGTCAAAACCCCAGTTCTTTTTTAGGTGCTGTTCTCTTAAATCAATTGGCTCGTCATAAAGATTAGCATCATTATCTTGTTCACCAGGCTTACGGTTTCTTTTGGCATTTCCACCTTTAACTTGAGTGCCTATATCTTTCATTACAGGCTTTTGAACAAAAGGGGCTTGAGGCTTAAGCTCTCCAAGTACTTCAAATTGTTCATTACCACCAATAGCAACCTCATGGGTAACTGGACTTTTTAGTTTTTCAGTCAGTAGTTTTCCAAGCACTTGATATACATCACCATTACCGCAAACAAGCTCTTGATCACATTGAGTTTCAGAATTCTTCATTACAGGCTTTTGAACAAAAGGGGCTTGAGGCTTAAGCTCTCCAAGTACTTCAAATTGTTCATTACCACCAATAGCAACCTCATGGGTAACTGGACTTTTTAGTTTTTCAGTCAGTAGTTTTCCAAGCACTTGATATACATCACCATTACCGCAAACAAGCTCTTGATCACATTGAGTTTCAGAATTCTTCATTACAGGCTTTTCTACTAACCGTTTAACTTCTAGCTTTTGCAATGCATCAGCTACTGGTGATCTGAACCCGTTATTAAGGCCTGGTAAAACGAAATCCATAAGTCTTGGGGTCTCTTTTAAAAAACCATTTGTAATAGGCCCTTGTGGCTTAAAGTTCTCTAATTTTATATTGTTTAAATCATTTTTTAAGAAATGACTTGGCATAATATAAGTATTTTTTACAGTTGGCGTAGCTAGGTTTTCAAAACCATTATTATGTGGAACCCCACCCGCAGACACTTTAAATATACGCGCTGAAGCACCTAAGGTTGTCTCAAATTGATTTAGACCAGAACTGTGTGCCGTTGTAACTAATGCCGCTATCGCGACTATCTTTATAGTGTTTTTCATAATTACCTCCATTGTTAATTTAGTAAGCCATCTGCTTACATATAAATGTATAACAAAATAAATAAAATAACGCAATAAGTATTTTCACATAAAACACAATTATTTTTCAAAGTTGCTTTAGAGATACCTATATGTTACATATAAGTTATAGTAAAAATAACACAAGTGACACAATGGCCACAGATAGTACTAAAGACGTCGTTTTTGATTTAGCAATAAAACTAACTGAAAAGTATATAGAAATACATTCGGTTAAGGTAGATGGTATTGGGGATGTTTTAACGAAGCTGTATAAGGCGGTATATAACCTAAAGCGGGTTACGGACTTGGAATACAGTAAGGGACTTTTTCCAGCGGTACCAATTGATGAATCTGTTACTGATGATTACATTATTTGTTTGGAAGATGGCTCCAAGAATAAGGTATTAAAGCAGTATTTATGGAGACGTTATAACATGACGGTTGAGGAGTATAAGGAAAAATGGAACCTACCGCATGATTATCCTACGGTGGCTCCAAATAGCACTCTTAGGCGTAGGGAGATAGCTAAAAGAATAGGACTTGGACTGAAAAATAAGCTATAATAAGAAAAAATAGGGTGTTCTTATGGCTTTAAAAACTGTTCTTTCTTCACTCCTGGTGCTAGCTGTTTGCTTAGTCTCAAGCTTAAATGCTGGGAAATTCACTATCACTGTCCGAAATGAAATCGACGATAAAGATGATCCTATTTGCTTAAAAAGTGTTAATGTGTCTATTGGTAAGATTGAGCAGATTTCTCATCTAGAAGGGGATCCTATCGGTAAGGAATTTAATGTGACCATGAGTATGCCTTGCGTGGAAATAGTATACATTCCATTTTATCTTGAAAAGCTAAAAAATGAAGGAAAGGTACTAGATTGCTTTTCTTTTGGCAACTCTATTAGACTTTTTTCTTTCGAGGCTTTTTTAAGTAATGCTGGAACTACATCTAGAATAATGGCAGAAAACTTACGTTGCTATTATTTACCCTCTAACAAGGGGTTTGTTATTTCATATTTATAGTGACATTTATTAGGATAAAGCTATGGTAAAAGTTATGCTTGTTAGACCAGGAACGAAAAAATTTCTCTTGGCTTATCAGAGTGATCCACTAAATCCAAGCACTGCAAGATATATACAATATCTTTATGATTCATCTTATGAAGGTAGGAGGGTTTACAGCGGTTTTCCAAAAGAAAAAACAAACAATTACGAAACAAATAACGTAAATACGCTAATTAATTTTATTCAAAAAAATGATCTGTTTAAAAATAATCAAAACAAGATTGACTTTATAATAACTTGCGAGTCTTTTCTAACCAATACTTCAGCAAACGGCATAAGAGTCAGCGCTGACAAATCCAATTACCTAAGTGCTATAAGTAAATTAAAAAAATTAAAAATTCCATTTTTAATTAATGCAGCCATTAAAGATGATAAATATGCAATGGAAAACTTTTTAAATGAGATAGATGTCAACTGGCTTTTATGTAAAGAGATTATGATTGCAAATAATACGCAAGACCTTCTTCAAGAACAGATAAATGATCAACCATACGCGTCATGCAGCAGATCTCTTTTCTGTGATGAATTTAATACTATAGGTGAAGCTCACTTTTACAAATATAATTACGAGGTTCCAACGCTTGCTTCTGGTAATATTTATAAAAAAGGACTCTTTGATAGTTATGTTTCATCACAACCTTTAAATAGTCATTTACTAATTAAAATTTGTAACGATATAGGTGATAGATCTTTCCTTTCTTATGATATAGATGCCATATCACAACAGCAAAGCGGTAATAAAATACTGATATGTCAATCTGATTCATACACCCCAGCAGCTATTATTGGCCTTTTTACAAATACATATAATTCTTTAATCAAGCAAGACAATAAAGAACTAAAGATTGAAAAACTGTCTGAATATCCCTGGTTTAAGCAATTGAATGTTACGTTAGAAAAAAGCAGCGGAGATAACAACTCTAGAAAGAACATTCTTGATGTCTTTCCTAATATTAATTACTTAATATGTGCGGATACTGAAGGTTGGAGACATGATATGGATTTTTCTGTTGGTTCTTTGTTGTTCGGCGACGATCCTGTTAGAGGAATTATCAAGAATATTGGGAAAACGGATCAACTCTCTCCATTTTGTAATGTTATATCCTTACGAGATTTCTTTAAAAAAGAGGATGGGGATAACTTTTCTTTTGATCAAATACAGATGGAAGGTAATATGGTTAACACACCTTATTGTAAAGATGATAATGAAAGGTTTAGCTCGCGTGAATTTTGGGATAGTTTTGTAGAATATGACAATGAATCTGATGATAAGAAATATAAAAAAGATAAAATTCTTGAGGTTTTTGGCGTAGATATATCCACTGACTATGTTAAAGAAGAATTATACAAAAAACTACTTGAATGCAATGATTCAGTTAACTTTAAAGTTCACCTATACTCTCCACAAGTTGGTAACATATATAAAATAACTAAGAGTGCAGGAAATGTCTATTTGTTTGAGCAGGTTAAACGTGAATGGGATTTTTATGGTAGTTTATGTGATTACGCATTATTTGACTTAGATCAAATTGACCCTGTTCCACCTCCACAAAACTGAAAATGCATCAAAAAGAATCAGCGCTTTGCCAGCAGTTTGTTAAGTTTCTTGTTGAGTTGGAGAGGGTAGAGCTTTTCTCTTACGGTGGCAGTCCTGTTATTTGGTTTCACGTAAGGAACGAGTTTACTGGCAGCTACAATCCTGTCTTCGGCAGAACAAAAAAGAAGGAAGGTGTAAAAGCTGGAGTAGCTGACTACATCTTCCTGTGGAAAAATGGGTGTGGATGCTTGGAATTCAAGTCTAAATCCGGGACACTTTCAAGTTCACAGAAGCAATTCCAGAGTGACTGCAAGAAATCCCAGATAAACTATGCTGTTGCAAGATCTCCACAAGAAGGTTTAAATGTACTTCAGTCCTGGGGAATACTTAAGCCTTATTAACCACCCAACATATCACTAATCTTATTTGAATCTTTGATAAGCTCATCTTGTTCTAGGTGAGCATACCTCATGGTAGTAGAAATGTTGCTGTGACCAAGTAACTTAGAAATGTTATACAAAGGTACCTTCGCCTTGATAGCCAAAGAAGCAAACGTGTGTCTTAGGTCGTGGATTGTTACGTGCTCTAAGTCTAACAAAACCCTGATTTCTTTCCAAGTATCTTGAAGCCTGTGGAGGGACTTACCTTGTAACTTACCCACAAAAACATGTTTATTTCCTGGAACCCTCTTCATTGATTTTAAGATATTGATAGCCTTGTCATTTAATGGAATCGTCTTGCTTCCGGTCTTACTATCCTTCAGGTTTAAACATTTCTCCCTTAATGAAACTTCATCCCAAGTAAGACCCCGAACTTCTCCGTGGCGACACCCGGTAAAAAGAATTAGAAGAAGCGCCATAGCATGGGCCTTACAATGAGCGTGGTTGCTCCCAGACTTCTTTGCATGCTCAAGAAGTACCGCCTCTAACTCATTCACTTCCTCTATGTTTAAATAAACCTTCCTTGAATATTCCTTGTAAGACTTTACACCCTTACATGGATTAGTTCTCTCGTCTAAATATCCCCATGCCATTGCTTGAGCAAGAGAACTCCCAATAATCTCCTTTAATCGGTTGAACTGTACAGGAGAATTAACTAGCTCCTTCTTGATAAATATTATGTCCTCTTGGGTGATCTTGTCTAAAAGCTTAACACCAATGCGCTTGTTGCTTTTTAAAATATTAATCCGACTGGTGTTGGTCCTTATTGTGCTCGCCTTTAAAGTGTTAACATGACGCTCTAAATAAATATCTAAAAAATCACTAAACTTGATTTTCTTTCTTTCTTCCTCCGCCTTATCCTGCTGCCTCTTCTTGTAAACTTCCTTTGGATCAAGCCTGCGCGCAAGATCTGCACGCCATCCCATAGAAATCTCCCTGGCTACTTCACAACTAATGTCCGGATAGTTGCCGATTTTTATATATGTAAACTTTTTGTCTATAGGTGTACGATAAAAGAACTGAAACGTTTTAATTCCACTGGGAAAAACTTCAAGTGCTAAACCCTTGATCTGGTCGTCCCATATTTTATAACGCTTGTCATTAATGATAGCCTCTTCTGTAAGCCTTTTCGTGATTTTCATTCGTGTCTCCATCTAATTTTTAACTTTTTCCAGTATAGCAACTGGTTTAGCAAATTATCCAGTAAAAACATATGAACATGCGTAAAAATAAGGCAATAATAAGCAATGCAAACAAGCCTGTAATCCAGTGTATGCAAGGGTTTTATGGGTATTTTATGAGTATAGCAAATGAGTTTAGCATTATGTGTTTTTAAAGTTTCGAATCCCGTTGGGGACGCCAACTTTTAAAACCTCCAAAGTCAATAAAACCAACGGTTCCAGCGCCCCAGTCATTTGGGGTTTTTCTCTGGTTTAGCACTGAGTTTAGCAGTGGCTTCTGTAATCTAGGCTTTCTGGTGGTTGCAGAGATATGCCATTTATCAGGGTGTAGCTTTTTTGCCGTATTTTAATTAAATTTTATGGAGTTCTCTTGACATATGCTGTCTATAAAGTTTCAATCGCAGTTGTAACAACTTTATTAAAGGAACCTTTATGTTTTTTAAGAAACTAGATATCGAGAGATTACCAAAAGATACGAAGAAAGCTGTAGCTTTAGTTTTAATGGGAAACTTTTTAGAATACTTCGACTTAATGTTAGGGGTGCACCTAGCAATGATTTTAAACAAAGTGTTTTTACCGCAAGACACAGGATACGAGCATATTTTAAGACCAATGACATTTTTACTACCGTTACTTATGAGACCTTTTGCTGCAATAATTTGGGGGTATATTGGGGATAACCTTGGAAGAAAAGTCGTTTTAACAGCGACGATGATTATAATGGGGGCGTCCTGTCTTTTCCTCACGTTCGTGCCAACGTATGCTGTCTGGGGAATAACTTCTACATTTACGTTTTTCACCATTAGATCTATACAAGCATTTGCATCAGCAGGGGAGCTTGTTGGTGCTGATGTGTATATAGCTGAAACGGTGCCTGCTCCAAGGGCTTATGCTACGGCTTCTTTTGTGGAGGTAACCGCAGGATTAGGAGGTCTTTTAGCGTGCATTGTTGGTGCTTTCACAACTTTTGTGGATCCAATTAATGGTTGGAGATATGCCTTTGTTATTGGTGCATCTATTGCTGTGCTAGGATCGCTTGCCAGAAAGGATTTAAAGGAAACTCCTGAGTTTTTGAAGAAAAAAAGTATTTTAATTGATGTTGGAAAGACAGAATTTATAGAAAATAAAATTGAACAATTCAGAATTAAAAACATTGGGTGCATGATTTTAATGTATGCTATTTTTGGTTTTGTCTTCTTCTTCGTTTACTCTTATTGTAACTCGCTTTTGGAGAAGAAGTTTGCTTACTCAACCTCTCATGTTTTAATGGTCAGTGCTTCAATTATTACTTTAAAAATGGTCTCAACCTTCACTTTTGGAAGAATCGCATTAAGGGTATGTCCTAGAAAACTATTACGCGTAATTTATGGATACTTATTTATAATAGGTCTGGCATTGAGTCTTTATCCAAATTGGCATGAATCATCTTTTAACATAAGACTTTTACAATACATAATCAGTTTGGCTCCTGGAGGCCTTGATATGGCTCTTCCACTCTTCATGAAGTCCTACGCTACTAATAAAAAAATGCAGGCTTCTCTGTGGGGATGGGCAATTTCAAAAACTATGATCTACTTTGTCACAGCGGTTTTATGCGCAACAATTGGTGACTTAAATATTTTGCTGGTAATCTTGTCGTTTGTGGCAGCATGCTCATATATTGGGGTACACCTCTTCAAAACTTACGATCAGATTTTAACCCCGAAAGAGTGTTCATTTATTAATTCATTTCAAAAAATAAAAATTCAAACAAACAATTCGGATTTAGCCTAAAGAACATGTAATTGAATGAATTTTAATAAGTTTACGTTTATTGAAATGTTAGACAGAATAGGTGCTGCCAATTCAAGAATACGATTAGACTACTCTTTCTCCATTGTGAAACCTGGGAACTACGCTTACTCAGCTAAACAAATGGCGATTTCGGCGCTTTTGCACCTGATAATTACAGAGTGTGTAAAACCGTACATGAGTCCGGTGCATGGCGACCCAGTAGAAATAACTAAAGATAGATGCCTCCTTCAATGGGAAGCTTGTGTAAACGGTAACGGTTATACCATTGAAGGCGTCTTCTATTTTGAAATCGTAGATTCTATTCAGATATTTGTAGAAGAAGATGACTGTGGAAAAACACAAAGATATAGAAGAAGCAACTTATATAGAGCCATTAGTTTAATTATAAATCACTACCTAAATGAAGATTTGCAACGTAAAAAAGAATTCAGAACCCAAAAAGAAGCCTTGTACCATTTAAAGAAAACTTATCCATCCATAAATCTTCCTGATTATGTTTTGGAAACGTTATTCAACAGCCTAGTCAATGATGATTAAAGATCGTCAGCCTCACGCTGACAAATCCTTGAAATCCAATTCCAGTAACGCTTTAAAAGATTAATATTAGCCTAACATCTTTGGGTTTTTAAAAAAACCTATTCTGTGAGAATAATCATAATTATCTGACAAAAATAGAGATCTTATGGAAAGGCAAAGTAAAACAGGCAAAATATCATTAATGGATGAAAAAGAAGTTTCAGAACTTTTAAACATCAAATTATCCACTCTTAGGCAATGGAGGTCTTTAAACAAAGGCATGAAGTACTATAAGCTTGCTGGATTTGTTCGATACAACATTGACGATATTTATGAATTCATAGAAAGCAACGTGCAAAATCCTAAAGCCTAAAAGAAAGACAGTTATGTTTCTAACCAGGTTTTCAAGTTTGTTAAACACGACGCCAGTAGATGTAATTGATATATCAAATGAAGAATTAATTAAGTTGTTTCAAGATTTCGCGACTGTTAGCAACAAGGATGATCCGGGGGTGGGGTATGTAGGATTTTATAGGCTTAAAGCTGGAACCACGAGAAGGGCTGATAATGTAGAGCAAATAACTGCATTGGTATTAGACTTTGACAACCTGCATGAAACAACTGTTCCAGAAGATCTAATACCATTTTTACAAAAGGAAAATTTTTTTTACTTATATTACAGTACTATATCAGCCACCAAAAATAATATTCGGTGGCGTTTAGTTATTCCTTTTGAATCGGGGGTAACCTCGAGAATTTGGAGGGATATTTTCCCAAGGTGTTTAGCCTTTTTAAAATTTCCTGGTGGAGTAGATTCAAGTTCTGGTACAGTTTCCCAGGTGTTTAGAATGCCTTGTGCTGCACCAAACACTTACAAGCTTTTTGGCTACCACAATGGTGTTAGGGCGTTATCGCTTAGGGACTTACCATCTGAAGCAATTAGGGTTGATGATTTTAGTATCAAGACCAAGTCTTTGTTAAATGTTTCTGAAGTCTGGAAAGTTTTAAGTAAGATTAATCCAGACGATAATTATGAACAGTGGTTTAAAACCGGAATGGCTTTAAAAAGTGAGTTCGGAGAGAGTGGGTATAGTATATGGTTACAGTGGAGTGCAAAAGGAGCGAAGTTTGGCGGAGAATCAGAGATTAGAAAAAAGTGGTATAGTTTCAAGGGTTCTGGAACTACACTTGGTAGTATCATTTATTTTGCGAATCATAGAAATTATGAAACTTGTAAAAAGGATTCTACTATTTATAGTAAGCCTCAGCCTGTGCCTTCTTTTTATAGCGGCTGCCACTTACTACTTAAATCAGATAATAGAGATGAAGTTAGTGACTCTATTTCAGGAAAAGCCTGTGAAAAAGGAAATACCGAAGCCAGAGCCCGCAGTAGAGGTGAGGACGAGGAAGAAACCAGAGAAGATCCGGGTTTAAACTTTCAGGATTTCGGTAAATGCGATCCTTTTGATCTGAGAGATTTTCCCTTTCTACAAAGTATCTTTAGCTTTTACGAATCACGTTCGATTCGTTTTTGTCCAAATTTAGCCTTAGGTGCAACTATAAACATTGCATCACTAGTTCTACAAAATTTAACTTTTGACAAAATCAGAACCCGCCCAAACATTTACTCGATGCTTATTGGTGCTCCTGGGGCAGGCAAGCAAAAGATTATAGATATTACCACCTTTTTATTAAGGCACTTTGACTTGGAGAAACAAATGGTGCGCAACATCGGTACAGTACAAGGGATTGAAAAACATTTAATAAATAACCAAGGAAAGGTTTTCATTTTACTTGATGAAACTCAGGATTTTTTTAAAACCCTACACTCAAAAAATGTTAGTGAACACAAAGCAGGTCTTTTAACTTTTTTTAAAGAATCCTTTGGTGGTCATATATACAGCGGCGCCATAACCAAAGGCTCTGAAAAAGTAACCATTGATAAGTTAATTGTAAATTGTTGTTTGCTTGGGGTTCCCAATACCTTTAGATACCTAAACCTACAAGACTTTAACGGCGGATTAATGAGTCGATTCCTGTTTTTCCGTGAACCAAAAAACACTGATCCAATTGATTACAGTGCTATGGGAATAAGGGAAGACCCATTTATTTCTACTATTTTTAAGGAGGTCTCCTTTCCAAAAACTGTTCATTTTCCAAAAAACTGCATGGAATTCATGATGGAGTTTCAAAAGTTTTGCTATAGCAAGCAAGAATCCTTGGATGATTCCATGGAAGATAACATTATTCGTTTACCAGAACTAACCTTAAAATTAGCCTTATTAACCGCTAACCAACAAGGTCAAGTTACATATAAAAGTTTTCTTTGGGCTTCATCTGTTGTGATCCAAAGCTTCAATACTATGGTAAAGCTCATACAAGAACATTTTTACTATGGTGAATACAGTGATCAAATTAAAAAATTTGAAACCTTGTTAAAAAAAATGAGCAAAAAAGGAAAGGTTATGAGAGTAAGTACTTTGCGTGCACATTTTTCAACCATTCGTACAAACATTTGGCTTGATCTTTTGCAAAATGGCCAAGACAGAAACATTTTTAAACTTAGCGAAGAACTAATGCCAAGTGGGCAAAAAAGAAAAATCTTAATATACAAAGGGAGTGAAAAGAATGCTTAATTTATATAAAGGAAAAAAACTAACTCCTCTTAAGATCGTCATATACGGGGATAACGGTGTCGGTAAGAGTCATTTCGCCTCTTATGCAACAAAGCCTGTGTTTCTCGATCTAGAGGGCAATATTGATCATTTGGATGTTTTCAAACAAGAGGCTTACTCATGGACTGAGGTTTTGGGGTTTATAGATTTATTAAACCGAGAGGAGCATGATTTTAAGACTTTAGTAATTGATTCGATAGATGCATTAGAGCAATTGAATTGGACAGATATTTGCAAAGGTGTAGATGCGAATTCGATTACGGATAAGGTGAAGCTTGGTTATGGACAGGGGTATGCCTTAGCTGCTGAGAGGGCTAAGTATCTTTTGGGTAGGATTGAGAAATTAAGGCAAGATCGCAAAATGAATATTATTTTAATTGGTCATCAAGCGATTAAGAAAATAGATAATCCAGAGGTAGTGGAGTATGACTTATTTTGCTTAAGGGTTAATGAGAAGTTTGCGTCATTAGTTTCTGACTGGAGCCACACAATATTGTTTGCAAATTATGAGATGTACACCACTCTTAACGAAAAGGGGGAGAGGATGGTTATTCATGCAAAAGATCCTAGCGTAGAAAGTGACCAACGTAAGCGGGTGCTTTATACGACTGGAACCTCGTCGGTATTAGCCAAGAATGTTTTTAACTTACCGCAAAAACTACCGCTGGATTGGAAAGTTTTCAGTCAGCATGTAAGTGAATTTTTTAAACAAAACCCAGAAAAAGGAGAAGAATAATGTCAGAAGATGTGGATAAAGAGATCATTCGGTGGCTTTTATTAAAGACAAAGACCCAAGTGCAAAATGTAAAAAAAGATCTTTGTGATATTTTAATTGATGGAATTGTTAACAAGGATAACATTTTTGCCACAGTGAAGTTATTTGATGAGCTTGGTGAAAACCTTAATAGATCAATTGAATTGGTTCAGAATCCGAGAATAAAAGATAAAAATGAACACACATATATAAACAAGCCCTGTTTACAAAACAAATAAAAGGAGTATTTTATGAACACAATAGATATTGAAGAAAAGTCTGAATTGTTAGCAGATGGAGACTATCAAGCAGTCATTGTAGATTGCTCAATAACCCCTGAGAACTTACAGTGGATGGTTGAGAAGTCTGTCAGAATGATATGGAAGATCACTTCTGGTCGGGATAGTGGTACGACCATATCACAGCGTTTATATATATATTCCAAAGACCCGTCTAAGAAAAAGAAGCAAGAAAAGAAACTTGTGCATATAAATAAGGTTTTTTTTGGACAAAACAAGAAAACAGATCCCAAGGATTATATTGGGTGTTCAGCTACGATTTCAATTTCTAGTTTTTGTCCCGCTGATGGCCAGGCCATGAATTACATTAAAGGTGTTAGCAAAAGTGCTGCAATTGCACTGCCAATATCACCAAATCAACATTATCCAATTATGGATAATGAAATTCAATTTTAAATGGAGTTTATTATGACCCAAGTAAAGCACCTAACTTCATGTGGAAAAATTAATCAAATTAATGCGTATCAAAGAAAGCTTGAGAAAAGATTTGTAAAATACATGCGAAACAAAGGCTTACACATACTTGGGTTCATTATTACTCCATTCCTCCTAATGCTGCTTATTTTATCTGTTACGTAATAAAAAACACAAATATATTGACATATACATAAACATGCATCATATTGTTGTGACTATCAAATTTCGTATTTGTTGTTGAGTATTGTTTGGTAGTCATTTTTTTAACTGATGGAGATATTTATGAAAAAAAATAAATTATATTATACGACAGCGGCTCTTATGTTATTTTGTGCAAACACTAGCGCTATGGAATACCGTGATGCGAGACCCAAGAAAAAAGTTACTTTTGTAAGCTGCCTTGATGAGAAAAATAAAGAGTTCACACAATTTGGAGGTGGACGTACAAGCATCCGTGTAGTAAGCGATACTATGAACATAGATGGTAGTAAGTATACCGTAAAAATAAAGGACCCAAATGATAGCTGGGAAAGAATTGGTCAATCCAAGTATGATAAAGCTCCTTGCTTTTCAGGGAAAAAAGAAGCTCAGGAAGTGAATACCTACCAATATATATATCCAGCAGATCAAATAGATTTTGAAGCTTCTGCGTACAATTATCCCCCAGCACCTGATGCAAGAATGCCTGAGAGCATTTATCCCATTACTTTGGCCTCGTTTAGCGAACGCAAAAAACAAATGCGGACTCAACTTAACAAGGATTATGAAGAAATAATTAGCAGTGCCAATCAGGCTTTTATAACTGAGAAAAAGTCTTCGTTATTTAAGAGAATAACTAGCTCAGTGTCTAATTTTATTTATGGATTATTAGGTAAAAAACCACCATTGCCTACACCTATAAGTGATAGTTTTAGAACTAGACTTGAAGAAATAGATAAAAATATAAAAAATCAATACTTCAATATGGGGGTGCATTTTACTGAGAAACGAACCTTTGACGATTTACCTCAGTTAAAAAGATTGAGTCAGAAATTTAGATTTAAATTTAGTTTTCAAGGTTAGATTATGGAAAGTTTTTTTATTGAACACGGTCATATAATAGGTACTAGTACAGCTATCTTTGGTATTCTTTGGCGTAAATTCTGGATGATAGACGCCAAGTTTGACGGTGTTAATAGAAAAATAGACGATCTTTCTAGGCACATAGATCAGAAGTTTGATCGGTTTGATCAGAAGTTAGATCGTCTATATGAACAGATACTAAATCTAAATAATAACCACAATGTGCTGAAATCAAAGGTTTACGGACTACAAACAGGTGTGGAGCGCGATAGAGCTCACTATGGTCTCCCACCTTCTTAATAGACAAGGTGATAAATGATATGGATTGGAACCAGACATTAACGATAGTATTTACGACTTTAAGTGGGATCGTAGGTGTATTTCTTGTAAGTAGAAGAGATATGCAGATCATGGACAGTAACCACAGAGAAGACATGAAGAACATGGATGACAAGCTAGTCAAGATGGACGAGAAATGGGAGAGACTGTTTAGTCTCTTTGTGGAGAAGTTTAAGGGGTAGATATGATAATAAAAGATGGTGAAGTTTTGTTTGGTTACAACTACAAGTTTTAATCTTACTCCTTCCCTAGCTCTTGAAGAGTGACGCCTGTTTCGTTTTTAACGATTCGTCCGATATGAGAAGCTAGGGAATCAGAGGGGTTTTTAGCATATCGGGTAGCCATGTTAAGGAATTTCTTGGAGGTTAGGAGTTTTGTGACACCAGCAGCACCTAGAGCTACGGGAACTGCAGTTGCAGCACCTGCCATACCAGCGCCAATTCCAGTGATTAGATTTGTTACTCCTTGGGTAACTGCGGTACCAGAGGGGTTAGGGGTATTTCTTTGGGCAACCACCATAGACTCTGCTACCTTAGCGAAGTCTTTTAGTTTATCTGTATTCCCTTTACCTAACACTTTTTCGAAGTCTTTTAGGGATTTTCTATTGTTCAGACGTTTAGCCAAGGGGTTGTAGGACACTTCTTTACTAATTGGATCCAAGAACTTACCCGAGATCAGGTTTTCTAGCTGCTCGCGTTTAGCTACTTTTTCGAAGGACCTTTCGGCTTCGTTGAAGGTCTTTTTCCAAGCAGGATTTGCCTTACCGTATTCCTCTATGTCTTTCAGCATCGCACCTTGAGCTTTTTTTATAAGAGTTTTAACACCGCTATCTGTTTCCCAGTTAATTGCACTGTTAAGACTTCTCTTGGTTCCAAGAAGCATTTCAACAGGCATAGGAACAGCGAGTTTTTTATCAAACATGATGTTGCCTTCAAGCTTGTCTAGGGTTGCAAGCAACTCATTCTCAGACTTAGAAGGCAGTGCAGTCTTAACTTTATCTCTAATTGATTTAATAGCGTTAACTGTATTATTAGGTACTATCTGAGCATCCTTAGGCAATTGTTTGGCAGCCTTAGAATAGAGATCCCTGATTTCGCTTTCTACTGCTTCATTTCTTAATGGACCTACTTTATTAGCCATTTCTTCAAAAGCACCCTTAAACTGTTCGGATGCCTTGCTTACTTTTTCCTTAATCATTTCTCCAATAAAAGGTGTCTTAGATGCATACTGGTTAAGATGTGCCGTTAACTTTGAGTCTGTAACTGCAACTGCTGGTAAATCAACACCTAACCTCTGCGCTGCTTCCATAACCTCTGTCTTAAGATTCTTTGGATCCACACCAAGAATTTTAGCCGCAGTTTTATTGGGTATTTGTGCTAAAGATTTTAAACTCGCTTTATTCGTTAATATTGAAGTTAATGCACCAGCAGCAATACCCGAACCAAAGTTAGTTTTTTCTGTTACAGCAGATGTTACTCCCGCAGCAGCTATTGCTGATGGATTAGTACTTCCAAGAGTCTGTAGCACTTTTGCTGTTCCTTTGGCACCCATTTTACCCGCAACAGCACCAAGTCCTCCAGTAGAAGCTATCGAACTCGCTGTCTTAATACCTTCTGATAACCACTTCTCATCTTCTGGAGTCTTTGTGTAATCTCCAGTTTTCTCATCAATCTTTTTGTCAATCGCTTGTTGGGCAGAGGCAATTAATGGTGCCTTTTGTGATGAATCACCACCTGACTTATAACGGTTGTACATCATACTCTTTGCACTTCCTGGTGATTTCTCAGCTTCTGCTTTATTAGCTTTTGCTTGCTCACTGTTGGAGGTATCAGAAATCGCATTGAATAATTGAGCCGGAATATTGTACGCAGCAGTCGCCATGTCAACCGCACCACCAATTGCACCACTTACTAAATCCTTACCACGTCGCGCAAACGCTTGACCCCAACTACCCTCTTCTTCTTGAGGACCAGTGTCAGTCAACCCTCCAAAACTATCAAAATTAAAGCCTTGTGGTTCACTAACTTCTTGTGATACTTCTGGAGATGGCACTTGGGGCGATTCTGGTTGACTAACATTTCCTCCAAGTGCTTCAAAACTAAATGCTGGTTCCGCCTGAGGTACTTGATTGCTAGTATCAGTCATTCCTCCATAATTATCAAAGGTAAATGGTTGATTAGCTGGCAAGTTTAGCTCCAGCCTTTATAGCATCTTGAACCCTATTTGCAGGTACCGCTCCCATACTTCCATCAGGCCCTATCATCCTTACCATCTCATTACCTCCTTGTGGAGCCTGTGGTGGGGGGGCCTGTTCACCTTGAAGTTTAGCTCCAGCCTTTATAGCATCTTGAACCCTATTTGCAGGTACCGCTCCCATACTTCCATCAGGCCCTATCATCCTTACCATCTCCCCCGAAGGAGCTGCAGCTTGTGGAGATTGAGGTCGTGCCTCTTCTCTCATTTGGTTCTTTGCTCCATAAGAAGGCCTTGCACTTATTTCACTCTCATTTCGCTTCATCTGACGATCAATGACTTTTTCAAACCTTGATAACATCTTCTCAGCAGCTGCCTTAGTCTTATGACTTCCAGGAGTTTGTTCAGTCAAGAACTCAAATTCTTTCTGGTTCATGTTTCCAAAAGCAATGTTTCCTTTTACATAAGATAACAATCCTTTGCTAATTGAATCGTATAGTTCTGTATCTGAATAAGCTTTGCTGCCTGTTTGTTGACCCCAGATCCTCTTAGCTTTTGCCGCAAGAGTATCACCTGTAATGACATCGCCTTTTTTCAAGATGTCTCTTAGATCTTGAATCTTGTAGTTAACATCTTCCATTTGTAGATTCTGATCAGCTAAAGTCGCTTGTTTTTTAGCCACTAACTTGGCTTGTTCTTTACCCAAGATCACATCGTGTTGTGCATTTGGATCTTTTGAAAAATCAAGTCTTTCACGCATCATGTTAGCGTTTTGTTGGTTAATGCTAAGCTGTTGATTCGCTCTACCTTCTTGCATTTCTTGGGTTTGGATAGCTTTTCTTTCAAGCTGTTGCTCCATTTGCCGATCTGCAATTGATGGGAACATATCATACAAATCAATCTTTTGATCACCTTTTTTAGGATCACTCATTAAAACCTTACGACTCTGCTGGTCGATCATATCGATTTTATAACTGGTCCCCATCACATCGTTGTATTTATTTACCATTGTATTTGCAGCATTGCTCGCATCTTCATAAGGAATAGATCCCATGTGCTGGGTCAAAGCTTCTAACTGCGGTGCTAAAGCTTCTTCTACTTGCTGTTTTTTTGCAAATTCTTGATTTCTCTCAGCAGCAGCATTTGCCACACCTTCAAGATGAGAGAATGTGTCTGTCATCTTTCGGGCCATTTCTCTACGCTCTTCATTAGCAGATGACTTAGAACCGTGCTCCAATCCAGTCAATAAACCAGCAACCGCAGCTCTCCACCCACGTTGAGGACCATCTCCCATTCCTTTACGCATAGCCCCAAACAGATCTGCTTTCTCATCACCTGAGTTTGGAACAGCAGTAGCGCCTTCGTATTGCATCTTAGCTAACTGCGCTTGAGTCTGAAGACCTGCCGTCGGATCAGCTGGTTTTGGCTTGTTCTTGGCTTTAAGAGTTAGGAGATCCTTGTATATATTTCCCATTAACGGCGACCTCCAAAAGAGCCACCTATTTTATTACCAAGCATAGCTCCTCCACCTCCACCAAAGTAAGCACCAGCAGCTGTTCCTCCTAATTGCATTAGCGTATCTCCAAAGGAAGGTCCTCTTGAATTGTAAGCAGCCATTTGATTTTGGTAGTTAGCTTGCGTTGCACTAACTTGGGCATTATAACGATTCATACTATCCATACTTTGTTGCTGAAATATCTGATTAGCAAGTTCTGGAGCACGAGTTTGCATTGCTTTGTTTTGATCTTCACCACGGATACCTGCTCCCATGTTAAACAAACCATACTGGCTTTGCATAGCTTGCTGCCGTCTAGCATCTAACTGGGCTTTGTTTTCAACCTTAAGCTGATGTTCTTCCTGAGCCCTTTGTAACTGACCCATGCGTCCTTGTTCTCTAAAGTTATACATATTCTGACGATTAGCAAGATCCGCACCCTTGAGCTGTTCACCATAAGTAGTAGCATTAACATTGCTTTGCTCTAAAGTTCGAGCTTTTTCACCAGCTAAAGCAGCTTTCATTTCCGCAGCTCCAGTACTGTTACCATACCCCCTACGATTTAAATATTCCTCATTCTGATTTTCCTGCTTGGTAAACTCTTTTTGAATAAGATTCTTTTCTAAAGCCTTAAAATCTTCAACGTACCTATTAAAATCAGGTAACCTCGATAACTCAGCAATGTCTGCTTGACGTTCGGTGTTTAATACATTCATGGTCTCGAGAAACGGAGCAAAATCAACCACAGCGTTAGGATCATAGGCACTGAGTTTTTTAATCTCAACCATGGCCTTATTCATTAAGTCCCCAGCTTCCTCATACATCTTCTGCTCTTCTGGAGTGCGAGGTAAACGTTCGATTTTACGTATTTTCCTCCCATCAGGACCAATAACCGTAATTGCTTTGGTACCCGTAACTTCGTCAATTACATCCATTAACTCCGGAGGTGGTGGTGGTGGTGGAATTGACGGTGCAGAAGGTGCATCACCACCACCACTCATATATTTTTCCTTGTCACTTCAAACCAAGCCATATTTCTCCAATATTGTAAAAACTTTACTCCCAATGACTTACATTGTCTTAGCAAAGTAATTATCGATTTTTCTTTAGAAGATATTAATATTTTAGCAAAACCTATAGTAAATGGAAAGCTCAGCAACAGCTTAAGCCCTGTCTTGTATGGCACTTTGTAGCGATATTGATCAAAAACATGCAAAGAGATTTCACAAGTCTTTTCATCTATTGTTTTAATCCCGTAAAGAGCTACTTCTTCCCCATCATGGTTTACCACAAAAAATTCCGTATCCTTGTGATAAAAGCTTGGAAATACTCTTTCTACATCCTTAGAATTAATCTCGACAAGCTGCATAACTATCTCCTGTCAAAGATCAATCTCAAACGCATGCATAGTGCTGACGCCGCCATATCCCGCGGCATATCCTGAATTGAGATTCGTGTATGGAGCGGCTTTTTTAAGTTCATAACTAATTTCTATGCCTTGAGTACCAGTGTCCACAAAGAGGTTAGAAAAATTATAAGTACCGTTCTGTCCAGATGCAGTTGCTCTCCCTATGGCACTGTAGATAGAGTGGGTCACGCCCGTATAGCCGCCCGGTAGATTTGTGCCAACCTTAAACGGCTGGTTATTCTTACATAAAGTAATAGAGCCATACTGGTTTTGACCAACGCCCATATTGAGGGAATAAAATAATACAATCTTAGAATTCGTTTTTCTTGGTGTAATTTTTAATAAAAATGGTTCAGCTGCAAACGATATGGGGGTCTCAGGCATGGCCCCTGCATTATATTCACCTTTCGAAACTTTTATATTTTCATAAGAAACAATTTGCAGCACTAAGCCTCGATTGGGCAAGAAAGATACTGCACCCGCTCCATCAGCAGTTAAGACTGTTTCTGCAAGATTATTACCTGAACTTATCTTGGTTGTATCGACTGCAGCTAAACCGATCTTCTCTGCAGTTACAGCACCATCTGGTATTTTATCTGTAGTTACAGCACCGTTAAAAATCTTCTCTGTGGTTACAGCACCATCTTCAAGCTTAGCAGTAGTTACATTAACATCAGCAATCTTCTCTGTGGTTACAGCACCATCTTCAAGCTTAACGGTTGTTAAGGAAGAGTCCACAATGTTATGGGTACTAATGGAATTATTTGCCAGCTTTAATGCCGTAATTGCTCCATTACCTATTTTACCACCAGTAACTGCTCCATCTTGTATCTTAACTGTAGTTACTGCATTAGCTTCAAGTTCAACATTGGAAACTAAAGTCCAACTGATATTGCTGTTTCCATCTGTCTTTAAAAGCTTATTAGCATTAAGTGGATTACCAGCGCCTGGAATATTTCCAACTTGCACGTCATTGATAGCTTGAGCCAACATGTTGACATCATCGGTTAGGGCATTAAATTCCGCATCAAGCATTGCTGCTGTTGGAGGGCGTGACTGTAACAAATCAAAACGCGTGCTATTAGGCAAAGATTGTTCAGGTTGATAAGGCAACGCTGGCCTACTTTTATTAGTCGGTAAAGGCATTTCTACTCCTATTAACTATGTTCAATTATTCCAAATAAACGAATTCTTTTTAAAACCAGAGGTCCATTTATACTTGATCCTACTAAATTTAAAGTAAAGTTTGAGCTGATAAATTTTAATCTTTCCTTAAGAAATATGTAAGGATCATCAAGCCTAAAACCTAAGGCATTTGGATTTGGGTTTTCTGGATCACCACCAATATCTTGAAGTTTTATAAACGGTACAACTCCTAAACTGTCACCTTTATATTGCAAACTATAAGTATCTTGTAACGTAAAGGTCTTGCTGAGATCCCCATCTACCATTATGAAAATACTATTTTTTTTATTAACCACAAAGCTCGATGGATAATCACAAATAATTTCATAACGCTTATTCGCAAAACGTTTACCAGGCATGTGTACTACAGGTAAAACCCACAAGAAGTTTATAAGATCTTTACCGTTATTATCTCCATAAATTGGTGTACCAATAGTACCATCTGCATATCTGTAAATTTTATTACCCACACTCAAGTAAAGGGAGCTGTCTAAAGTTGATAGAAATGATCCTGCTTTGTAAAAGTCCCCTGAAAATAATGTCCATGCAAAAAGGTTGGTTGAATATAGAGAAACTAAAACTTTATTAAGACCAATTTTAAATCCACAGAAAGAGCCTGATTTATATTTAAACGATCTACATGCACGATAAACCGGATTGGAAGTAGATGTTTCAACGACAAAGTCCCTTACCAAGGGATCAATAGCATCATTTGAAGATGCAGCAAACTGTTTAGCTACGTTTAGTGTACTAAATGATAATAAACCATTATGACTGACAAAGTAGAGATCGTTTGCCATTTCCATCAAAAGGTTTCCATGGACAATTCCAATTGGCATAATTGATGAAAACTCAAACACATCACGGGTTGGATCCATAGATGCACCTAAAGGCTCGGAACCAGTCCAGATTTGAGTCTTGTTGCGTCCCATAAATACCATAACATTATTTACATAACCTATTGCCTCTAAGTTATCCGGTATTCCATGACTTTCAGAAAGATCAATGCTTGGAACTGTCTTCGTGGTTTCATTAAACCAATCTGTAATCGTATTGGTCTTGTAACTAAAATAAACCCGTAATGCTTGATCTGGATTTCGGTACCTGAGACCAACCGGACCAACACCTAAAGCCCATATGCGATTATAGGCAACAATCATATAGCTAAAAGTAGGTGGCCAATCTTGATAGAATAACTCCGGTTCTTCAAATTCAGGTAAAGCATCATGTGTTACAACCGTAACTACATTAAGTACACGTTGAATACTATCAATGGTTGTTTCAAACGTATTCCCTTGATTCTTAAGTTGTATCGAACCTTCTTTAGGATATTTAGTAGCATCAAAAATGTCTTCTTTACCTTCAATTAAACTAAAGGAAAATGAATTGTTACTAATCCGAGTAAAGTTGGTTGCAGTGCCCTCTTTTACAAAACAACATACTTCTTCAAGGGTGTTTCCATCCCAAACCAAAACCTTATCTACACCATTGCATATTAATAATTTGTTTAAATAAGTTACAGATCTTGGAACAGTTGCAACGCTTAAATCTTCTTGAAGAGCAGCAGATAAGGTTTGAGTTAAAAGATCGTAAACGTAGATACTGCCTGAAGCATAAGATATTGAATTAATCTCTATTTCATCTAAAGGTAAAGAAAAAGAATTGTCAGCTAAAGTAATTGTAACGGTGTTGTTCACAACTGTTTTGTTAATAACTAAGGAATAAAGCACGTTTTGACCATGCAATGTGTAGGTAACATTAATTAAGTTATCGATATCAAACTTATCTGGATTTTGGGTAACAAAACTTAACGTATTAGGTGAAGTAACCTCAAAAGTATTAGCTGTTGTATCTTGTTTATAAACCTGTACATATAAAACCATTTGATTATCACCATTTGGTTTTGCAAACGGAAACATCTCAATAATAGTGTTATCTGGAAGAAGCGTTACATTTGGTAACATTTGAGTGCCAAAACGAACAAAGGCTGAACCAAGAGGGGAGGGTATAATGTTTTCTAAAACAGTCGCAAACTCTTCAGGAAGTATTTCTGGGGCAATGTTTCGGTTCATACCTTGGGAAGGCAAGCTAAACTCTAAAACATTGTAATTACCCTCTTGAAACATCTTTTAAGCATTACTAAAGGTTGAAAGCATTTCACCACTTGAGGTGTACAAATAAGATAACAATCTTGTCTGGCCAACTTCCCAACGACTTAATGCTTCATTAGACTTTTGCATGTTTTTAAATCCTCCTTCTTCTTGGAATAAATAATACAATGCACCATCAGCTAAAACCTGGTGATAAGCTAATGGATAAGGAATATCATCTTCCATAGTGGCTTCGGTAAAAGGTGTTGGGTGAGGAGTGTACCAAATCCTAATTTGAGTTACGGCTGTTTGAACCGGCACAAACTGTAGCATATTCTTTTGAATGTAATACTGCGTTGGATAGGTAGAACTCTTTAATGCAGGATCTTTATCAAGAACTTGAGTCAATGAAGTCTTTTCTAACTTTCGCTTGTGGGTAATATCATAAACATTGTTTGTAACAAAAGGCTGACTTGGCAATACTACGACATTTGAATTTTGATGATTAGCTAACGTGTCATTAATAATTAAATCCTGATTAAAGTTAGCCGTGATTTGATATAAATGAAAATGCGCTAAATTAAGATACTGAAGAAAAATTGCCCTTTCGCTAGGAGAGACATTGTCATTTCCCAGCGAAAGATTGCCTATTAAATTTAGTAAACCTTGTACTTCCATCTACTAATAGTTACCTATTACCAATGTAAGACAAATAGTAGCGCCAGCAGGTATTCCTACACCACCATTTGAAACCGCAAGATTTATGATTTTTCCAGTAGCATCAATTGTGATGTTTGTGGCAGTACCAAGTGTTATTCCAACACCTATAACACCTTGAGTAGCAGTTGCCTTTAGCAAAACAGAAGATATAGATTTGATTCTACCAGCTCCTGTCCAAGTTAAAATATTAGCGTTGGCATTGGCAGCGATTGCTGCCGTTGTAGTAATATCAAACACAACTAACTGATAGTCAGTACCAGTAGAGGCCACATTTGTATTAACACCTGCTGCCGTTGTAGTATTTTGAACGTATCGCACGACACTTGTCATAATTAAATTCCTTCTTTTAAAAGCTTACGAATGAATGGATAATACCTTGTTCAGCCACTGGATTTGAACCAGCAACCGCACCAACTTGTTGAGCATATTCACTAGGGAACTGTAACATTTTTTGACCTCTAAATTCATGGCCAAAATAAAGTTGCATACGTTCCACAAGGTCATTTTCCATACCAATTTGCGGTTCTTCAGCCCAACCTAAAGATACAGCACCTGCACCCATAAAGATATTCCATGCTACTTGTTTATTAGCATCTTGGCTTGTAATGGAGTATTGATACAAATCCTTACAAGAGTAAATTGATATACCACGATACTCACCCACATAATCTGCACCGTTTAAGGTTTGTGGTGTGTTTTCTTGGTCAATTACAGTACCACGATTAAAGGTTGAGTTAGCAAATAATGGATCCGCAAACAAACTTGCTAATGTTTGTGGATGTGCCAGATAAATATACTTATTCATAGGCCATCCAGCTTTATTCTTAACATAAGCCGGACGAATTGCATTTTCCGTATTAACAGCAATATCAGCAGCGTTTCCTCTTTCAGCATATTGCCTCAAAGTTTCTAAGTGTTTTGCTGAAAGACCTGAACCAGCAGGAGTAGTTGCTGCTGAAGTCTGTAGTCCATTCATCAAGGTCGGAAACGAAGCGTTAGCTTGATAGTTTGCCCTTGTTACCAACGTTCCTGCAGCAACAGGGATAACCACACGATCATATGATGGATAGTTTCCAGCAACGGCACCTGTTAATACAGATCCTGTTTTAAGTGCTGGATAAGTACTGTTTGTTAGCACATTAAAGATATCGTAATTCAAACACCGTGAGAAAGCTTCAACTAACTGTTGTCTAGCATAAGGCGGTAGATCAATTGGAGTACCTTGACTTAAAATATCATAGCCCTTGATTTGAACCAAAAAGCTCTTAAAATCAATGTCTACTTTATCGTAGTCTACCTGCTGTTGCATGGCATTACCACGACGCTGATCAAAGTTAATGACCGGATTTTTATAATCGAGCGCCTGTAACTTACCCATGCGGTATTGTAAGCCTTCACTCTTGGATAATTGCTTGCGAACAATCGGACGAGTTGGTTCGTTACCCATAAGATTATAAAGAGGGGTGATTTGAACCCATTCCTTGAATACCTTAGAAGTAACGCTAAATGGAAATAGATTTTGATTAATGCCATTGTAACCAGCGGCGGGTGGTGGATATAAAGCCATAAAAGACTCCTTCTTTAAAAGTTAAACACAAAAAATATCCGTATTCTTTTCAAAAAAAGGTAGGGGTTTGCAAAGTATCTAAAGGTAAGAGCACAAGCTGTCTTTAATGACCTTAAAACCGTCTTTCAATCCAAGGTGAATCTAAAGGTGGGCAACAAGGCTAGGCACCTTTATTTTCGTTTGACTCTGTCACGCTCTTCAAAAAGATCAGTAATTGAATCTCTTCTTTCTTCTTTTGAATCGCCAACCTCACTCATATCGTTGATGCGTGAAGTGGTGCGATCAAAGTCCTCGTATTGTGATAACTTTTTGTTTAATTTGTCAATTTGTTTTTGAAAGCCCTCAATCTGCTTATTCTTCTTTAAAATAAATCCATGAAAGCTTCCTGATTCTGTAATATCTTTATAGGACTCATCATAATAACGTTGACCAATGCTAAGCATTTTCTTTGCAAGTTTTATGGGCTCATCAATTAAGTCATTAAGCTCATCCAACGCATCTTTGATTTCTTCTGGATCTGCCAAAGTCATGAAGTAATCAAATGCTTTTATCTTGTCATCTAACAATCTATCATCGCTGTATTTACGTAAATTATCGAGTTCAGAGTTGGCAGCTTTAAGCACTCTTGTAAAAGGTGAGGTGCTGTAAGTTGAAGCATCCTCTTCTATGTCAGCGTCGTTTCCAAGAGAATCAAATAAAGTTTGAGCTTCAGATTCAGATAAAGCACCGATTTCAGCAAATTCTTTGGCAACTTTTAAAGCGTTTTTTAAACGTTGAGCATTTTGTCTACCATATCTTTGGTTTTCTTGAATCGTCTTTTTTGTTTTTTCTAACTCTTCAACTAAACTCTTTACCTTTTTATCCGCCTCAGATGGTTCAGGTTCCTTGTCCTCTTTTTCCTTCTCTTTTTCCTTCTCTTTTGGCTTCTCAACAACTTCTTCTACCTTTTCAGGTTTTTGCTCTTCATCACGATCACCAAATAAGTCCGTAACTTGTGGGGCATTTTCTTCTTTTACTTCTTCTTTTACTTCTTCTTCCATGGTTTCTCCTTATTGTGGGGTAAGAGTTTGAACTAATTCGCGATATGAGACAAAAGAGTTAAAAGTATTATAAGAGTAATTAGAAAAAGCATAAAGCAAATCACCTGCTTGCAAAGTTAAAGCACAGTTAAGTAATAAATCAACCCTATCACTTGCTTGAATTGAAACATGATTTGCAAAAATAAACTTAGTATCTGTTCCTGTAGTAATCTCTCTTGAAACGTAAACCGTAACAAAAATGGCATTCGTGGTTAAATTAGCCAGGACAATTCCATCAATTAAACACGTGTATAAATCAGATCCAAAAATTATAGTTGGAGAACTTCCAACCTTTAAAGTAGGAAGCATCTTAAAATTAACAAATGGAGTTACGATAGTCATCTACGCAGCCCCAGGTGGTGGAGCTCCCTCAGCTGGGAATTGCACTGGGTCCCCACGTCCAGCAACACCTTGTTCCATAGTAGTCTTTTGCTGCATCGCTTCTTGCATCTCTTTAGCTATTTGCTCTGGGTTTCTAACTCCCATACGACGTAATAATTCCGGCGATAACATTAACCACTGAGCATGAGCATTAGAAAGTAACGACTCAAAAGTAGCTTTTTGTTCAGCAAATGAGCTCTGATAATCAGGGACCTCTTCAACATAAAGCGATAAAGGTAAGTTGCGAATATCATTAAAAACTGTTGGCTTACCCTTCACATCTCTTACTAAATTCATAATAATAACTTCACGTTCGTCAGGAGTTATTATCTCCACAGCAGAGTTCTGTTGACCGTCAGATTGAATTATATTCAACATGAAACGAGATTCTCTTTTTTTCATCTGCGAGAAGTTATCAAAAGCAAAGACGTTGTTACGAACACTGTTTACCTGACGCACATTTTGAGCTACCCCACTTGTAGCATTGGTTTGCATTCCAAGCATTTCATCATGAATACCTGTAACCCTTTGAAGTAACCTAAGGTAAAGCTCAATAATCTTAAGCTGCTCTTCACCTACTTGAGCATTGCTAGAAACCTGAAACTTAGAATCCTTTGGTAACAGAATAACCGAGTCAGCCGTCCTTAGTTCTTTACGAATAGTTTCAAGCTCACGCCCAGGCATCGGATTACCCTCAAAGATAACCCTGGCTGAATTGATTGCATAAATTGACTTGGTTACACGCACATTGCAATCACGTTGAATGTCTTTCATGGCCTCTAAAAGACCATAAGGCACCCCTGTACGAAAACGCCTTTGAAAAACAATGGGGATATAACTAAAATCTTTTTGATTCGGAAACGTCGCATCTAATGGAGCATGCTCAAGCAAAGTGTTATCCATGAACAATGTACGCATAATGCGTGACGCACTACCACGCTCAAGATCAGAGTCCTCATTAAGTTCCTCCGCCGTTTCTAAACTAAAAGTCTCAAAACTTCTTCCCTTGGAATCAGTGCCTTTATACGTTTTGTGGGGTACCTTGTATTGTACTTCCACGACCAATACACGGTTTTTATGAACTCCACTGTAATTACTGTAGTCTGTGTAGGCTGAATTTCTATCCATAAGCTCAGGAGAAAACATACCCTCGTAATAAGAAAAATCTGCTTCAAAATCAATCTCCTGGGATGACTTAGGCCACTTGGCTTTTACCATTTCAGGAGTCATCCAATATTTACGGCAAACATACTTCATGGAGTTGTATTGCGGGGTTAAATCGTCTGGATCGGCAATTATGTTGAAAGGATGTACGTAATCGTAAAAAACTACCCCATCCTGTTTACATAGATGACTCCAACCAATACCACAGATCAATGAATCCCTAAACTTTAAAGAACCATTGTATGGAACCTCTTGGCTTTCTTGAATGTAGAATAATAAATGCGTTAAAGCTTCAGCTAACTTATCATCCTCTGGATCATGAGAGTCACTGCGACACGCCGTACGATACCTTGACTGAATCTCTACCCCAGAAAGATTATCTATAAAACCTTTACAAATATTAACCGTAATCGGTAATTGACTGCGTTCTTTTAAGGTTTGTAAATCAGACTCTTCCCACTGACCAGTTCCATCGTAAAACCCATAATCATTAATACACTTAGCCCGAAATTCTTGAGAAGATTGGTGTAAGTTGCCAATTCTAAAGTATTTCTGGGCTAAGTCTAAGGCGTCTTGACGAGTTTTAGATAAATTAGCCATCAATTCTTTTCAGGTGAGTTTAACTGTTCTTTTACTAACTCAAGCTCTTGCTTAATTTTATCCAAACATTGTTCAGTTATAACAATTGACCTCGACATAAGCTCAACTCTTCCTTGGTTTATTAACTCTTTCTCTGCAGAAAAAAGTATCTGGGCATCTATCAATATGCTCTGTATTACCTTAGGGAACTTTTGTAAAGCTTGTCCTATATCCATATTCATTTCTTATCTCCTTTTGTTATGTTAAAAACTGGTACTCTACTTTTTAAAGTAGTAGCTTCTGCAATCACATCATCTAAAGAACCAAATATATTTGAACACAAGTTCTTGTAATCATCGGTTGCTTCACCATTGTAATTAAAAATCTGCATTCCATATTGCTGGGAATATTGATTATCTATATTTAATTCAGCTAAAAGCTTTAATCCTTGTCTGTCTGGTGTAATTGCCATTTATTCCCCATTAATTTAATATGTCATAAACTCAAGGTAGCACAAGCTTTCCATATAATTCAACCGCAGCTTCTAATGCCTCTATTCTTCTTAAAGCGTCTTGCAACACTACCATTCCCAACTCAAATACCCTACTCTTATCGACCACAGGACAACTCTCTTTGGTGCCGTAGACAAACACCTCATCTCCTTCGTCTAAGCCCTTAACTTTTTCTATGGTTAAACTATTATCATTAACTTTTATGATTTTTGTCTCATTATGGTTACCATTTGAGTCTTTAACCAACAGATTTTCTCCTGCTAAATCTTGGCTTAAAGACTCAGACTCTACTTTGAGAATCTGATATTGTGAGTCGTTGCTGATTACAGCTGTTGCTAAAATATTGGGAATGTGATCATCAAGATCGTTAACATAATGAGGGGCTACCTCACTTAAATGTTCAGCTACAACTCCAAAATACTCACCATGTCCATGACGTTTCTTATCTATGTTGGTGTATCTAAAAAACGGAATAGATTTAAACAAATGTTCGGCATCTGTATATAATTTTTTATCGTTATGTACAATGTTTTTGATTTTTTTAGAGCTAGAGGTGTCGTATCCGCTAGCTATCATCCTGTAAGTGCCCGCTACTGAATAGCCAGATGAACCTATAGTGTAATAAGCAGTGCCGCTCACGAACGCATTAAAGCTGCATATGGAAGTCCCTGTGCTTCCATATGATCTAAAATTGTAGATAGCGGCGTTTGTGCTATAACTATCCCCGAATATGCTTAAATATCTATCTGATGATGATCCCGAAAGAGGTGCAGACCATATTTTAAGTAAGCCGGGGTAATCTAAATTTGTGCCAGCTTGTAACGTAGTCACGGCGGATAACGTATATGCTGTAATACCGTTGAAATTATAAGAATTGGTGTTTTTTCCTATAGCAACGTGGGACCAAAGCGCTGTAGCACCCGTTCCTGCTGTGGTACAAACCTTAATGTTCCCACTCGAGTTATAAAGATCACCTAAGGAATAAGACTCGTATGAGACTGGGCCATTAGCTGGTAATCTAAACACATAGCCATAAAAATTAAATGTCGATGTTGGTCGATTAGGACTAGGCATAAATTCACTGGAATATAAGGTATTTGTTATCTGAACCCTATCTACAGTAGGGCTTCCACTCCAACTCGGAAACGCAGATGTTCCATTTGAAATTAATACAGACCCAGATGCTACGGGAGCTATTCCATCATATGCTGCCGTAGAGGTGGTGCTTCCACAAACAATCCCATACGGCACCATAGAAATCTGACCAGTTCCTCCGTGCGCTACATCCCAAGTAGATGCTGTTGTGGCTAAAGATGACCAAGCCGATGCAGTTCCCGTTCCAGCTGTGGTACAAACCTTAATGCTCCCACTCGAGTTATAAAGATCACCTAAGGAATAAGCTATACCAGAAGAAGGCCCCTGCGTTGGAAGCCGAATAGCTGATGTAAGATTACCCCCAATAAAAGTAATAACCCCGTTAAGTATAGTAGATGAAATCTTATCGCAAAGAATTCCTGGACCATTAAAAAGCCCATAGCTATTAAATGTTGCTATGTTCGAAACAGTTATTGAATTCGCTGATACTGTTCCAAAAGTTGGGCTAAAGCTACTACTGGAAATAGCCAAAGGTGCCCAAACAGAAGTGATGTTGGTACCTGCTGTGGTACATACCCTAAGTCCTACATTCGATACATTATAAATATCACCAATCAAATAGTTTAATCCTGCAGAGACAACCCCATACGAAGGTAAACGCATACACGATACATTGTTGGAGGCAAAATTAAATAAATCTGGAAATACTGACCCATTTGTGACAAAGGTAGAGCACCATAATTTCCCTCCAACAAGAGCATCCGTACCTACATTTATAAATGTCGTCGTATTTAAACTCCCCGGTAAATACACAGCAGATGGTAAAGATATTACAGGAGTCGTAGTCCCAGTCACCGTTATCTGATTCGTAGTCCCTGTTACCGATGTTACTCCACCTGCAGTAATCGCATTCCAAGCAGAACTGTAATATTCTACCCCCGAGGTTGAAGTGTTATACCTTAACATTCCCGCAACACCCGTAGGCCTTTGTGCCGTAGTTCCACTAGCAATAATTATAGCAGCATTTCCACCAAGAATAGGTGACCCAATACTCCCAGTTGGATGAAGAAATTGCGGCGCATAACTGTACGTATTTGCTATCAAATAATCCGCAGTCAAAGACTTGGTCGAAGCTAAAGTAATGCTGCCTGCAAATGTTGAGTTCGCACTTGAAGTGGAAACAATTGAACCAGCAGTCAAAGCTCCAGAAATCGTAACAGCAGATGGTAAAGATATTACAGGAGTCGTAGTACCAGTCACCGTTATCTGATTCGTAGTCCCAGTTACCGATGTTACTCCCGCATAAGGTGTGGCCCACGCACCATCGCCCCTTAAGAAGGTGCTAGACACCCCAGGATACCCACTAAGTACAGAAATAGGTACAGATGATAAACTAAGCGCTATCGTCCCAGATGACGTAATCGGTGATCCAGATACACTTATTCCCGTAGAGCCCGTAATTCCTACAGAAGTTACCGCTGACGAAAAAGAAAGATTGCCAATACCATCCGATTTTAAAAAATTGGCTGAATCTGTATTAGGTAATGTCCATATCACATTAGAGGAAGGACTCCCCACCTTAAACCCCACACAAAATGTATTGGCTGAATTGTAAAATTTTAAAGAGTTTCCAGACTTAATCTCAACCCCTGAAGAAGTAATTGATAGCAAACTGATTTCATTCTTTTCAAAATCAAACCCCAAAGGAGAATTAGCCCCAAAACCAAATTTGATTCCTAAAGAAGAACTACCAACTACAACCCTTTCTTTAAAAGAATAACCCAGAGTCGAAAGCGGAGTAAAAATATGATTAACCATGTAATCAATTGAACCTGTTGAAAGTGACATCGGTCCAAGATTGAAGATAAAATTACCATTAGAGTTGTTAATCGTTGAATTAAGATGCGTTTGAATAGAACTACCAGAAAAACCCGTCCCATACACATCACCCTGAAGCGCAATATCGACAGTTCCACCTATAGTAAATGGAGTTCCAGCTCCATCAGTCCCCTTTAAAAGTAATACCTTGGTCATTACACTACGTCGTAATATCTACCTCATGAAAGAAAAGACTGTACGCCGGAAGTAATGCAGGAATGGATCCAGCAATGACTTGAGCAAAACTTATTTTACTGCCAGGTAAAATTAACTCCTCTTCAAGAGAAAGTGTCTTTGTCGACCCACTTGTCTCAACATGAATCTGATTGGCCGTTCCCGCAACACCCGTAGGAGTCGATGAAATCGTTGCTACATCAGTTGGAAAACTACTATCATCCACTTCTCTCGTAATTGTAACGCCAGGTCCAGCTATTAATTCCGTTAAAGGAACCTTTACTACAACACCATCTTTGTATTTAAATATTTTTTTTTGGATTGTTGGCATCTTTCTCTCTATGTTGTAACCTGAACTTGATGCAAGAATAACACATCTTCCATAAAGGGAACAATGTTATCCGTAACAGGAATCCTAATGTTTTTTTTAAAAGAAAAGATATGAGTATAACGATCATACTCAAAAATTGCCTCAAGAGGTTCTTTAAATCCTGATTTAGGACTTTCCGCATAAAATCTTTTTTTTGCAAAATAAAGACCAAAGTTTATTGGCTGTCTGTATGAAATATCTCTACTATCATTTTGAAATTCCGATCGAAGTATAAACCCTGCATAATCAACCGGTTTATCATAATTTAGTGGAGCATTATATCCAAATAATCCTATGTGGAGAGGAGAAAGGTCTTCATCATTTGCAATACCATCACCATGAGAGTCCCAGGAAAACAATCGAAGACCAGACTCGCTTTGGCTAAAATCTGGATCTATAGACCTTCCGAATGAATCAAACCAAAGAGTGCCATTACCCCTATCTCTTATATCGAAATTCATGAACGGTTTGTCACATAACTTAAACATTAATGTCCCTTTAACCTCATCAATATAAGGACAACACAAGTAACCGTAATCTGCTAAATCAGCGGATTTCCAATTTAAAGACGAGTTTAAAAACTTTCCTTTGAGCAAAACTCCGTAACCATAATTAATTTGACTTTCCGTTAAAATTCTTTCATCCGTATCCTTGTTTAATAGACCAAAAAGCAAACCTGCTACCCATAAAACAGAAGAACACGCAGCAACACCAGCAACTTCAGGAAAAAGAAGCACACCAGCAATAACAACAGCAGCACCAGCAATAACAACGGAAGCCGTGTCCAGACGATTTGATGAAGACATGACGCTAACCTCAAATGACGTTGCTCCTTCATCAATACTATGATCAGGTTTTTTAAACACCGTGGAACCCAATATGTTCGCAACAGACACAACAAGATTTTTGTAAGAATCGTTGTTAGATAGAAAATACCCAAACAGTTCAGGAGAAATGTAATCATCTCCATCTTTCGCTTTGATAAAATCACCATCATTGTTGGTTTTTATTAAACTTTCACCAAGCTCGGGAATGTTTAAATAATGTATCGTTGCAGCAAAAGCATCAAAAATAGGCATAACAGCAGGAACTTCTATTGGATATGCCGTAAACTCACTTGCAGTCTTTTCTCTCATTTCTAAATTAAGAGTAGGAGCAATCAGTTTGGAGCCACGAGCAGGATACCGCGGATCCATAATAACCATATTACCAATAATAATGCTGGACGTGTTAACGTAATCCTCTCCAGACTCAGCCATAGATAATGTACCGCTATCATTATTCACAGTGTTCTTAAGCAACCCCGTTCCTAATGCCCCAAGCGATTGCGCCTTGGTAAATGTGTAACTCGTACTTAAACCGTAAAGCTGCCTCACAACCTCAGGAATAGCCAACATCGCAGGGTTTTCCCACCCAAAATCTACCGTGTTGCTCCCTACTATAAAATTAGCATTGTCAAATCGCTTCATAATCTGACTCGCCCGTATCTGCGTCATCGCAAGCGAACTCGATATCACCGTCTCCCTCGCTACACCTAATACACCAGGACTACCTACGTAAACCTGCGGTAACCACGGTCCACTCATGATCCAATCAAATCCAGATAACGGATTGAAAGTCGGATTCGGCATCAAAACACTAAGCGGTATTCCACCAGGTAACGGAAATAACGCACCCCCTAATGATGGCAAATTCCCTAACCCTACCTCCTTCCTATGCGTCGCTACCCCACTGTCATTACCTATAAATAACTCGTCCCTAGGCAAATCCTTCGATAAATAATCCCCCCTAACCGAATTCCTTAAATTGATTAAATCTAACTTTATATCAATTAATCCAGGTGTCGCCCTCGCCTCACCATCCCTCATCCCCTCCCATACATAATTCCTACCTAACCCAGGAAGATTACTCGATGATAATATCTTCCCATCAATCGGACTTATCCATAAAGAATAATCAAACCCCAACTTCATGCAAGCAAATGCCCTATAAATGTCGTAATGTTCCCTATATCACTGTTAAAATAATCTGTTGCCGAATTCTGCATGTAATTTATAAACTCATCACTCGAATTGTCTAACGAACTGTCCGGATTCTGATCCACAGGTATCGGATACTGCATCCGATAATAATAATAATTATCTAATGTCTGATTGCCCAAAATCTCTAACTCCTTCGATACCCCCTCAGGCGGTATAGACATCGCTACATCCATTACCATCTTAATAGTCCCTAAATTGTCACTAATCCCTTTTAAATTTTGTCCAGGTATATAACCAATGTTCCCTAAACCCGTACCCACAGACAAAATACAATACCTACTCGCCGTAGGCCTTAATCCCCTCATCACCGATAACGCTAAACTAGACGGATTGTTCATAAATATCCCCCCGTCTACATACCTGTCCACACCGTTAAACGTCGCAGCAGGAAAATATACCGGCGCCGCTGATGTCGCTAATGCTACATTAACCGCTAACTCATCCCCCCCAACCAAAAAAGGAAACGTATCCCCAGAAATGTTCGAAAAATATACCGGATAATTTACTACACTACCCAACCCACTAACCCTCTTAAACGACGGAATTAATACCCTCGTCTTCATATCCCTTAACCTCGTGCCAATTCCTAACGTGTCCTCAATAAGACCCCTTAACGGTACCGCACTATATAAACTATCACTTAACCCAGAAAGATACCCACTCCACGCTACATACCCCGCTTGCCCAAGCCCGTAACTGTCAAATATACTCGATCCATTCTCAATCAATAACCCCTTCACAAAACTAGGCGCTAATCCCAACCCATACCCTAATGCCTGTATCCCACCAATAGACGTCCCCGCTATAATGTCAAAATACTTCCATAACTCACCAGAATTAATCCCCGCAGCTGCACAAAATAATTCCAAAAATCGCGCGGTGATTACTCCCCTCATCCCTCCACCATCCAACGATAATACCCTGATCGTGTTAATATCCATCATAAATATCCTCCACCACGTAACCCAATCTCTCCCTCCACTACCCTACACCTCGCTACACCTAATCCACTCATCACTACATACCTCATGCAATCCATTAAATGATCGTTTCCCTTCCTTACTATCCCCTCCTCATCCCGTGCATACATCCTTAACTCCGTTAATGCCTTCCCTAATGTCCTAAATATCTTTAACTGCCCATTCTGCATCCGCGTTAATACCCTCGCTATCCCAGCCTCCTTCGCATTGTCCGCCTTGCTCAGTAACCGTAACCCAACATCCCGATACACTACCGCTAACTTCTCTCCATCCCTTATCCCACTCTGTAACCCAGCAGGATCATATACCCCAGGTATCACATCAGCACCCATCCTTAATAAATTAACCGCATGTACCTGCGGCGTTAACTCAGGTATCGCATACTCAGCGTAAAAATATATAACGTCATTGTCCCGATCATGCGCCCCAAATAACGCCGCAGTCGGCGCCGTCCACCCAAAATCTAATCCATATACCCTAGGCCAATAATCCGGTATCTCAAAAGGATCACATAATACCATACCCTCACTAATCGGATATACCATCCCACTCCCTAATGACGGTACACCCATAGTCCGCGCCTCTATCTCATGCACACGGTACGACTTGATTAATTCCTTCTTGTCTACCTCACTTAAATGCGGATTGTCCTCCCACGTCGCTCCACACCACCACCTCCCATCAACTACCTCACCCTGCCCAATATCCAAAAATCCCCTCACTAAATCTGTATACCCATGCAAAGGCGTCATAGTCAGTAACATCATCCCATGATGATACTCAGATGTCCCCATTAACCTCGTTAAACACTCCGTATATACACCATAATCCACAGGCTCCTCATCCATTAATACAACATCTACCGTCATACTCTGTAAACTATCCCGTCCCTGATCGTAACTCTTAAACTCTATACAACTCTCACCACCACTAATATGACCCACAAAAACACGATCATACGCCCCACTCACACCACTCCTCCTCTCAATCCTCCTTACTAAACTCCTGTCAACTAAACTTATCGTGCTAAACCCATCAAAAAAATACCTCTGTAACGTATCCCTTACTACACTGCTCGTCTTCGATAATACCCACACCTTTATTCCCCTCTTGTACCGATACCCATTCCACCACAAAGGATACCTCCCAGTTAAATGACACGCTACCTCATAACAACCACAAAAAGTCTTCCCACTCCGGTTCGCTGCCAAAAACATCCTCTGCTTCGCTAATATACCCGCACCGTGAAACTCTAATTGCTTCCTGTGCGGCTCATAATAAATACTCTCCTCCCTACATACCTCCATGAAAATCTTGTCAAATTCTTCTACCGTTAACTTGCTTAACGGATAATCACCAATAACCCTCCTTATCGCTCCTTTACCCTCCTCCCCCAATAACTCATACCTCCTACCACTGAACTTATCCACCATTCACTAATGCCCCCAATAACTTCACCTTGTCCTCACGACTCGCCTTCCTCATAACCCCACTCAATGCACTGTCCGTTAAACCTCGAAATACCTCGTCCTCTATGTCCAAATTTAATCGCACTAATAACATCAGTAATCCCTCGTTCCCAGGACTAAACGCCTTGTCCCTTAACTCCCTCCATACCCGACTCCGAAACTTCGCCTTCCCCCTACCCCTCGCCTCTTCCCAAAATTCATTCCTTCCCATCTCCTCCATATAACCCACATACCCCATCTCCATCGCATCCGCTACCATCTCATCACTCATACCCTCCCCATACCTCAATACCAAAAATTCTAACTCCTCCATTAAATCGCTAAACTTCCTCCTCCATAATACCCTTACCTCTCCCAAATCCATTCCATTACACCTTAAAGTTTCTTTGATTTGCTTATCTTATGGTTTTATTGTGTCTTTTACAATTTCAAACCTATACTTAATGCGAATACTTTGTGCAAATATTCATCGAGATATACTATAAACGTAGAGAGAGAGCCATGTAGAGAGATTTGAGTGAATTTTATGCGCATGATCTACTTTATATATATATGCGGTTTTTTTGAAAATTCGAGAAAAATCCTAAAATTGATAACGAGAAAAAACTGAGGCTAAAGTGTTTGTGGAGTGTATTTTAAACAACAGGAAACACACCCTCTATGCCCCTCCCCCCCCGGGGGGGCTACCTGTATAGCAAAAAGCACCCAAAACGCGTCCTGGGTGAGTCTGCAGGGGTTTATGAAGAAGAGGCAATGCCGTAGCCTTCTAGAGATAGTTCTATGGGGTAACACCCCGTTGGTCGGTCTCTGTAACCCTTATATTTCCTAAGGTTTATCCAAGAGAGGATTTCTCTAGTTTAGCAGTAGTTTAGCATCTTGAAAAAATCTCAAGTATCTTTTTGTAAAGTTGATGAACCAGAGAAGCATTGTGTAAGTTGTTTTTAGTAACCTACATAGTTAATTTTTCGTTTTCGGTTTCGTTCAAAAAAAAGTACCTACCTTTAACCTCAGTTTACTTCATTTTCTCTCAAAATTTTACACAAAAATTCGGAATATCTATGAGTTTCAAGCTATGCCTGGATAACAGAGTATTTTAATAATAATATTTATTAGTTAATTATAATTTGTTGATTCCTGATATCTAAAAGTGTGACATATTTACGACGTGACATTTTTGCAACACTTTTTGTCGTTTCGGGTCCTTTCAGCGTTTTTTTTATTTCCTGACATACACGAGGCTTTTTACCCCCTTGGAACCGGCTCTGACAGCGGCTGACAGGTACAAATTGTACCCTTTCCGAAAAAGTATACCTTGAGTGGCTCTGACAGTGGCTGACAAGCACAAATTGTACTCTTTGGTTTTTTTTGAAAAGGGTTTATTTTATGCTTTAAAAGTTGCTATAAAAAGTGGGCTCACGTTGGCTTTGGGGCATACTTTGTTTTTCGACGCTCTTTGCTTTAACGATTATCAAAGATTTTTCGTCTTTTTGGGTCTTTTTAATCTTTGCTTGACATATTAGCTATCGACACCTAGATTATGTGATGTACGTTAATTAAAGGAGATTATTATATATGTCATACACTAAGAACTTAGGAAACTACGCTACTGCGCTTGAAAAAGCGTCGATTAGACTACACGCATACACGGTGAGTGGGTTAAAGAAGGGAAACAGGCTTTTATGCACAGACAAGCCTCGCGTGGATAATCTACTTAAGGAAGTTGAAAAATGCCACTCTGACTGTCTTTCATATGTTGGAATAATCAGGGAGAACATAGACATGATTGAACAGTATGTCAGTGTATTCCCTATAGAAGAAGTCGAGAAACTGATAGAAATTGGGGTACCGAAGGCAGAAATATGCCGTAGGTATGGAATTACGTTTCCGACGTTACAGAGGCATTTAGGTTTAGCGGAGGCAGTTTCAGCAAGTAGAGAAATGGGGAAGGATTAGGAAGATGGGAAAAGTGTACAGGGTATCGAAGTATAACAAAGTAAACGATTTTGGGGAGGAGGATAATTTAGCAGATATTGTGAGGAGTGAGAGGAGTTTAAGGAAGTACAGGGAGATAAGGGAGTTAAAGGGGAGTGGGAGGGAAGGAAGGAATAGGTTAGGGATGAGGTGGAGAGGAGGGGAGTCAGACGAATTTTTTGGTAGTGAGGAAGATATTATGAGTGGGTACAAGGAACTTGCGAGCAAGGAATAGGTTAGATCAAGTAACTTTTCTTCTTGGGTATTTCTCAGAACGGGCTGTTGAGTTACGTTTCAGGGATAATGGGTAATATTTTTGGAGAAAAGTTACATAAAGGGTATCAAGCAACTTTTTTTTTAAAAAGGGGGTAAATTTTCACAAATACACTTGTAAGTTCTTCCTTGGGTACACATATATATAACATAAGAGAAACGGATACAAACGCGGAGACATTTATGGATAAATTAACAAAAGAAGATGTAAAGTTAGCAAGGAAGTGGAGGAAGAGGGAATTAGAGGAGATGGAATATGAGCGTGCGATGGAGAGGTTACTTGTGGAGGGTGAGTGTTTTAGGGTTGAGGAGGAGGAGAGGAAGAAGGGGGAAGTAGAGAGGGGTAGGAAGGCTGAGGGATGGGCATGGACGATATTAGGGATATTAATTGGTTATTTAGTTATGAGGTGATTAGGGCCCAGGTAGATTTAGCGAGGTTTTTGAAGAAGTTATGTGCGAGGAAGGCGGAGAGGGTAGAGGCGGCTATGAGGGAGGCGGTAGAGGCGAGGAGAATTTTTTTCTTTAGGGAGGGGGGATGTGGTTGTGGAGTTGCGGGTATAGATTCTTGCTGAGTAAAGGATTGGTAGTAAGTATTTTGGGAATCTGGGATAGAGAAGGGGTCATCGAGGTATTTGAGTGTGGTATTAACGAAGGGTGAGTGGTTATTGACGGTGAGGAAGGAGATTTCGTGGAAGAAGTTTTCTGGGAGGGGGATATCAGAGGATAGGTTGAGGTAAGTTGAGAGGTTTTGGTATGAGGATATGGGTAGAGTATCGAGTTGAGTTATTTGGTCATGGAGGAAGGAGAGGATATTTTTTTGGATAAGGATATTTTTGAGAGGTTTAGATTTTTGGGAGATATAGGATTTAGAGATTATGGGTTTAGGGAAGAGGCCGAACCAGGAGAATTTTTTAGATTCGAGGATATCGTGTTGAAGGGAGGCGACGATAATTTGTGCATCTTTAAGGAGTAGGGAATCGAGTTTGAGATAATTTTTGGGGAGGGTTTGAAGGAATTCGGTAAGGTTATTTGGAGTAGGGATAAGGAGTTGCATGAGTAAGAGTATATGTGGTTCATTTTTAATGGTGATGGGTTGTCTAGAGATATTCAAGGAAGTTTGTTCATCGATAAATTCTTCTATGAAGTTAGCGAACCAGGGTTTTTGGTTAAGGGGTACGGAGTAGGAGGAGTAGTCAAGGTTAGAGGGATGTGAGAATGATTTTTGTTCTTCTTCCATGGAGAAGGAGAGTGGGGAGAGGAGTAGGAGTAGGAGTAGTTTCATATGGGTTATCCTTTTTAAGTTAGGGTAGCCCCCCTTTTTTAGGGAGGGGCTACCCTGGAGACCTTGAACCGTGAAAAGCAGTTCAAGTATCGGAATAGTAACATACAAATAAATCATTGTCTATTACAATATATTTAATTAAAATTTGAAGTTAATACCAACTGATACGTTATGGTTTCCTGGTAATTTAGTTTTTGCTGTATTTTTTTTGAAGGTTTGTTCAGGGATAACGGAGTATTCGGCTTTTAGGAAGGAATTAGGGGACAATGCTGTTCTAAGGCCTGCACCGACTACTGGTCTTACTATGTATTGAGAAGATTTTTGTATATCTTCTTTTGGGTTAGTTGAGGTGTAAGAAGATTTAACATCTCTGAATTCTGCGCCTAGTATGGCAAAGACGGCTGAGTCTTTTGAGAGTGCGAAACCTGGAGTAAGTTTAATTGTATTAGCGAACTGTGTTTTTATTTCCAGTTTTTCCTTACGTGTTTGTTTAAGTGCAGCAGGTACAGGTACTAGTACAGGTGCAGGTGGTACTTGGATATCAGAAGAAGCTACAGTAGAAATAACTGTAGAAGCTTCAGAAGAAGTAACTGTAGAAGCTTCAGAAGAAGTAACTGAAGGAGCTACAGAAGAAGTAACTGTAGAAGCTACAGTAGAAGCTACAGAAGAAGTATCTGAAGGAGCTACAGTAGAAGTCTCAGTAGAAGCTACAGTAGAAGCTACAGTAGAAGTCTCAGTAGAAGCTACAGAAGAAGTAACTGTAGAAGCTTCAGAAGAAGGATCTTCCGGAGGAGTACCTGAAGAAGCTACTGAAAAAGTATCTGAAGTATCTTCTTGGATAGTATCTTCTTGAGTAGCAGAAGAAGTCTCAGAAGAAGTATCTGAAATATCTTCTTGGATAGTATCTTCTTGAGTATCAGAAGAAGCTACAGAAGAAGTATCTGAAGTATCTTCTTGGATAGTATCTTCTTGAGTAGCAGAAGAAGTCTCAGAAGAAGTATCTGAAATATCTTCTTGGATAGTATCTTCTTGAGTAGCAGAAGAAGTCTCAGAAGAAGTATCTGAAATATCTTCTTGGATAGTATCTTCTTGAGTATCAGAAGAAGCTACAGAAGAAGTATCTGAAGTATCTTC
>Ga0315291_10000754_pt1 | contig 42919 bp, 42 predicted proteins | sample YL17G12_20_MG_FD_203070 | JGI IMG/M metagenome (GOLD analysis project Ga0315291, IMG submission 203070) | Sediment microbial communities from Yellowstone Lake, YNP, Wyoming, USA - YL17G12_20 | ecosystem: Environmental > Aquatic > Freshwater > Lake > Sediment | place: USA: Wyoming | collected...
CATGAAGAATGTTGGAAGCCTGCCGGTGAACCTGAAGATGATCATCGAAGGGGAGGAAGAGGTGGGGAGTGAGCATCTTGACAATTTCGTGAAAGAACACAAGGATCTCCTGAAAGCCGACCTCGTGCTGATATCGGATTCTTCAATGTATGCGAAGGGTGTTCCATCGGTGTGTTATAGTCTCCGCGGTTTGGCCTACATGGAAGTTGAAGTCACCGGGCCGAACACGGATTTGCACTCAGGTTCGTTCGGAGGCTCGCTGCATAACCCCATTCAAGCTCTCACGGAGATGATCGCCTCTCTGCACGATAAGAACGGAGAAATCACCATCCCGGGATTCTACGATGATGTTCGCCCTCTCACGAGAGCTGAGCGGGCAGCGTTCAAGAAGCTGCCGTGGAACGACAAGAAATACGCGAAGCAGCTTGGGCTGAAGCAACTCTACGGTGAAAAGGGGTACACCACCCTTGAGCGACTCTGGTCTCGCCCCACACTTGAGTGCAATGGCATTTGGGGTGGCTACACTGGTGAAGGGGCGAAGACGGTTATTCCGGCGAAAGCGTTCGCGAAGATTTCCATGCGGATCGTGCCTGATCAGACTTCGGCCAAGACAGCGAGGCTCTTTGAAAAGCATCTCAAGAAGATTGCACCGAACACGATCGATGTCAAAGTGCGAAGGCTCCATGGCGGGGAACCAGCGATTACGCCGATCGACAGTCCGGGAGTGCAGGCAGCTGCCGCGGCACTTCATAAAGGATTTGGCAAGAAACCGCTTTTTCAGGGAGAGGGGGGATCGATACCCATTGTGGTTCAGTTCAAAAAGCTTCTGGGCCTTGACACCGTGCTTCTGGGATTCGGCCTCCCGGATGAAAACGCTCACGCACCGAACGAGTTCATTAATCTCGAGAACTTCTTCGGAGGAATTCGGACGACAGCCCATTTCTACAATGAACTGCCAGACTATTGGGGAAAAGGGAAGAAAGCGAAATAGGCCGCTTCATCTGGCCCCGATGAAAAAAGCCCTGACGATGCGTCGGGGCTTTTTTCTTTACGTGTGTTTTTGTACCTTGCTTTTGCTGATACGAGAATGTCCCCAATGAAAGTGTACACGAAAACTGGTGATTCCGGCGAAACCTCCCTCTTCGGCGGCGCTCGTGTGCGGAAAGACGCGCTCCGGATTGAGGCCTACGGGACGGTTGATGAGCTCAATTCCGCGCTCGGGGTCGCTCGATCGATGAAGCCGAATCAGGAGATCGACGTGATCATCGCCCGCCTTCAGGAAAACCTCTTCGTGCTCGGAGCTGATCTCGCAACTCCTCTCTCCAAGGAATCCGCCAATCCCCCTCGTATTGATACGAGCCACATCGAGCATCTTGAGAAGATCATCGATTCGCTGGAGCCCCGGCTCCAGCCGCTGACGACGTTCATCCTCCCCGGCGGCTCACCCATTGCGGCTCACCTCCACGCTGCAAGGGCGGTGTGCCGAAGAGCCGAGCGACTCGTTGTCAAACTCTCGCACGAGCAAAACATCGGATCTTCGCCACTTGTTTATCTCAATCGTCTGTCTGATCTCCTCTTCGTCCTGGCCCGCTTCGCTAATCACCTTAACGGGGTGCAAGAGACTCCTTGGATGAGCCGATGAGAGGGGCGTCGCTTCTCCACCTTCCGGTACTCTATGAATCGTACTAAAGCACGCTTGGAGGCCTCAAAGGTTCTCAAGCGCCTTCATTCCCTTGGCCAGCGAAGCATCGTCGCTGGCATGGAGCGGTTCGGAGTGACGTCGAAGAAAGCATTCGGCATTTCTGCTCCAATGCTGCGGGCGTTCGCGAAGGAGATCGGGACGAATCAGGAACTCTCGTTGGCATTGTGGGATTCAGGATATCTGGAAGCGCGGGCTCTCGCGAGTCTGATCGGTGATCCTGCGAAGGTAACGGAGGCGCAAATGGAGCGGTGGGTGAAGGATTTTGACTCGTGGGCTGTCTGCGACGCGTGCTGCGGGATCCTGTTTGACAAAACTGTTTTCGCATTTCGAAAGGCGCTTGAGTGGTCAAAGCGGGATGAGGAGTTCGTCAGAAGGGCGGGATTTGTCCTGATGGCAGCTTTGGCGGTTCACGACAAGATCGCAAAGAATGAAGTGTTTGTTCGCATGCTCCCGTCGATTGTGCGAGGCGCAAGCGATGATCGAAATTTCGTGAAGAAAGCGGTAAACTGGGCCTTGCGTCAAATCGGCAAACGGAACAAAAAACTCAACGTGTTGGCGATGAAGACAGCGACGCAGATACACAAGACCGGATCACCGCCCGCGCGATGGATAGCCACAGATGCGCTGAGGGAATTGCGAAGCAAGAACGTCCAGCGACGACTCGAAGCGCGAAAACGTATGTAACGAGGCTGGTATGAGCGACGAAAACCTCGATGAAGAGTTTTCGCAGATGTACGAAGAGACCTTCAAGGGAAAGAAGACGCTCGATCCCTCGACGTTCCAAATGCCGATAATGAATATCAGGTTGAGGAAGCCAATAACCGTCTTCCCCGACCAGTCCGTCGCTGAGGCCATAACGCTGATGCAGCAGAAGGAGCTCGGATGCGTGCTCGTCATTGAGAAGGACCGATTGGTCGGCATCTTCACCGAAAGGGACGTGTTGATGAGGATTGTCGGGAAACGAGATCCCAATGGAATCAAGAGTGAGAGAGGTGATGACCCGCAATCCGGAAGCATTTCAACCCGATGACAGCATCGCTTTCATTCTGAATGCGATGCACGTGGGAGGATATCGACACGTTCCGGTGACTGATGAGCAGGGGCGACCGCTGGCCGTCGCGTCCGTGAAGGACCTCGTGGGGTTCATTCTGGACAACTTCCCGGAAGATGTCCTCAACCTTCCACCTACCCCAATTCGAAAGACCGAACAACGCGAAGGCGCGTGAGCGCGGACTTCGATGATCATTGTCTCTCGCTCCCGTCGATCTTTGGTTGGAGAACAAGGCCGCCCGCCAGGAAACGAAAAGGGGAAATCGGTCTGCGAGATGATCATCGCGGCAGGATCTCTCGAGTGAGTTCCGAGTTCGATCTGTAGTCTTCGTTGAGGATGTGATTTCGGGAGTCTCGATTTCAAGAATCTCTATCATTTTCGTTGACAAATCATCAAATCCTACCTATATTGGCACAACTTTTTTGCATTTTTGCTCACCGATTTTTCCTCTTCGAGCGTCTCTATGCTCACAGAGTTTGGTAAAGTCCTCATCTTTCTGATCATCGGTGCTCTCTTCGTCGCCGGCGGACTCTTTGCAGCGTGGCTTCTTCGCCCGCGTCGCCCATATCCCGGAAAGCTCGCACCGTATGAGTGCGGAGAGGAGCCGGTTGGTGATGCGTGGGTGAGATTCAATGTGCGCTTCTATGTGGTGGCACTCATCTTTCTGATCTTTGACGTGGAGATCGCTTTCCTTTTCCCGTGGGCCCTCGTTTATCGTGAACTCGGGCTTTTCGGCTTTCTTGAAATGGCCGTGTTCCTGGTCATCTTGCTCGTGGGATATGCCTACGTCTGGGTGAAGGGAGATCTTGACTGGGACAAACCTCGGCCTGAGGTTCCACGCGTCGAGCGTCCGTCCTCCATAAAACCCGAAGTGCGACAAGAGCCCGAGCAGGCTCCAGTTGTCTGATTGCACCGTGGATTGAGAGAAGAACTGAATGGGTTTGCTTGACAAACGCTTTGAGAACGGAAACGTTTTCATCACCTCTCTGGATAATCTCCTCAACTGGGCGCGCCTCTCCTCATTGTGGCAGATGCAGTTCGGACTTGCATGCTGCGCTATTGAAATGATGGCCGCCTCCGCATCGAATTTTGACATTATGCGGTTCGGGGTCATACCGCGTGCAACGCCCCGACAAGTGGACGTAATGTTCGTCGCGGGGACGGTTACCCTGAAAATGGCATCCCGCATCAGGCGACTGTACGATCAGATGGCAGAACCCCGCTACGTGCTGTCGATGGGGAGCTGTGCAAACTGCGGCGGCCCGTACTGGGAGCACGGGTACCATGTCTTGAAGGGTGTGGATCGTGTGATCCCCGTGGATGTGTATGTTCCAGGATGTCCTCCTCGGCCCGAGGCGCTACTCGAAGGGATCATCAAGCTTCAGGAAAAGGTGCGCAAGGAAAGTCTCGTAAAGAAGTCTGCGTAACGAAAGTGGAACCATGACCGCCGAAGAGATTTATAAGAGCTTGAAAACGAGGTTCGGTGACGCTGTCCGTGAGGCGAAGCTCGACGCGCGGCAGCCGTGGATTCTCGTTGCGTGGAACAGCATGAAGGAGGTTGCTCTCTTCTTGCGTGATGATCCTGCGATGCAGTTTGACTATCTGATGTGTCTGAGCGGTGTGGACTACAATGATGGAAGGCTGGGCGTTGTGTACCATCTGTCCTCCATGGTCCACCGGCACAAGATTGTCCTGAAAGCACAGTGCACAAAGGACAATTCGCATGTGCAGTCGGTCAGCGCCGTCTGGGGAACCGCGAACTGGCACGAGCGCGAAGCGTATGATCTCCTGGGCATTGTTTTTGATGAGCATCCTGACCTGCGGCGCATTCTTCTTCCTTATGACTGGGAAGGGTATCCGCTGCGAAAAGACTTCAAGGTACCTGAATTCTATAATGGGATGAAAGTCCCGTACTAATGCTGAAGTGAAGTCCTCCGCATGATCGAAGCCAAAACACTACCAACCAGTTACGTTACCCAGCCCGGCGAAATCAGGACCTCCAGCGGTAAGACTCTCCACACCGACGAGATGATCATCAACATGGGTCCACAGCACCCCTCCACGCACGGCGTGCTGCGGCTCGAGATCGTTGTCGATGGTGAAATCATTGTCGATGTGATACCCCATATTGGTTACCTGCATCGCTGCTTCGAAAAACATGCCGAGCATATGACCAACTATCAGCAGGTCTTGCCTTATGCTGACCGGATGGACTACGTCGCAGCGATGAACATGGAGCATGGGTACGCACTGGCGGTGGAGCGCATGATGAAAATCGAGGTGCCCGAGCGCGTCGAATACATCCGAGTCATCATGGCTGAGCTGCAGCGTATCGCGAGCCACCTCATTGCGGTTGGAACGTTCGGTATCGATGCCGGTGCGTTCACGCCGTTCCTCTATGCTTTCCACGATCGTGAGCACATTCTTGACCTCTACGAGATGACGTGCGGTGCACGGTTGCTCTACAACTACATCTGGATTGGAGGGGTTTCCCACGACCTTCCTCCGCAATTCATCGACAAGGCCAAGGAATTCTGCACGTATTTCAAGCCAAGGATCAAACAATTCAATGACCTCCTCACCTTCAATGAGATCTTCGTTAAGAGGTGTGCAAATGTCGGCGTGCTGCCGAAGGATGTCGCGATCAATTATGCGTGCAGCGGCCCGATGCTAAGGGCCTCGGGTGTCAACTGGGACTTGCGTCGTGACGATCCCTACTCTGTCTACAATCGATTTGAGTGGGAACCGCAGGTGGGGAAGGGGGAGATGGGGACCGTTGGCGACACGTGGGACCGGCATATTGTCCGTATGCGGGAGATGGAACAGAGTGTCAGGATCATTGAACAAGCCCTGGCGGGTATTCCCGTGGGGAATGTTCAAGCAGCAATTCCAAAGAGAATTCGTCCCGAGGCTGGGGAGATATACGCGCGGACGGAGACACCTCGCGGCGAGCTTGGGTACTATGTCATCAGCGATGGGTCGACCACTCCGTTCCGCGTGAAAGCTCGATCGCCGGCGTTTGTCAACTTGAGCGTGCTGCCGGAAATTTCGCGCGGCGCTATGATCGCTGACCTCGTGCTGATCGCCGGGAGTGTGGACATCGTCCTTGGAGAGGTCGATCGCTGAGCCCGGTCAATCCATCGTACCCCATTTCCTGTATGTTAACTTTTCGATTCTCATAAAATGGGTGCACTTCAAGACTTAGGTGTGTGGGGATCGGTTTTGCTTGCCGTGGTATGGAGCGCACTGCCCATCGTCTTCATACTTCTTTACGCTCTCGTGACTTTGTACATGGAGATGAAAGTCGCTGCCCATATGCAGGACCGGCTCGCTTACATGAGGACCGGGTGGCACGGAACACTCCAGCCCTTTGCTGACATCCTGAAGCTGCTGCAGAAAGAGGACACGATCAGCGTGGCAGCGGACAAGAAGCTTTTCATGCTTGCGCCGTATGTCGTTTTCGTGGGAACATATGGAGCGTTTTCGACGATTCCATTTACTAGTCTCTACATCGGGAGCAATATTGATCTTGGTGCGTTCTTCATCGTTGCTGTCTCCTCACTTGTCGTGGTTGGAATACTGATGGGAGGGTGGGCATCCAACAACAAGTGGTCGATCTTCGGTGCGATGCGCTCGGCTGCCCAGATGGTGAGCTACGAGATCCCTACGGCCCTCACGATACTGATCGCGGTGATGATAACCGGATCACTGAACCTGCAGGAGGTGGCGAAGTTTCAGGAGGGCGGGATTCAGAATTGGGTCGTCTTCGGCGGTCCGATGCCATTGACCCAGAAGCTCCTGCTGATTCCCTTCACGCTCGTGACGTTCCTTATTCTCTTCATTGCCTCCCTCGCGGAGGTCAACAGGACGCCGTTCGACCTGCCTGAGGCGGAGTCGGAGCTGGTTCAAGGGTTCAACACCGAATACAGTGGAATGCGGTTCGCAATGTTCTACCTCGCCGAGTACGCGAACATGTTCCTTGTTGCGGCCGTAGCTGTATCGTTGTTCCTCGGTGGATGGGCGAGTCCATTTGGCTCCTTTATGTCAGGGCCGGTCTGGGGACTCTTCTGGTTCGTTGGAAAAGGGATGGTGCTCGTGTTTCTGCAGATCTGGATACGATGGACTCTCCCTCGGTTGAGAGTTGACCAATTGATGTATACGTCGTGGAAGGTGCTCACGCCATTTTTGTTCGTTTGTATCTTCGCTGTCGGGATTATCCTGGTTCTGTGAAATTGACTTTTTCTCGCTGATCTGGTATGAGTGCTGTGAGAGGCTATTTCCGTAACATTTGGCTTGCGCTCTCAACAGTTGCCATCGGTATGAAGATTACGTTTAAGCACCTCTTCGTGCCGGCGGTGACCGTGCAGTATCCTGATGTAAAGATGAAGCTTCCGGAGCGAGCTCGCAATCGGCTCTATGTGAATATCGATGACTGCATAGGATGCGATCAGTGCTCGATGGCGTGTCCGGTTGACTGCATTATCATTGAAACCATCAAATCGACGCCCGATCAGGATCTTGGCACGACATCGACAGGGCACAAGAAGAAGCTTCACGTTCCCCGGTTCGACATTGACATTGCCAAATGCTGCTACTGCGGTCTTTGCGTCTATCCGTGTCCGACCGAATGCATCGTTATGACCGACGTCTATGAATTCTCCGAGTTCGATCGCCATAACCTGATATACAACTATAGCATCATGACGCCGCAGGAGATCGAAATGGCCACGGAGAAGCTCAAGAAAGCAGAGGAAGAAGCGGCGGCCAAGAAGGCTGCAGCAGCTGCGGCGAAAGCAGCATCGACTGCCGCAGCGCAACCTTCTGCTCTGCCAACGACCGGCGGAACCGCAACACAGAATCCGAAACCGACGGGACCTGCGCCGGACTCATCACAGCAGCCTGGAAATTCGTAACGCCTGTGGATCTCTACACAATTATATTCTACCTCTTTGCTCTGATTACAGTCGTTTCGGCTTCCATTGTTGTCCTTTCGAAGAACATCGTGTATTCGGCCTTTGCATTGCTCTTCACGTTCTTTGGAGTGGCGGGACTCTATGTTCTCCTCATGGCGGATTTCATAGCGATCACTCAGCTCTTGATCTACGTCGGCGGCATCCTCGTGCTCATCATTTTTGGCGTGATGCTCACGACTCGGGTGATCCAAGTCGATATGAGAACGAATGCCGTGCAATTGATTCCGGCCGTCTTCATTGTCGCGGCACTGGCAGGCACGTTGATCGGGATCTTCTGGTCGACGGACTGGCGGGTCGCACCGGCGTCAGAAAGCTTTGAGAAGACAACACCGAAGATCGGAGAGATGCTCCTGTCCAGCTACCTTTTACCGTTCGAGATTGCCTCCGTGGTCTTGTTGGTGGCACTGGTCGGAGCGGCGATGATTGCGAGGAGAGAGAGAAAAGCTTCGTAACAGTTGAGAGACTCCCCGCAATCTTGGAGATTTAGGGAGTCTCTCCAAAAGAGGAATTGACGATGCTTCAAGATATCATTCGATGGCTGCAAACACCTGGGCTGAATCACTTCCTCACCATCAGCGGCATTTTATTTTCGCTTGGCGTGTTTGCGATCTTGACGCGCCGGAATGCGATCATGGTGCTGATGGGCATTGAGCTCGTGCTCAACGCTGCCAACATCAATTTTCTTGCGTTCTCGCGCTTCACGTCGGGCACCCTTGACGGGCAAGTGTTTGCCATCTTTGTGATCATCCTGGCCGCTGCTGAGGCAGCAATCGCTCTCGCGATCGTCCTGAACATCTACCAGAACTTCAACACCGTCAATGTTGACGAGATCAACAAGTTGAAAGACTGACTCGCTTCGACCTAGAAGCGTCAACCGAAAATCGACAACTGAAAATTTCCTGAGATGTCCCCAGAGACCATTCTCCAACTCAGTGCAGTCGTTCTTCTGCTCCCGCTCGCCGGCTTCGTTCTCCTGATCTTCTTCAACAAGAAGCTCCCACGGCAAGGGGATTGGCTGGAGACCGGAATTCTCTTCCTCGGTCTTGCACTCTCCGTCGTCGTCCTTGCTGTCAAGATGGGGTCATACCATGATGACACCCTTCAGGCGAATTTCACATGGGTGAATCTTGGCAACGTGGCGGGCTCTGGTCCGATGACCATGACGCTCGGCATCATGGTCGACAACCTCGCAGCAATCATGCTCGTCGTGGTGAACATTGTGAGCGCGTTTGTGCATCTCTTCTCCATCGGCTATATGCACGGCGATGTCCGGTACGGCAGATACTTCGCATATCTCGGACTGTTCACCTTCTCCATGTTGGGGATCGTGCTGACCAACAACTTCTTCACGATGTATGTCTCGTGGGAATTGGTCGGTCTCAGCTCGTATCTGCTCATCGGCCACTGGTTTGAGAAGAAATCCGCCAGCGATGCGGCGAAAAAGGCGTTCATCGTCAACCGAGTGGGCGATACCGGAATGTTCATCGGTATCCTCATTCTCTTCGGGACTTTCCAGACGTTCTCCTTTGACACGATTTTCTCCTCGATCAAGTCCGGCACCTTACCTTTTGGTAGTGAAACCTGGCTCACGGCTGCCGGAATCCTGATTTTCTGCGGTGCGATCGGCAAGTCGGCTCAGTTCCCCCTGCACGTCTGGTTGCCCGATGCGATGGAGGGCCCGACACCCGTCAGTGCGTTGATTCATGCCGCTACGATGGTAGCCGCAGGCGTTTATCTTGTCGCGCGTACCTTCCCGATGATGACGGCAGATGCTTTGGTATTCATCGCCTACATCGGTGCGATCACGGCGTTTATCTCAGCCACGATCGCCATTGCTCAGAATGACATCAAGAAAGTGCTCGCCTATTCCACTGTGAGCCAGCTCGGCTACATGATTATGGGACTCGGCGTTGGAGCGTATACTGCTGGCTTCTTCCACCTGACGACCCACGCGATGTTCAAGGCCGGACTGTTCCTCGGTTCGGGTTCCGTGATCCATGCGATGCATCACGCTCTTCATCACGCGGGCGATCATCAGACGGATCCGCAAGATATTCGCAACATGGGCGGACTGAGGGGGAAAATGCCTATCACGTTCTGGACTTTCCTCATGTACACGCTGGCGATCTCAGGCATTCCCCTCACATCGGGATTCCTCAGCAAGGATGAGATTCTTGCCGGAACGCTGGCATTCGGCAGTTTGACCGGCCACCTGTTCATTCCAATCGTTGGCTTCCTCGTTGCCGGCCTCACAGCTTTCTACATGTTCCGCCTCGTCATACTAACATTCATGGGCGAGCACAAAGACCATCATCGCCTGGACGAGATCCGAGAGTCGCCCTTGACGATGACCATTCCACTCGTCGTCTTTGCGGTCCTCTCGTTCTTTGCATTCTACAGTCTGAACCCGATTGGCGCAGCGAGCGGATGGTTCTACGCTGCAATGCCTCGACCGGAGACTGTCGTTCCGGCTTCGGTGGCTGCGGCGGGAATCGAGACCTTTGAGGGAGAGTTGCACCATTCTCATACACTGGCGATGGTGCTCTCCTTGACGGTGGCGAGCCTTGGAATTGTCCTTGCGTTTGTCACATATTATTGGAGGAAGATCAGTGCGGATGCTGTGGCTGAAAGTCTGAAACCTGTCCACCGGTTTCTCTTGAACAAATGGTACTTCGACGAATTGTATGAAGCCACCGTTGTCCGCGGAACAGTCGGCTTGGCGAAGGTCTACCGGTGGTTCGACAACGTCGTTATCGACGGCGTCGTCAATGGCACGGCAAGGTGGACGAAAGGCGTGACGCACGGAACGAAACGCAATTGGGAAGAGGGAAATATCGGTGCAATCCTCTACATCGTCGCGACAGCGGCAGTGTCGTTGTATGTCGGGTGGGTGGTAGGTGGGGGACTGATCCCCGCCGGCGCGTCATTTGGGACCATCGTCGGCTACGTCCTGCTCGGGCTCGCAGTCGCCGGTTTGACGTTTTTCCTCTTTTATGTCGGTGTCGGAGGATTTGACAACACGATCGTTGACGGCCTTGTGAATGCAACGGCCTATGTGGCAGGATTCTTCGGTCTCGTCACCCGGCGTGTACAGACCGGCAAAGTGCAGACCTATCTGGTCTTTGTGATTTTGGGTGTCATGATTTTCTTCCTCTGGTTTAGCTGAGGGAGAGACCCGGCAGGTTTTCAAAACCTGTCAGGTCTGGCAACGAAGAGCAAGATCTGAATTCTTGAAGGAGTGATACAGAATGGAATTTTTGGGAATCGGTATTCTGACCTGGATTACGTTTGCCCCCATCGTTGGCATGATCGCTGTGTTGGCGATCCCGAAAGAGAATCAGAATGCGATGAAGTGGACGGCGGCGGTCGCCACGTTTGTTCAAGTCGTGCTTGCGGTCATCATTTACTTCAACTTCGATCGTGGGCTTGCGGGGATCAACACGGCACAGGGCATGCAATTCCTGGAAAAAGCAGCATGGATCGACATCAAAAGCGTCCCCTGGTTCGGAAGGATTCACGTTGAATATCTCCTGGGCGTCGATGGTTTGAGCGTCCCCATGGTGTTGTTGACCGCCCTTATTAGTTTCATAGCCGTGTTTGCATCATGGAAAATCGACAAGGCACTCAAGGGCTACATGGCGATGCTCTTGCTGCTCGACACCGGTATGATGGGCGTGTTCGTTGCTCTCGACTTCTTCCTCTTCTATGTGTTCTGGGAATTGATGTTGCTGCCCATGTACTTCCTGATCGGCATCTGGGGTGGCCCGCGGCGCGAATATGCGGCGATCAAGTTCTTCCTCTACACGTTGCTTGGAAGCGTCCTGATCCTCCTTGCGATGATTGCGCTGTATTTCAGCGTCACGGTCCCGGACCCTGCGACGGGTGAGCGCATCTACACGTTTAATATGCTCGCGATGATGGATCCTGCCAACTTCCAGGCGGGTTCGCTGCTCGCGGGAGTTGGGACATATTGGCGTCACCTCGCCTACATTGCGCTGTTCATTGGATTCGCGATAAAGGTTCCGATTTTCCCGTTCCACACATGGTTGCCGGACGCGCATGTCGAGGCCCCGACCGCCATCAGCGTCATTCTCGCCGGCATCCTTCTGAAAATGGGAACCTACGGTTTGCTGAGGGTCAGCTATCCGATTTTCCCCGATCTTGCGAACTACTATGCATGGGGACTTGCTCTGCTCGCGCTGATCAACATTGTGTACGGCGCGCTTTGCGCGATGGCGCAGCAGGATTTCAAGAAACTCATTGCGTATTCGAGTATCAGCCACATGGGTATCGTCCTGCTGGGAATGTCCGCCATGAACACGCAGGGAATGATGGGTGCGGTGTTCCAGATGTTCAATCATGGCACGATCACCGCAATGCTCTTCTTGATCGTTGGAGTCATCTACGACCGTGCACACACACGCGACCTCGATGCGTTTGGCGGTCTGGCCATCACGATGCCGAAGTACACCGGCATTATGACGGTCGCTTTCTTCGCGGCGCTGGGGCTGCCGGGATTGAGTGGATTTATCTCTGAAGCGTTCTCGTTCCTCGGCGCATTCCAGACGTTCCGGGTCATCACGATTATCTCCACGCTGGGCATCGTGCTGACGGCGGGCTACATGCTCTGGACTTTGCAGCGTGTGTTTCTCGGTCAGCCGAGCGAGAAGTGGGCCTCGTTGCCCGATATCAACGGACGCGAGCTGTTCACGCTCGTACCACTCGCCGTGGTGGTCCTGGCCCTTGGCATCTATCCGTCGCTCATGCTCGACTTGATGACATCGTCCCTTAACCATCTTGTTGACATCGTCAAACAGGGTGGAGCAGCGGCGGCGATGATGCCATAGCTGCACGAGGTTTGTGGCGATTCTCGACTCATTTTTGAAAACGTCGCATTTCTAACCATGGCTGATCAAGCTCTACGAAGTCTATCGCAATTTCTGCCGGAAACGTCGCTTGTCATCACGTTCTGCGCTGCGATCCTGATTGGCATCATCTTCCGGAAGAGGCCGCAGATTGTTCCGGTCGTCTCGTTGCTCGGAATTGCCGTCGCCCTCTGGTTCGCCATTGAGCAAGTGGGCACCTCACAATCGGTCTTCTCAGGGATGATTGTCGTCGATCCGTTCGCCGTGTTTTTCAAGGTTCTCATCGGTGCTACAGCAATCATTATTTTCCTTTTTTCCATCTACTCTTCAGAAGTCCAATCAACCATCAAGCGGCTTGCAGAGTACTCCGCGCTGCTTGTCGCGATGACTCTGGGAATGTTCCTGATGTCCGGCGCCTCGAATCTCCTGATGATGGTGCTGTCAATCGAGTTGACCAGCTTGAGCTCGTACATTCTCGCGGGGTATACCAAGGAGGCGCCTGACTCGAGCGAAGCCTCGTTGAAGTACATCATCTACGGCGCATTGTCAACCGGACTCATGCTCTACGGCATTTCCATCATCTATGGGTTGACCGGTGGTGCAACCGATTTCTACGGAATTAACAAAACCCTTTCTGCCGGGTCGGTGAGCCCCCTGGTGCTCCTCGTCGCGAGTCTGCTCATCATCGCCGGTTTGGGCTACAAGATCTCCGCCGTCCCGTTCCATTTCTGGGCACCCGACGTTTACGAGGGCGCACCAATCACGATTACAGCATTCCTCTCCGTCGCTTCGAAAGCAGCCGGATTCGCGATGTTGATCAGGTTTTTTAAGGTTTCCTTCATCGACTCGAGCGTCATCGGATTGCCGACGGGTTTCTGGGCTTCGCTGCAGGAATTTGAATGGAATAAGATTGTCGCGATCCTCTCTGTGCTGACCATGACGTTGGGCAACCTGGTGGCTGTTTGGCAGAACAACTTGAAACGTCTGCTTGCGTACTCTAGCATTGCTCACGCTGGCTATATGCTCATGGGCGTCGTCGTGCTCAGCGACAAAGGATTGGCCGCGGTTTTGATCTACTTTGTCGTCTATCTCTTCATGAACCTCGGCGCATTCTACGTTGTGATGCTGATTGAGAGCAAGATCGGGAGCGAAGACATCGATTCCTACAGAGGGTTTGGCTACCGCTCACCGCTGGTGAGCATTGCGATGGCCATTTTCTTCATATCGCTAGCGGGGATACCTCCAACTGCAGGCTTCATTGGCAAGCTCTTCTTATTCGCAGCTTTACTCGATGCAAAATGGATTTGGCTGGCTGTGATCGGAGCTCTCAACACCGTGATTTCGTTGTACTACTACGTGCGGGTGATTCGCAATATGTTCCTACGAGATCCCGAGGGTAGCACGACATCGATCGTTTTCTCAAACCCGCAATTGACCATCCTCCTGATCTTGCTCATTCCGACGCTCGTGTTCGGATTGTATTATACACCGATTGTCGAATTCGCGAACGCTTCTGTGGCGATGTTCGGGCTCCCCTAGCTTTATGTCTCGTTGACGAAGACCATAACAGTTCGGGCCTCCGCCTGCAGGCAAGCGGGAGGCAGTAACGTTTTCAGACGATGTTCCCGAGGGCGAAGAAATCGTGATTGTGTAATTGAAGTCAAGAAGAAAGGAGTGGGGATATGTTGGACGAGGGCTCAGTCAGAATTCTGCTCGTTGATGATGAAGAAACCTACGCGAACGTCGTCGCATTGGGTTTGAAGGAAGAATTCAACTTCGACGTCGTGATCGCAAACGATGGACGCCAGGCGATTGATCTCCTGCGATCGAGCAAGCAGGGATTCGATGTCATGGTGCTCGATTACAGGATGCCTGAAGTGAATGGGCTTGATGTCTTACGATGGATGAATGAAGAGAAAAATGAGACCCCAACGGTGATGCTGACCGCTGCGGGCTCCGAGGCGATCGCCGTTGAGGCCATGAAACTCGGAGTGTACGACTACTGCCGCAAAGAAGACACCGATATTCAGCATCTTTCGAACATCATCAAGGCGACGCACGAGCGGCATATGTTCCGTGTAGCCAGGGCGATTGAAGAGGAACGAGCCAGAGAGATGGTTCTGGACAAAGAGGCTACCGACAAGGTGCGAGATGTCATCAATGCGATCACGCCGACGTTGAACTCAGCGTTTGCAAGCATCTCGGCGGATTTCGAGACGAAGGGAGAGCAGATCTGGAAGAAGCTTTCGGTCGAGGATCGGCGCGAGCTGCGCGAGATGATCAACGGCATTCAGGACCAGGTGGCAAAACTCGAGGTAGGAATTCGCGGACTACTGGCGATCTATCAGCTCACCTATGCCCGGTACCCCGAGGTCAAGGAGATCGACCGCATCAGGAATGAATTCGAAGAGAGGACCAGACAACTGACTGCGTCGTCCGCACGCAACTAGGTTATGGAGACGCAGGCTTTCTTTGCTTCCCCCGGCCTCTCGTCCGATCATAGATCAATCGCACTCCGTCCAACACCAACGACGGCACGCATTCGGCAATCGCCGATGAATGGAGTGCCATGAGCTTGGAAAACCCCCCCGTTGCCACCACCTTCGCTTTCTTCCCCTCACGCTTTTGTATCTCATTCTGCAAACGCCTGACCATTCCCTCCATGGCATCGACGGCTCCGTAGAGAATGCCGGCCTGCATGCTGGAGACGGTATCTCGGCCGATGATGGCCTTGGGGAAACGCAGCTCGACCTTTGGCAGTTTCGCCGCACGGCGATGGAGATCGACGGCTGACGTTTCAAGCCCCGGAGCGATGACGCCGCCAAGATAGTCGCCGTTGCTGCCGACAATATCATAGGTTGTGGCTGTTCCGAAGTCGATAATGATCAGCGGCCCGCCGAATGCAGCATGTCCGGCTACGGCGTTGCACAGACGATCCGCTCCCACGGAGTTCGGATCATCATATTGGATCGTCATTCCAAGATCCAGCGCGGAGCTCACGAGGAGGGGTTCGACACCGAAGTACTTTTCGGCCATCATCGAAAAAATGTCCGTTAAGTTCGGGACAACTGATGAAATCGCCACACCGTCGATCTTTCGAGGGGGGATATCGACTTCCTTGAGGAAAAGGATGACTTGAGTGCCGACTTCGTCTTCGGTTCGCTGCAGCATACTCGTTACCCGCCAGTCGGCGATGAGCTTCGATTTGTTGTACACGCCAAAGACCGTGTGGGTGTTCCCGATGTCGATAGCAAGAAGCATGGGTTTACGTCGAGGACGGTGGTGTGAAAAACTCAGGCGACGACGGTCACATCGCCAGCGTAGACAGTCGTGCTTCCAGTTGGTGTCTCGAGGATCAATCCTCCGTCGTAATGGAGCTTGACGGCAACTCCCGATATCGTTTGATGGTGCTGCTCAACAGTCACCGGTTGGCCAAACATCGTGCAGCGCTGTGACCACTCCTTGGTCACGCGATCGAGCTTTCCTAACCGCACGTCGTCGTATAATGAGTCCATCTCGCGGAGAGTGCCCTGCAAGAGTTGTTTGCGATCAAACGTGGTGTTGCATTCCCGAGCGAGAGACGTTGCGCGCTGCTCAAGTTCCGGCGGGAATTGAGTCTGGTTGACGTTGATCCCTGCGCCAATGACCGAATACGACAGCTCGCCCTGCTGGAACGAGTTCTCGAGAAGAATCCCGCAGAATTTCTTTCCGTTGAGGAGCAGGTCATTCGGCCACTTGCACTCAATCGAACAGCGTGAGGCCTTCTCAATCGCACGTGCAATCGCTACCGAGGCATAGAGAGTGAGCAGTCCCACAAGGTCTTTCGGAATGACCGGACGAAGAAGGAGAGAGAGCAGGAGGTTGGCACCAGGCTCGCCGATCCAGGAGCGACCGTGGCGGCCGCGCCCGTTTGTCTGGTGATCTGCAACGACAACGGTTCCTTCTTCTGTCCCCGCATCACCGAGCGTCTTTGCGCACGCATTGGTCGAATCGATCGTCTCAAACACGAAGATCTTCGAACCGATCGTGCGCGTGTTCAATCCTTGTAGGAGTTCTTCTTTCGAGAGCATCTCGTCTACTTCGAGTAGATGGAGGATACCACATTTTTGGCCAGCTTGCCTTTGAGGTTGGCAACCTTCCATCCGGTGGAGTAGATTAGTCGAACGATCCTTGCCATCCGATCAAAGAGGATCTTGTCGACAGTGTCCGTTGGGCGATGGTAGTCTTTGTGAACTCCTGTGAAGAAGAAGACGATTGGGATCCCGTTTCGAGCGAAGTTGAAGTGGTCGCTGCGACGATAGAACATCTGTGGATCCTTGTCGTCATTGTACTTGTAGTCAAGGATGAGATTCTCGGATTCCTTGTTCGAAATCCTCAGAAGACTGTCCATCTGAGTGCTGATTTTGTCCGACCCGATTACGTATACGTAATTCGGGTTGTTCAACCTCTCGTACGTCGTGTCCATGCGCCCTATCATGTCCGTGTTGAGATCGGCAACGGTCTTCTCCAACGGAATCAGGGGATGGGTCACGTAGTACTGAGATCCCCAGAGTCCTTTTTCTTCACCCGTAACCGTCATAAACAGCAGACTTCGTTTCGGCTTAACCGGATTCGTGACGAAAGCTTCCGCGAGTTCCAGCACAGTAACAGTCCCGGATCCATCATCATCCGCTCCATAGAAAATCGATCCGTCTGCTCCCACTCCGATATGATCGTAGTGCGCAGTGAACACGACGACTTCATCCCTGAGCTTTGGATCACTTCCTTCCAACAATCCCACAACATTCTCGGTCTCTTTCATTTCCCTGGAGATTTTCGATTCGATCTTCACGTTCGTTTGACTCAAGAGGATCGGCTGGAACCCCGTGTCCTGTGCAGCAACAAGGCGCATTTGGCTCACGCTTCGGCCTGACTCTGAGAGAATCTCGTCTGCGAGACGGGGGGTGATCAAGTAGGGGCTTTGGAGTGTCAACCGACCGCGTGTCTCGGCACCGGGAAGTCGCATCAACCCTTTGTCCAGAATACTGCTGTACCTGGTGACCATCCCGCCAATCGATCCTGCTCCGCTATCGTCGGCGACAATGAGCGTTGCAATGCTTCCGGTGAATTGCCGTAGGAACTGCATCCGTCTGACAGCAGGAACGGTCGTGTCTTGAGAGTCCTGTTTTCTCCCGGCGAGCGCCATAACCAGCCGGCCTTTCGTGAGCATTGAATCAGGCCTTGTGTCCATGTAGCCAATGAAAATGACCGGGCCGGCGAGGATCGTGTCCTGCGTCGACACGCTCACAAAATCCTTTCGGAAAGCGAACTCCGTCACACCCGGCTTGGCCGCGAGGGCTATGGTTGACTGATCGCCGGGTCGGGTCACCTCCACGGGAAAATGCTGGAAGTACGATGCGCTATCACCGATGGGCTTCAGGCCCAGTTTTTGGAATACCGATGCAATGTATCTTGCTGCAACCTTCTGGCCACGGAACGTTGTTTCCCTCCCTTCAAGTTCAGCGGACGCAATAAAATGCAAGTGCGCACTGAGGTCTTTGGCAGTGATCGATTCATAGCCTATGCGCGCATCCTTTGGAGAGCGTGGGCTCTGGGCGAGCAATAGAACGAACGGTATGAGGAACGGAACAAGGCGATGCATACAAATCCTTTTGAGCTATCTGCGAGTCGTGGTTTGAGAAGAATGACGTGAAAGGTTAAAAAAACGCCATCAACGTTAAGCAAAAACGCGAAGAGAATCAAGATAGTCAAATGGCATCTCGCTCTGAAAAATTTTCAGTCTATCTGACAAAATGCTTCTATCCACTGACAAATCCAGAGCATTCGGCCTGACAATTTGTCCAAGTCGACTCACCTCATGCCTGTGGATTCGACCCAGCCTCTTGAAAATGGGCCAAATTCGTGCACTCGGTCGATCTCTATGACGTGGCACGCTGATTGAATCAAATGCTTGCAGAAACATCAAAGAAAACTACCAGGCAACTCAGTAAAGGAGACTTGAATATGTTGATTCGCTTTGATCACCCCAGGATGTTTGACAATCTGCTTCAGGATTTTGTCGTTGGTGACTTCACTTCCGCCGTGAAGTCTTTCCCGGCAATAGACGTCGCGGAGCATGAGAATGAATTCGTATTGCTCGCGGAGATGCCAGGCGTCAAGAAAGAGGATTTGAAGCTCACCGTCGAGAACAATGCCCTGACACTCAGCGGCATGCGGAAGCCGTACGAGATTCCTCAAGATGCTCGCGTCTTGTTGAATGAGGTGCGAGTCCGCGAGTTCAGCCGATCGATTGAATTCCCCTCAGACGTTGAGGTCGACAAGATCGCTGCCGAACTTCAGAACGGCTTGCTACGCGTCGTGCTGCCGAAAGCCGAGCGTGCGCGGGTCAAGAGAATTGAAATTCAGTAATCGGGCGGAGGTGCGCTATGGGCAACAATGGTAAGGAGGCACTTATGCGAAAGCATAGCAGCGCTCTTGCCAAGCGAACGGAGCCCGTCGAACGATCCATCACACCAGTGGCGGATATTTACGAGACGGCAGATGCCTTCGTCGTGAAGCTCGACATACCCGGAGCCACAAAAGACTCTATCAGCGTGAGCGTTGAACCGGGCTACCTCTCAGCGAAGGGTCTCGTTGGTCCCCATCACACGGAGGATGCGAACCTTCTGCTCGGCGAGATTGGTCGGAGGAGTTACTTCCGCGAGTTCAATCTGACAGAAGGTATCAACCATAAGGAGGTCGAAGCGCAGTTCGAGGATGGTGTGCTCACCATCCGGCTGCCGAAGACTGATGAAATGAAACTTAAGGAAATTCCTATCAAGTAACTTGTTGAAGGGAGGATGAAACTATGTCGCTCGTTCGTTGGAATCCGGCTCGTGAACTCGAGCGCTGGGCGCCTGATTTCTTTGGTGTCCAACGGGAGATCAACAGACTGTTTGATGATTCCTTTCGCGGAGGGATGCAGGCCGAAGAGGCGTTGGGACGGTCGTACTGGTCGCCGGCGGTGGATATTGCAGAACGCGACAATGAGTATGTTGTGAAAGTGGAGCTCCCCGGTGTCAATAAGGATGATGTCAAGATCACGCTTGAATCCAACATCCTCACGATCCGTGGTGAGAAGAAACAGGAAAAGGAGGAGAAGGGGGAAAATTCCCATCGTCTCGAGCGTAGCTACGGTTCGTTCCAGCGGTCATTCACGCTCCCGACGATAGTGAAGAATGACAAGATTGATGCGGTCTACAGGGACGGCATTTTGACGGTCACTCTGCCGAAAGCAGAGGAGGCAAAGCCGAAGCAAATCGAAGTGAAAGTAAAATAACTCCGTGTCACGATACTGCATCGGCCGTTCAGAGAGGCTAAAAACATGCGGTCGGGTCCGCGGGTGGGGCGGACTCGACCTTTCACATTTATCAGAAGCGAGCACAGACATTCCATTCTGACCCCAATCGTTCAGCAATTTGCAGCGGCAGTCAGGGCTGCAACACCATCAAAGGAGTGATAGGACATGGCAGGCAAATCGAACAAAATCATCGGGATCGACCTCGGCACGACGAATTCCGTCGTAGCTGTAATGGAAGGCAACGATCCAGTCGTCATTGCAAACGCGGAGGGATCCCGTACAACGCCTTCCGTTGTCGGGTTTCCGAAATCCGGCGAGCGGCTTGTTGGTGCGGCTGCCAAACGGCAGGCGGTGACCAATTCTCAGAACACCGTCTTCTCCATCAAGCGCTTCATGGGTCGCTTCTATGATGAGGTGACCGAGGAGATGAAGCTGGTGCCGTACAAGGTTATCCATGGCGACAACAATACGGCCCGCGTTCAGTTGAGCGATCGTGTGTATTCACCCCCCGAGATTTCCGCCATGATCCTTCAGAAAATGAAACAGACGGCGGAGGATTACCTCGGGACAAAGCTCACTGAAGCAGTGATCACGGTCCCGGCGTATTTCAACGACGCGCAGCGCCAGGCAACAAAGGAAGCGGGGGAGATTGCAGGGCTAAACGTTCGGCGCATTATCAACGAGCCCACCGCCGCCGCATTGGCGTACGGTCTCGACAAGAAACACAAGGACATCAAAGTTGCTGTGTTCGACCTTGGAGGCGGAACGTTCGATATCTCGATTCTTGAGTTGGGCGAAGGAGTGTTCGAGGTAAAATCGACAAACGGCGATACACACCTCGGTGGTGACAATTTTGACCAGCGCGTCCTGGACTACATAGCCGACGAGTTCAAGAAGCAGGAAGGAATTGACCTCCGCAAGGACCCCATGGCGCTTCAACGGCTGCGGGAAGCTGCAGAGAAGGCCAAGATGGAGCTGTCGCAATTGATGCAGACGGAGATCAACCTTCCCTTTATTACTGCGACAGCGGAAGGTCCCAAGCATCTCAATATGACGCTTACACGAGCGAAGTTCGAGCAGCTCGTCGAGGATCTTGTGCAGAGATGCCTGCCGCCGGTGGAGAAAGCGTTCAGGGACGCAAGCATGAACCCCCAGCAGATTGACGAAGTGATCCTCGTTGGCGGAATGACCCGCGTTCCTCGTGTCCAACAGCTTGTCAAGGATATGTTTGGCAAAGAAGGGCACAAAGGGGTCAATCCCGACGAAGTCGTTGCGGTCGGTGCTGCGATCCAAGGTGGAGTTCTTTCCGGAGAAGTGACGGACGTGCTGTTGCTCGATGTCACGCCGTTGACGCTCGGCATCGAGACGCTGGGTGGCGTGATGACGCAGATGATTCAGGCCAACACAACCATCCCGACGAAGAAGAGTGAGATTTTTTCGACGGCGTCTGACAGCCAGCCATCGGTTGAGATTCATGTGCTGCAGGGCGAGCGGCCGATGGCGACGGATAACCGAACCCTCGGTCGGTTTCATCTCGACGGAATACCACCCGCACCCCGTGGCATTCCGCAGATTGAGGTGACGTTTGACATCGATGCCAACGGCATCCTCCACGTGTCGGCAAAGGACAAAGCGACGAATAAGGAGCAGAGCATTCGTATTACCTCTTCGAGCGGTTTGACCAAGGAAGAGATCGAGAAAATGAAGACGGAGGCTCAGTCTCACGCCGCTGAGGACAAGAAACGGAAGGAGGAGATCGAGACCAAGAATCAGGCGGACAACCTTGTTTTCCAGACGCGCAAGCAGCTGAAGGAGCTCGGTGACAAGATGCCGTCCGAGGTGAAGGCGAAGGTGGAAAGTGCCGCCAACGCTCTCGACGAAGCGATCAAGTCTGGAAACCACGGCGATATCAAGGCAAAAATGGAAGCCCTGAACAATGCCTGGAACGAAGCATCCACACGGATGTACGAAGCGACCCGCGGTCAACAGGCGGGAGCAGGTCCCCAGGCTGAGGGTCCGTCCGCTGGCCAGGCGGCTGGCGAGCAACAGCAGGGTGGCGACAAAGGGAAGAAGGTTGAAGACGCGGACTACGAAGTGGTGGATGATAAGTAGTTGGAGATCGCAGATGACAGGAGCAGACGGCAGTATGCAGTAAGCAAAAAGGAGTAGGCAGAATCGAAAGGCGAGGCGAACCCTCGCCTTTTTTACGGAAGGACGTCGATGATGAACTTCAACAAGTTTACTCTCAAATCACAGGAAGCGGTTCAGAACGCGCAGGAGATTGCTTCGAGCTACAGCAATCAAGCGCTCGAGCCTGAGCATCTGCTCGCTGCGCTCGTTCAGGACAGTGAAGGGATCGTTGCGCCTTTGCTCCAAAAGGTCGGGGCAAACCTGAACTACATCAAAATCAAGATCAGCGAGGCGGTCGAACGGCTGCCGAAAGTGCAGGGAGCCGGTCTTGGCCAACAACATCTTTCGCCTGCCCTGCTGCAGGTTTTTGAATCCGCCCAGAAAGAAGCCCAGCAACTCAAAGACGAATACATCAGCACCGAGCATCTGCTGCTCGGATTGCTCGAAGAACCGACCCATGGGAGGAAACCCTCAAGCGCGTCAAAACTGCTGGTCGACCAGGGAGTAACGAAAGACGCAATCTACAAAGCTCTCAAGGAGGTTCGCGGAACGCAAAGGGTGACGGATCAAAACCCGGAAGACAAGTATCAAGCGCTTGAGCGATTTGGTCGGGATCTCAATGAGCTTGCGCGCAGAGGGAAGCTGGATCCCGTCATTGGCCGTGAGGATGAGATTCGCCGCGTATTGCAGGTGCTCTCGCGCCGGACAAAGAACAATCCTGTGCTCATTGGTGACCCTGGCGTCGGCAAGACTGCCATCGCCGAAGGCATCGCCCACCGCATCGTTCAAGGAGATGTGCCTGAAAATTTGAAAACCAAACGGATCGTTGCTCTCGACTTGGGCAGTCTGGTGGCTGGGACAAGCTTCCGGGGTCAGTTTGAAGAACGGCTCAAGGCGGTTCTCAAGGAAGTGACAGAATCCAATGGGGAGATCATTCTCTTCATCGACGAGCTGCACACGCTTGTCGGCGCCGGGGCCGCCCAGGGTGCAGTTGATGCTGCGAACATGCTCAAGCCTGCGCTGGCGCGCGGTGATTTGCGCGCCATCGGTGCGACAACCATCGACGAGTACCGCAAGCATGTCGAAAAGGATCCAGCGCTGGAGCGGCGCTTCCAGCCGGTCCTGGTGGATGAGCCAAGCGTTGAAGACACCATCTCGATCCTGCGCGGCCTCAAAGAGCGTTACGAGGTTTATCACGGCGTTCGGATTACCGATGGAGCAATTGTCGCTGCTGCCCAACTCAGCCATCGATACATCACCGACCGGTTCTTGCCGGATAAGGCAATCGATCTCGTTGACGAGGCAGCGTCCAAGCTTCGGATTGAGATCGATTCGATGCCCGAGGAGTTGGACACCGTCGAGCGACGCATCAAGCAATTAGAGATCGAACGCGAGGCCGTGAAACGGGAGAAGGACGAGGAATCCAAAACTCGGCTGGAGATCATCAGCCAGGAGCTCGCTGAGCTCAACCAGCAGCGGTCCGAACTTCGCGCACACTGGCAGCTCGAGAAAGAGCTCATCCAATCGATCCGCAAGATGAAGGAGGAGATGGAGCGGGCGAAGGTCGAAGCGGAGCAAAAGGAGCGTCAGGGCGACCTGGGACGTGTCGCAGAGTTGCGCTATGGCGTCATCGCCGGTCTGGAAAGGAAGCTCAAAGAGGCGTCAGGAAAGTTGGCAGATGTGCAGAAGAACCGGAAAATGCTGAAGGAGGAGGTTGACGCGGAGGATATCGCCGAGATTGTTGCGAAGTGGACAGGCGTTCCCGTCCAGCGTATGCTGGAAAGTGAGCGGGCAAAGCTCCTGCATCTGGAGGCACGCATTCACGAGCGGCTGATCAACCAGAATGATGGCGTGAAGGCCGTTGCAGACGCCATTCGCAGAAGTCGCGCCGGACTACAGGACGAAAAACGTCCGATCGGCTCATTCATTTTCCTGGGCAGCACGGGTGTCGGAAAGACGGAGCTTGCGCGCGCTCTGGCGGAGTTCCTCTTCAACGACGAGAGCGCGATGGTGCGTATCGATATGAGTGAGTATATGGAGAAGTTTTCCGTTTCCCGAATGATCGGCGCTCCGCCCGGATATGTCGGTTACGAGGAAGGAGGACAACTGACGGAGGCGGTCCGTCGCAAACCGTATTCCGTTGTTCTCCTGGACGAAATCGAAAAGGCTCATCCGGAGGTCTTCAACGTCTTGCTGCAGCTCCTTGATGAGGGTCGGTTGACCGACAGCAAAGGGCGAACCGTCAACTTCAAGAACACGATCGTCATTATGACGTCGAACCTCGGCTCTCATCTTATCCAGGACAAATTACAGCACCTGAATGAAAGCAACCGTGACGAGATCATGGATGAACTCAGAGTGAGACTCCTGGAGATGCTGAAGCAGACGATTCGTCCGGAGTTCTTGAACCGGATCGATGAAATCATTCTCTTCAAGCCGCTCACGATGCCGGAGATTCAGCAAATCGTTGAGCTGCAGTTGAAAAACGTTCAAAAGCTCATCTCAGCGAAGAATATCACGCTGGAGTTTTCGGACGACCTCAAGGAATGGCTTGCGAGGGCTGGATTCGATCCGGCTTTTGGTGCACGTCCGCTGAAGCGGACCGTCCAAAGGTATGTGGTCAATAGACTGTCGGAGAAAATCCTGGCTGGGGAAGTCGCTGAGGGAGACTCGGTCGAGGTTGATGTAGGTGATCATGGCGCAGTGGAGTTTGTGATCAAAGCAAGAGCTGAGGTCGCGGAGTAACCTCACCCCTTTGTCCCTTCTCCTCTGATGGGAGAGGTTTTTTTTGCTCCCCTGCCAAAATCCCTGTATCTTGGCTGTGAAATGAAACTCTCATCACTCCTTGGGCATGCGCGGGAACTTCTCCAACTTACCCACACGTCAGGCAAACCGGCTGATCACCTTATCGATTCTTTTTTTCGCTCCCATAGATATCTTGGTTCCCACGACCGTCGGTTCATTGCAGAGACTGTCTACGGCACGCTGAGGCATCTTCGCCGCTGCGACGTCGTCCTTCAGGGTGCAGTGGGTGGACAGGTGCACGACGTCCTTCCGGAAGACGGGTTCCTTCTGCTTATTGTTACGTACCTGCTACTTATCGAGTGCCGCACTGCACTTTCGAGCGGAGACCTCCTTCCCCAACTCAAGTCTTCTCGTCTCAAGGCAAACCTTGATGACGCGCTCACGAAAATTCTCTCTCAGGCGATCGATGAGGAGCATGATGCGGCAGACCGGATCGGCATCCGATATTCCTATCCCCGATGGATGGTGGAACGCTTTTTTTCTCAATATGGCGAGGCAGAAACGGAGAGGCTGTGTGTGAGCTTGAACGAGCAGGCATCGCTTACCCTCCGGGTGAATACTCTGAAGGCCACAGTCGAAGGGTGTCAAGAGTTGCTGAAGGCGGAGGGTGTCGATACGAAGAAAACGCAGCTCTCCCCGCTCGGCCTTGAGGTACCCAAACGGATCAACATCTTCGAGCTTCAATCATTTCGGGATGGGATCTTCGAGGTGCAGGATGAGGGGAGCCAGCTCTTGCCGTTGTTGCTCGATCCGAAGCCCACCGCGAAGGTTCTCGATGCTTGTGCAGGCGCTGGGGGTAAAACGCTCCAGTTCGCTGCCCTAATGAACAATCGAGGCGAGATCGTGGCAACGGACGTGCAGAAGTTCAGGCTTGATCAGCTGCGCAAGCGTCTCCGGCGCGCAGGTGCCTCGAATGTGCGCATCAAGGAAATCAGAGATCTTTCCTCTCTCCGGCAACAATTCAGCGAACATTTCGATCTTGTCTTCGTCGACGCTCCGTGCAGCGGCCTGGGGACGATTCGCCGCAATCCCGGCATGAAATGGACCGTGACCGAAGAGACCGTTCAGGAACTCTCGGCAAAACAGCTGGAGATCTTGAACATGAGCGCTCCGCTGGTGAAACCGGGCGGCAAGCTCGTCTATGCAACATGCACGCTGCTTCGTGAGGAAAACGAAGATGTGGTTGAGGCGTTTCTTCCGCAACACAAGGAGTTTGTCGTCGCTGATCCATTGCTATTCCTTTCAAAATTCAATCTTCAGAAGCTTGTCTCCTCGAGATACACCAGACTTCTCCCGCATCGCGACGGAACTGACGGGTTCTTCTGTGCTGTTCTGGAGAGAGGAACGCTGTAGTCTTCGATTGATTCTCCTGACATCTTTTCATACAATAAAGATTCAGCGATAGCCAATTACCACCTCCGCCGAGGGAATGCTTATGCGCCACCGACAGGATACCCTGAGAGTCCTCGCTCTCACTCTCGTCTTGTTTCTCGGGGCCGGATGCTCGAAGGATCCAACCGAACAAGAGATACTTGAGAAAGCCATTGAACACCAGAGATGGGATGAATTTGACGACGCCCTGTCGTCGTACAAGATGCTTGTGGATCGCTTTCCAAGAAGCCCGAACGTCCCGGAAGCGCTTTATGCCATGGGCCTCATTTATCAGACAAAGAAGGATTTCACGAAGGCCGTCGCGACGTTCAAGAGGCTTGGCGAGGAATACCCCGACCATGCCACCGCATCAAGCGCCACCTATATTCGGGCGATGCTTCTGAGCAGGGAATTAAAAGATCCTGACGGAGCTTTGAAGGCATTTGAGGAGCTCCTGAAGCGTTATCCCGATTCACCGACGGTCGGTTCAGCGAAGGCGGAGATGGTTAGTCTCCAGAACATGACACGCAAAACACGGTAGGTCCACGCGTGCAAGAAGGGCTCAAGTATCTTCAACCGAGCGTTGTGGCTCAACTGGCGAACATGGAGCTGCGTGCCCGGCTTGTTGTTGAAGGCTTCATAACCGGCCTCCACAAGAGTCCTTACCATGGATTCAGCGTCGAGTTTACTGAGCATCGCCAGTACATGCCCGGCGATGAAATCAAGCATATTGACTGGAAAGCCTACGGCAAGACCGATCGGTACTACATCAAGGAATTCGAGGAAGAAACGAACCTGAAGTCGTATCTCATCCTTGATGCAAGTAGGTCGATGGATTATTGCTCTGATGGGCACTTGAGAAAAGTGGAGTACGCGTCCTATATCGCAGCGGCCCTGGCATATCTGATGGTCGAGCAGCGCGATGCGGTCGGCCTCACGATCTACGATGAACGAGTCCGCACTCTTTTGCCGCCCCGGGCCACGAAGCTCTACTTGAAGCAAATCTTGCGGGAGCTTGAAAACCTTGAGCCAGGCAAGAGAACGGCGACTGCCCAATCGCTCCACGAAGTCGCTGAACGGATCAAGCGGCGGGGCCTTGTGGTCGTTCTCAGCGACCTGTTTGACGACCCGAAACACGTGACGACTGCTCTGAAGCACTTCCGCCATAAGGGGAACGAAGTCATCGTCATGCAGGTGCTGGATCCCATGGAGCGCTCCTTTGCCTTCGGTACGGATGCGTTGTTCCGGGACATGGAGACCGGAGAAGAACTCATGACTCAACCCTGGCACATCCAGAAGGCGTATCGGGAGTCCTTTCAACAGTTTCTGGATTACTACAAGCGGGAATGCCGCGAAAATGCGATCGATTACGTCCTCCTCGACACGAGCACGCCGTTCGACAAAGCGTTGTTCGAGTATTTGAATAAACGCAGGAGAATCCACTGAAGGCGGGACGGAAGAAGTGGGATGGAGGACGATCGCGTCATCGGGTGATCGAGCCATTCCGGAGGATCGGACTTCAATGAGCCGATGGTCCGATGACTCAATGATACACTTTCCTCGTTTTGCACTAGCCTCATGTCTGAAGACAAGCTCATAGTGAAGGGCGCGCGCGTCCACAATCTCAAGAACATCGACGTCGAGATGCCGCGCGATAACTTTATCGTCATCACGGGACTCTCCGGTTCCGGAAAGTCGAGCCTAGCCTTCGACACCATTTATGCCGAAGGGCAGCGGCGATATGTCGAAAGCCTTTCAGCCTACGCTCGACAGTTTCTCGGATTGATGGAGCGACCGGACGTAGACTACATCGACGGACTGAGTCCGTCGATCTCGATCGAGCAGAAGACGGTGAGCACAAATCCGCGCTCGACGGTCGGGACAGTCACGGAGATCTATGACTTTCTTCGGCTGCTTTTTGCAAGGGTTGGGGCACAATTTTGCTACAACTGCGGCCGAAAGGTACAGCGGCAAACGGTCGATCAGATAATCGATTCCATCCTTCAATATCCTTCCGGAGCGAAGGTTCAGATTCTTGCTCCGGTGGTGAAGGGGCGCAAAGGACACTACCGCGAGCTCTTCGAGCAGATTTTGAAGGATGGTTTTGTGCGAGTCCGAGTCGATGGTGTCACGAAAGAGATCACCGACGGCATGAAGGTAGATCGCTATAAGATCCATAACATCGAGATTGTTGTTGATCGCATTGCACTCAAACGCGAGGCCCGGTCGCGGGTCGCTGAATCGGTCGAGGTAGCGTTGCGATACGGCAACGGCGCGCTCATCGTCCACGATGGCGAGGAGGATCACTTGTACAGCAGCCACTACGCCTGCCACGTATGTGGAATCAGTTACGAGGAGCCGGCTCCGAATTCGTTTTCGTTCAACTCACCTGCCGGGTCATGCCCGGAGTGCGAGGGGCTTGGCGAGAAGCGGGCATTTGACCTCAGGCTGATCATTCCCGATGAACACCTCAGCATTAATCTGGAGGGATTGGCTCCTCTGGGCAAGCCACGCCCCACGTGGATGTTCAGTCAGATACGAGCCGTCGCGAAACGGTACGGATTTGACTTCGACACGCCGCTGAGGAGCCTCTCGCCTCAAGCGAAACAAGTCCTCCTCTACGGTGCAGGTGACGAGAAATTCGAGATCGAGTATGCCCAGAGCAGTGGGAGGACTGTCGTCTACAAGCATCGCTTCGGCGGCGTGATGGAGATGCTCAAGCGATTCTATGACGAGTCGTCCTCCAACAACATTCGGGAGTGGGTCGAATCGTTTATGACGACGAGCAGTTGCGATGCGTGCAAGGGGGGGCGCCTGAGGAAAGAGAGCCTGGCTGTCAAGCTTGAGGATGCCGAGACTGCCAAGCTCTACAATATCCACGATGTTGTTTCTCTCTCAATTCGCTCGGCCCGGAATTTCTTCACTCAACTCTCTTTGAGTTCCCGACAGACGGAAATTGCCCGCCAGATTCTCAAGGAGATCACACAGCGTCTGGATTTCTTGCTCAATGTGGGTCTCGACTATATCACGCTCGACCGTCCTGCGCGCACGCTCTCAGGAGGAGAAGGCCAGCGAATCCGGCTTGCGACACAGATTGGCACTCAACTCGTTGGCGTTCTCTACATCCTCGATGAGCCCAGCATCGGACTACATCAAAGGGACAACATTAAGCTGATTAACTCGCTGAAGTCGCTGCGGGACCTGGGCAACACGATCATCGTCGTTGAACACGACAAGGAGACCATCAAGAGTGCCGATTACGTGATTGATCTTGGACCGGGAGCCGGAGAGCATGGCGGATACGTGGTAACATGCGGTAAGCCGAGTGAATTAAAAAATAAAAATGAAAATTTAAAAATAGGTGGCAACGGGTTTGAGGGGATATCGCATACGGCTCTTTACTTGAAGGGTGAGAGGAAGATCGATGTCCCAAAGAAGAGGAGAGAGGGGCACGGAAAGTGGTTGGCACTCACAGGAGCTACGGGAAACAACCTCCGGAATATGACCGTCAGAATTCCGCTCGGACGATTTGTGTGCGTCACGGGCGTGAGCGGATCAGGAAAGTCGACACTGATTAATGAGACCCTGTATCCGATTCTCTCAAACAAGTTCTATCGGTCCCGAATGGTCCCGCTTCCGCACAAATCCATCAGAGGCATTGAGCACATCGACAAGGTCATTGACATTGATCAGTCTCCTATCGGGCGCACTCCACGGTCGAATCCGTCGACATACACCGGGGTGTTCACTCTCATCCGAGATCTCTTTACTCAGCTGCCCGAGGCGAAAATCCGCGGGTACAAAGCTGGACGCTTCAGCTTCAATGTGAAAGGCGGCCGGTGCGAGGAGTGCGAGGGGGATGGAGTCCGGAAGATCGAGATGAATTTCCTGCCGGATGTTTATGTTCTCTGTGATGTCTGTAAAGGAAAGCGCTATAATCGAGAAACGCTTGAGGTGCACTACAAGGGGAAATCGATTGCCGATGTATTGGATATGACGGTGGAAGATGCCATGGAGCTCTTCAGTGAATTTCCAAGAATTCAGCGCCATCTTCAGACTCTGCACGACGTTGGCCTGGGCTACATCCGCCTGGGTCAACAGGCGACGACGCTCTCCGGAGGCGAGGCGCAGCGAGTGAAGTTGTCTACGGAATTGTCAAAAGTCGGGACCGGCAAGACCCTGTACATACTCGACGAGCCGACGACGGGGCTGCATTTCGAGGACATCAGGATGCTCCTCTCAGTGCTCGACAAGCTCGTTGACAAAGGCAACACCGTCATCGTCATCGAGCACAATCTCGATGTCATCAAGACCGCGGACTGGATTATCGATCTGGGCCCTGAAGGAGGTGACGATGGTGGAGAGATTGTCTCAGAGGGGACGCCGGAGGACGTGGCGAAGAATCCAGCATCGTATACGGGGATGTTTTTAAAAAAGGAGCTGATAACGTAGAGAATCGAGACGCATCGACGTTCACATGGAGGGCTGGATATTTCTCGGCACACGAATCTTCCGTTCTACTTCACTCCGGCGTGGGAATCGGATCCCCGTGCTTGAGAGCTGACGAAAACCATGCCTTCTGTGCCTCTCTGAGATTTTGAATAGCCTGGTCGGGTGTTTCACCATCACTTTGACATCCTTTCAGTAGAGGGATGGTCGCAAGAAAACCTCCGCCATCTTGCTGGGCAAGTGGAGTCAACTCAATCTTGTAGCGGAGTTTCATGAGGTTCTCCACCGACCTCTCGTTTCGATTCCTATTCCCGCCCGTTTTCCTCTTAGTCTTGGGTGTGGCTCTTTTCATCCTTGCTCCTTGAGAAAACCCTCAACAGATAGCTTTGATTTTCTTCTTGTGTACTGGCACAACGAATTTTCTTCCCGTCCAATTCCTGAAGACATAGTGGCTCCCAGAGACGTGGTCAAGCGAATATCCAAAATGAGTGGCAATCCTTGAGAAATCTGACAAAGAAACCGGAGAATAAGAATCGCGTAACCTCTCGATGAGCATTTCGATTTTCATGCGCTTGAAATATAATCACAAAAGCGCACAGTTCAAGCCATTTCGGCGTTCTCGAAACTAGACCTCTGCGAGTCAGCATGCTTTACTCCGCAATCCACAATCCTCAGTTATCTTGACACCCACGGATTCCCCTTGACGAAGAACCTCCACTTCTTCTATCTCCCATTCGTAACTCCAATTCGTGCTGATCGACCGATCCTGCTCGGAGATATCTTCTCTCCCTTCAGAATATAGATCTCATTCCCGAGTAAGTCCGTGCCATTTTGCTCTCTTGCGATCCCAAACGCTTCACAGAACTTCGCTGGTCCGTTGGTGATGTTAAGAGGCGATTGGTGAGTGGTTGATTGGTGTCGGGAAAACCGCATTTTCGTCATCACCTCGAGACCATTAATCGGCTCCACGGCCCGAATCAAGACTGCTTCCCCGACTCCTTCCTTTCCTGTAACGACATTCGCACAGAAGTGCATACCGTACGTGAAGTACACATAGAAATGCCCACCTTTCCAGTACATCACCTCATTGCGTTTGGTCTTGCCGCGATACGAATGGGACGCTGGATCGCCCTCGCAGTACGCTTCGGCCTCTACGATCTTACCCGCCAAGCTCTTGCCTCGATAGCGTCTCACGAGGTATTTTCCGAGGAGATCGCGTGCGACTTGGACGGTGGGACGGAGGTAGAATGAGCGTGGGAGCTTGGTTGAATTGGGGAGTACGGGTCTCTCCGCAAAATGCGCCCGCCAGCCATCAGTCGGGCTGGGAAGCGCCTGCGGCGCAGAATTGCGGGCTGAAACAGAATGACCTTCCTTGGATCTCTTGACGTTCACCGAACCGCGCATCAATCGTCTCCGTTGATTCCCGAAAAAGGTAAACCTATTTGTACTGACTGTCAATTCTTGCGGCGCCACCTTGTATCTCTTCCCGCCAACGTCTATCTTGTGAGCAGCCATGAAACGGAAACTGAAATGGCTGATCGAATCCACGAGGACGGGGATTGTCCATGAGGACGAACATCTCCTCGTTCTCGACAAACCGGCGAACCTTCTCGTTCTGCCGGATCGCTACAACAATCGCCTCCCCAACCTCTACACCATTCTGAACGATGAGCTGGGAAAGTTTTTTGTCGTCCATCGAATCGACAAGGAGACGAGCGGCATTATCGTCTTTGCAAAGACCGCTGAGGCACACGCTGCGCTCAATGCACAGCTCGAAGGGAGAAAGGTCGACAAAATCTATCGTGCCATCGTCGTTGGCCAGCCGGTTAGCATGGATGGCAGTATCGATCTTCCGCTGGCTCAGAGTTCAACGGATTCCGGGATTGTGAGAGCGGACCACCAGAAGGGAAAAGACGCACTTACCTATTACACAGTTGTCGAGAAGTTCCGCGGTTATGCGCTGCTGGAGGTGAGGCCGAAGACGGGACGGATGCACCAGATTAGGGTTCACCTCGGATCAATCGGCTTGCCGATACTAGCAGACAGAACATACGGTGGTGGGGAAGGATTCTATCTTTCCCAAGTGAAAAGTGGGTATAGGGCTGAAGGGGAGGAGAAGCCGTTGCTCGACAGGACTGCCCTCCACGCCTCTGCAATCTCTTTCGCCCATCCGGCCTCCGGTGAGCGGGTGACGTTCTCGGCTCCCTTGCCAAAGGACATGAGTTCTGTGCTGAAATATCTCAGAAAATTCAGAGCGAGGGAGGAAAAGTCGTCCTGAGCCTCGTCGTTTTGTGACGAGGCGAAGGATCTGACATTATGGGTGAATCAGATTCTTCTCCCGCTCTTCGAGCGGGATCAGAATGACGATCACCGTCAGATTCTTCGTCCCGCTCTGGAAGACCGTGGCGGGACTCAGAATGACGTTCGTTTGTTGTCAGAACAAGCTATTTTGGCGGGCAGACTTCTTGGTGATGCCGAAGTGTTTGTAGGAGAGCGCCGTCGCCTCGCGTCCGCGTGGCGTTCGTTTGAGGAATCCTTCCTGAATCAGATATGGTTCGTACACTTCCTCGATTGTGCCGGGCTCTTCGCCAACAGCCACGGCGAGCGTGTTAAGTCCCACCGGCCCGCCGCCATATTTCTCGATGATGGCACGCAGAATCCGCTTGTCCATCTCGTCCAGCCCAAATTCATCGACCTCGAGAGCCCGCAACGAATATTGTGCGACTTCCTGTGTGACCACGCCGCCGTGGTTTGCTAGCTTGCGATCTGCCTGAGCGAAATCCCGGCAGCGCTTGAGCAACCGGTTGGCGATGCGCGGTGTTCCTCGCGAACGCTTGGCGAGTTCTTGAGCGGCATCATCGGTCGTCTCGATCTCCAGAATCTTTGCCGACCGCTTCACGATGGACTGCAATTGACCCACGTTGTAGTAGTCAAGCCTGTTGGAAATTCCGAACCGGGATCGGAGCGGTGAGCTCAGAAGTCCGGCACGTGTCGTGGCACCCACGAGTGTAAATGGCTCCAGGTTGAGCGAGATGGTCTTCGCTCCCGGTCCGCTGTCGATGATGATATCGACGCGGAATTCCTCCACGGCCGAGTAAAGATACTCCTCGATTTTCACCGGCACCCGATGAATCTCATCAATGAACAGGACCTCGCCCTTCACGAGAGACGTGAGGATGCCAGCAAGGTCACCGGGCTTTTCGAGCGCAGGACCCGATGTGACCTTGATCCCTACCCCCATTTCGTTTGCGATGATGAATGCCAGCGTGGTCTTGCCCAGGCCGGGAGGGCCGGTCAACAGGACGTGGTCGAGGGGTTCGCTACGCTGCTTTGCCGCGGAGATGAAGATGCGCAGGTTTTGGACAATCTTGCTTTGCCCGACGAATTCTTCGAGACGAGCCGGACGAAGCGTTCGGTCAAGCTCCAGCTCATTCTCCAGTCGCTCGGGCGAGGTGTATCCTCGAGGGATCGGGTCGGGATCAGGTTTCTTCATACGTCAAGAAAATACCAAGAAGGGGAGTGATATTCAACGTTGGTCGAGCTCTGAGGCAGGAGAAGAGCACAAGGTCTACTTCGAGCTCGCATAACGGAGGGCTCTTTTGATGAGTTCCTGAAGCGAGAGGCTTGCATCGGCAGATTCGCTCAACACCTGACGGATTGCCTTCTCAGCGGCTGGCCGGTTGTAGCCCAGCGATGTCAGTGCGAGAAGAGCTTCGAGACGCATCTCGGCCTGTTGATTTTTGCCCGTTGCTGGCATCTGGAGGATTTGTTCAAGCTTGCCGATTTTGTCGCGCAATTCGATGATGAGGCGTTCAGCAGTCTTTCTTCCAACACCCGGGATGGTGGTGAGAGCAGCAACGTTCTCCTTCGCTATGTGCGCCTTCAAGTCACTCACCGAGATTCCCGAAAGGATGCCCTGCGCAATCTTCGGGCCGATTCCGTTCACCGAAATGAGAAGCTTAAACAGGAACCGTTCCTCTTCGGTCGCGAATCCAAACAGTTGGAGAGCATCTTCCCGAACGTGAAGGTGCGTGAGGAGCGTCGCGGGCGAGTTCAATTCCCCTAATTTCTCATAGGTAGAGAGCGGAATGATAACGGCGTAGCCGATGCCGTTGACGTCGATCAATACCTCGGTGGGAGTCTTGATTCTCAGAATGCCGCTCAGTGAGGCGATCATGGATGCTTGGCGATTCGTTCAGGATGAGCCTGGATGAACGACTTCCAGTTGTTTTGGGTCCGTTTGGAGGCGGCTGTTATTTTGGCTAAACGCCCATCTCGTTCCATTCGGTTGTAGTGACAGATGGCCACGGCAAGTGCATCGGTAGCGTCGTAGAATTTCGGAGCAGCTTTGAGCCTCAGGATCGATTGGACCATGTAGCTCACTTGTTCTTTGGAGGCGGCTCCATTGCCTACGACCGCTCGCTTCACTTCACGAGGTGCATATTCTGTTGTCGGGATCTCGTGGTTCACTGCTGCGAGTATAGAGACTCCGCGCGCGTGGCCAAGCTTCATCACAGATTGTGCGTTCTTACCGTAGAAGGCCGTCTCGATAGCGAATTCGTCCGGATGGTACCGACGGATGATCCTGCATAAGGTCGAGTAGATTGCTCTCAGCCGTATCGGCATTTTCTCGTCGCTTCGGTTCTTGACCACATCAAACTCCAAGACCCGGAATTTGCCCTTCTTCCCCTCAATGACTCCGTAGCCGGTGAGGAGAGTTCCAGGGTCTACGCCGAGGATGATCATGGCTGGGATGGAGCGATGAGGTGAATAGTAATCCGTGAATCGTGAACGGTCAATAGTGAATCGAAAACCCTAGCTGGCTCCAGCGTTGAAACCAGCCAAGACACTTTCGTCAATGTCGAAGTTGCTGTAAACGTGCTGCACGTCGTCGTGGTCCTCCAGCGCTTCCATCAATTTCAGCAGGAGCTCGGCGTCCTTTCCTTCGACCTTCACCGTGTTCTCTGCAATCATCTGCAGCTCGGCGTGGTCGAGAGGGACGCCGCGCTGCTCGATGGCCTTTTTGACCGCCTCGAACGTTTCCGGGGAGCACGTGACGGTGAAGTGTTCGTCATCGGAGCTCAGGTCGTCCGCCCCAGCTTCCAGAATGATACCGAGCAAATCGTCCTCAGCCATCTTGCTTTTTGGGAGGGTGATTTGCCCTTTCTTGTGGAACTGATACGCCACCGCGCCGGTCGCCGCAAGCTTTCCATGATTGCGATCCAACGTGTGGCGAATCTCCGAGACCGCGCGAGTCTTGTTGTCTGTGACAACCTCGATCAGTATCGCTGCGCCGCCAGGCCCGTAGACTTCGTACGTCGCCTCTTCATACGCCATTCCCGGAAGCTCACCCGTTCCCTTCATGATCGCCCGTTTGATGTTGTCGGCAGGCATGTTGTTAGACTTCGCCTTTTCGATGGCCAACCGGAGGCGAGGGTTGCCAGCGGGGTCAGCGCCTCCGAGCCGTGCGGCGATGGTGATCTCTTTGATGATCTGAGTGAAAGCCTTACCCCGCTTTGCATCTGTGACAGCCTTCTTGCGACGTATCTGATGCCACTTTGAATGACCGGACATACGATTGAGCCAGGCAAAAATGAAAGAGTAAAAAGGAAAACTGAAAAACGAAAAAGTGAGATGTGAGAAATGAGATGTGAGATCTAAGGAGCGAAAAGGATTGTCGAGCCACGCTTCCCCTTCCTCCTCAGCTTCTCAACTACTCATCTACTTCTTACTCACATACTTTCTACTTCCTACTTGCATACCAACTACTCACATACTCCACTACTTTACTACTCATCTCCTTGCTTCAAATCCCGAATCTTGAGCTGGGGCACTGTCTCTCCTGCGAATTCACCTTCATCCAGCGAGAACGCAAGGTCGATTGTCCTTCCCCCGTTGTTGAGCTTCTCCATCAGGCCGCCGAGCCCGAATCCAATCGCGTCGAACACCTGTCCGTTTGTCTTGACTTTGAACTTCAGATGGTTCTTGCCGACGATGCGCGGATGACCGTACAACTCCACGCCGCGTGTAATAAACACGGGGCGCATGTTGCCAGGGCCAAACGGCGCGAATTGGCTGAGGACGCGTACGAATTTCGGCGTGAGTTCCTGGAGGGAGATCTCAGCGTCGATACGAATCTCCGGCGTAAGCAGCTCGTCTGTCAGAAGTTCATTGGCGACCATTCTGAAGGCCTCCTTGAACTCGTGCAGACGGTCAATCTCAACTGAAAGTCCGGCTGCATATTTGTGACCGCCGAATTGCACGAGCTTGTCCTCACACCGTTTGAGAGCCTTGTAGATGTCAAAGCCGGCCACGCTTCGAGCGGAGCCTTTTGCGACGCCGTCGACCGTTGTCATCATGATCGTTGGGCGATAGTATCGCTCGACGAGCCGAGAGGCGACGATGCCGATGACTCCAGGGTGCCAGGTCTCTTGGTGAAGAACGATCGCGCCCTCATTTTCGACGTCCAGAAATTTCTCAACAAGCTCCTGCGCTTCGAGGAATGTGTCCTCATCGATCTTGCGACGGTTTCGATTCTCTTCCTCAAAGACCTGGGCGAGCTGAAGGGCGCGGGTATAGGAATCGCACGTGAGCAGCTCAACGGCCCGCCCGGCATCGCCCAGCCTTCCGACCGCGTTGATCCGGGGAGCGAGAACGAAGACGATTTGTCCAGCCGTAATCGAGCCGAGTTTCAGTCCCGACGTCTCGATCAAAGCGTGAACGCCGGGGCGAGGATTGGAGTTGATCAACTCAAGGCCTTGTTTTGCCAGGACTCGATTCTCACCCGTGAGCCTCACGATGTCCGCAATTGTAGCGAGGGTCACCAGGTCGAGATATTGCTTCGGGAAGTTATCTTCGTCTCCGTCTGCAGAAGAGCGGAGCGACTCGTGACGAGAGAGGGCTTGAATGAGCTTGAAGGCAACGCTACACCCGCACAGGTCCTTGAAGGGATATTGGCATGACGGTAGTAATGGATCAAGCACAGCGTACGCTGCAGGTATACTGTCACCAGGCTCATGGTGATCGCAGACGATGACATCGATGCCGAGGTTCCGCGCCTGTTCGATCTGTTTGCCTGCCGTAATGCCGCAGTCCACAGAAATCAGCAGCTGTATGCCCAGCTGCTTCGCCCGTTCGATGCCGGCTTGAGAAATTCCGTACCCTTCTTTGATTCGATCCGGAATGTGGTAACGCACGTCGGCGCCGAGGGACTTCAGAAATGTCCACAAGAGAGCGGTGCCGTTCGTTCCGTCGACGTCGTAGTCACCAAACACCAGGATTCGTTCTTTCTCTGCAATGGCGTGAACAACTCTCTCGACAGCCCGATCCATCCCGGACATCAGGAAAGGATCGTGAAGATCCTTGAGCGTTGGGCGAAAAAATGTCCTTGCCCGTTCGAAGGTGTCGATCCCGCGCCGGACGAGTATCGCCGCAAGGACGGGCGAGATGTTCACTTCGTCGCTCAGTTTCTTCACCATTTCTTGCGTTGCAGGTGAAGATTCCGATGAACGATCCGAGGATGCAAGCGTCCAACGATATTCTCGGATTGGTGTCATGCGTGCGAATCCTGTGGAACGTACAGTCCGTGGGTTGTGATGCCGTCTGGTTTCGGCGGCGATGGAAATTGATCCAAGTAAGGCAGGCAATGGTCGGTCGATAAGCCGAATTCTGTCTGATCCCGTCTTGACTTAAAGTCGTGACGGGACGAGGCAGCCATTTCTCTGAGCGACCTACCCATCCCACCCCTCGCTAAGAGGATTGAGCGGGCAGCTCTTCTCCCCGCCAGAGGCGGAGAAGCGGGATTTGCTTGGTCTTGCACCAGGTGGGGTTTGTCGTGTCCCGACTCGACCATCGGTCGCATCGGGATCCCGTTTCCCGAAAGGACTCCTTCGGAGCGGGACCACCGACATTGCTGTCGGAGCGGTGGTCTCTTACACCACCATTTCACCTTTCTCCCATCACCTTCACTGAAGGTGACGGGATGTGTGTTTTCTGTGACACTTTCCGTTCCCGTGGGATCTTGCCCGCGGGACCCTTGGTTAACCCAAGGCACCTTGCCCTGTGGTGTTCGGACTTTCCTCCCTATCCTGAACGGATAGAGCGGCTGCCTGGCCGACCATACCTGCGCGTCGAAAAATCCTGTTCAAGCAGAAAACTCGCTAAAGCCGGATTCTCTTTCTCGTGTCAATCCCCAGATTTGCTAACCGATCTGCTTCCCGGTTTTGTTCCCGGCTCACGTGTCGTATCTCAAACTCAAAGGGTGCCTTCGCCAGGAGCCGATGGATCCTCACAAAGTAGCCTCGCAAAGTCTGATCTTTTACTTTGTATTCTCCTGTTAACTGGCGAACCAGCAGTTCGCTGTCTGAATGGACGACGAGCCGCGTGCACCGTGTCTTGGGTGCAGCCTTCAAACAAGCGAGAAGGGCCTTATACTCCGCAACATTGTTCGTGGCCTCACCGATGTATCCATGGATCGTTTCAACCGGCTTTCCCCGCTCATCCTTGAACACAATACCGACACCTGCTTCCCCAGGGTTACCCCGTGCGGCGCCGTCTGTGAACGCATGGATGGTCATAGCGCCGAAGAATAGCTATCGACGATCTCGTCGGAGACGAGGAGGCGCCCGCAGTGTTCACACGCCATCAGCCGGGAGTTCTTCCGCAATTCCACGCTCACTTGGGGTGGAACCCGTTTGAAGCATCCGCCGCAGGCATTGCGACGGACCGGAACGACAGCTTTGCCGCTCATCGCCTTGCGTATCCGCTCGTACAGCCGAATATCGTTTTTGTCAATGCGTACGACCAGCTTCTCACGTTCGTGTTTGAGGCGGAGCTCCTCATCCTCGTGCTCTCTGTTCACGTGATCGAGCTCCCCCTGGCGTTCCTCCAGTTCCTCCGAGAGTTCGTCGAGCTCTGGAGTGAGCTTCTCGAGATCCGTTTTGGCCTGGGCTGCCTTTCCTTCGACTATTTCCATTTCTTTTTCGAGACTGTTGATGTGCACCTGCGCCAAATCGATCTCCCGAGTGAGGGCATCGTACTGCTTGTTTGTCTTGATCTGGAACTGTTGCTCCTTGTACTTCTCGATTTTCTCTTTGGTGGAGACGATTTCGAGGTCGATTTCGTCCCGCCGAATCATGGACTGCTTGACCGTCTCTTGTAACTCACTGCGCGTTGTCGTCTTTTTCTGAAGTTGATTCTCTAACTCTCCCACCAGACGAGGGAGGTCTCCTTTCAGCTCGTGCAGTTCGTCCAAGCTGGAATCAACTCGCTGAAGAGCGAACAACAGGCGTAATCGGTTCTCCAATGGACACTCCTTACCTTTTGCTAAAGACAATGAGTTGGATTTGTTGAGTAATCAGTAACAGAAACCCGCACCGTCTCGCCCCTGCGTTGGATCATCTCATGCAGACGGCTCTCGATGGTTGAAAGCACGGGGTGTTCCGTTTCCCAATGACCCGCGTCGACCAGAGCAATGCGACCCTTTGCATCGTGAAAGGTATGGTATCGCACATCAGCGGTGACGAAGACGTCCGCCTTCGCGGCCACGGCTTCGTTCAACAGATCTGAGCCGCTTCCCCCAACAACTGCGACCTTTCGTACTCGATGGCGCACGTCCCCCACGAAGCGCACAGACTCCGCGCTCAACGCTTTCTTGGTTCGGGTGAGGAAGGACCTCAGCGCCGTGGGTTGACGCAGCTCACCCAGCGCGCCCATGCCGAAATTGGGATTTGTGTTTTCGAGCGTATAGATGTCGTATGCGACTTCTTCATAGGGGTGTACCAATTTCATTGCCGCTATCACTTCATTCGACTTTGCCCGTGGAGCGATCATTTCGAGTCTGAATTCTTCCACCGTCTCGAGATGCTGCGCTTTTCCCGCGAACGGTTTTGCTTCCTCGCTCCCTCGAAACGTGCCGGTCCCCTTCACGCGGAACGCACACGAGCTGTAATTCCCGATCACACCCGCTCCAGCGGTTGCCATCGCATTGCTGACAGACTCCACGTGTGCCTCGGGCACGAAGACAGCGATCTTGACGAGCGAGTCTTTGAGTGGAACGAGGAACCGGATCTTCTCGAGTCCGAGAGCCCGGGCGAGTGAGAAACTGACGCCCTCCCTTGCGAAGTCGAGATTTGTATGTGCGGAGAAAAGTGCGATCTTGTTCTCCGTCATCGCCAAGACCATCCTGCCCACCGCATCTGAGCTGGTGATGGATGAGGGGGGCCGAAACAGGAGAGGATGATGCGACACGATCAGCTCTGCCTTCTTGGCGATCGCCTCGCCGACGATCTCAGGCGTCACATCGAGGGCAACAAGTATTCTTTTGACTCTTCGAGATCGATCGCCGACCTGAAGGCCCACGTTGTCCCGTTCCCAGGCCGTCCATCGTGGAGCCCAGTCGTTAAAGAATTCCTCAATGTCGGCAACAGTCATGCGGAGTGTCACTATGCACAAAAAAAAGTGTCCCGCTTTACTGGGCGGGACACTTTTCGGAAGCTAGTGTGCTGAGAAACTTGTAGTCGAGTTGTTTAGCCCTTGTTCTAATCGCCATCGTTAGAAAACTGAACCCTGCGTCGAGCGGACTTGCCGGCATGTTCCTTCGGAACTCATCGCTAGCACAACAATTATAGGAAATTTTGGACTGAATAGCAATACCCCATCTTCTTCGGACCGATCGTCGGTCGCCACGATCAAAAACGGATGATCCCGCTCAAGGGCGGGATCTCAGGTGCTTAAACGTTTTCGTGATTGTAGCCGACGGTGCGATCACATCACTTTCTCCCCGGCGGCCCCGTGTAAATCAATTCGTTCAAAACTGATGTCGCGAAGCCGCTTGACCTCTGATTCGATTTTCTGAAAGCTCTCTTCAAACTCCTTCAGCACGGTCCGATCGTCATCCGAGAGATCGTGTCTTCGGATCAAATCTGCGCTGATCTTGATGGCCGCAAGCGGGTTGTTGAATTCGTGGCACACCGTAACAACCAGTTCGCGTATGGCCTCAGCCCGTTTCTCCGCGATCAGCATCCGTTTCTCAACGGCCTTGATCTGCTTGTGCATGCGCGCCCGGTCGAGGACGTTGATAATCGTCCGGGGTAGGAGGGACTCCGCGAGGTCCTCCTTGATGAGGAAGTCCTCGACCCCCAGTTTCATCGCTTCGATAGCGAGCTTGAAGTCCCGTGTTGCCGTAACGAAAACGATGGGGATCTCCGAATTCATCTGATTCAGCTGAAGGCAGAACTCGAGCCCACTGGATCCTGGAAAGACATAGTCGGTCAAGATGAGGTCTATGGTCGAGTTCTGTTTGACTTCCTGAAGGGCGTCTTCGACGCTTTCCTTCCAGATCAACTTGAAGTCGCGGCTCTGAAACTGCTGGAGCAGATGCTGGACGATCTTGGCAAAACTGATGTCATCATCCACCAGCAAGACGCTGATGGGTTTTGGGCTTCTCGGAGGAAGAGGCGTACTCATAGGCTGTTTGAAGGTAAAAGAAGTTTCATTCACTTGCAATTGCCGCCGTCGGCGGACATTTTGCGGGGGATCGCGTCGAAGGAGGATGGTTGCTTTTCTTACGGAAATTCTCTATACTCTGTGGACTTTCGCTGTTGGGGAATGAGGCGCGGATTGCTCAACAGGAAGCAGGCCGTCCAAGGAGAATTGTCATGCCAGAAAAGAACAAGATTCTTGTGGTCGATGACGAAGATGCCCTTCGAACCGTCTTAAGCGCAGAGTTGGAGGGGGAGGGGTACAAAGTGTCTTCTGCAGGGGACGGCGCTGAGGCCATCAACATCTTGAAGTCCGATTCGTTTGATCTGATTCTTCTCGACATCAAGATGCCGAACGTTGATGGTTTCGAAGTTTTGAAATTCATCAAGGAGAGCCAGCCTGCCACAAAAGTCATTATGCTTACCGGTTTTGCCGATCTCAAGAATGCCATCGAATCCAAGAAGCTCGGTGCTGAAGATTTTGTCAGCAAGCCATACGATCTTGTGGACCTGCTTACGACTGTCGAACGCGTCCTCAGCGGGGTATAGGACCGCCGTTCAGGGGAGTCCATATGGCGAAAAAGTACCGGATTCTGGTCGTCGACGATGAAGAATCCATCACGTTTCTCCTCCGGACGGAACTTGAAGAGCTCCCAGACTTCGATGTCGATGTAGCCCTCAATGGCACCGAAGCCATAAACCTCGTTCAATCCAGAATCTACGATGTAGCCCTCCTCGACATCAAAATGCCGCG
>Ga0315291_10000755_pt1 | contig 42909 bp, 69 predicted proteins | sample YL17G12_20_MG_FD_203070 | JGI IMG/M metagenome (GOLD analysis project Ga0315291, IMG submission 203070) | Sediment microbial communities from Yellowstone Lake, YNP, Wyoming, USA - YL17G12_20 | ecosystem: Environmental > Aquatic > Freshwater > Lake > Sediment | place: USA: Wyoming | collected...
CTACTTCCTGCTGCATGCCACCCGTCATCCGGTCCCCCAGCACCACTACTTCATCCGCCATTTTTACCATCTCCAGGCAGCACTCCATTCCGTACTCCCTGTCTATCTCATAGTTGTCCTCGAATGAAATGCTATGGAGGGCGAAATGGGGTACGAGAAACAGCGGCAATTCCTCTCCTCGCTGTTTATACTCCTCTATCAATTTTTGCACTGCCATCTCTACTCTCATCACGTTATCCTTGATGCTGCCCGACAATGGGGCACAAACAAATATATGCTTCATTTCACTTTCTCCTTTCTGTTGTTCACAGACCAACTCATAAAACTTCTGCACATTACTCTCGCCAGATGATCCTCATCTCTGTCCCCCCGCATGAATTTAAATAGGTGGATGAGAAGATGATTGAGGTGCACACCCACGGGGAGTTTGCGCCAGTTGTTCGCCGGTCTTCCAGTCTGTGCTGTCTCCCACATCACCTTTGCCACTGCCATCATAGCGTCTGGATCGATCAAGTCGAAGCGATACGGTTCCTTAGAGGCAATGCCCCCACCTTTAAATTTTTCCAACTCCTCGCCTTCATGATAAGGATCTTTAGATTTTGTCATTTGTTTACTCCCACATTTGCTATAGCGGTTTTTTACTCACATTTCATCTCCAAGGCACGTCCATCCTGGCCTTTGTCTCCTGGCGAATAATTCTACATATGGACCGATACTTATCCGTTCCACTATTTGATAGAATTCATCTGGTTTGCCACTATGTTTACCCGTATAAGGAGCATCGAATACACTTCTAATATTTTTGTTTAGCGGCATTGGCATCTTCTTTACTCCAATCAAGCAGGTTTCATGGCTTCCTCTAATTAATAACCCCATACCAAACCAATTCTTGTTCCTGATGGTCTTCTTTCTCCAAATTAACTCCCCATAAGGACGGAATCCCCAGGCTCTACATACACTCAGTGCCTGTTCCTGCATCGACGCTAATCGCCATAGAAATAATAAACAATCCTCACTCATCAATGGCAGTGAGTAATTCTTTATTTCCTCTATACTCATTAATTTATACTGATGATGACTCGCTTGCTTAATCCCCCATCGTGGACTGGTAGGAGGGGATGGCCAAGGTGGATCCGCCGCAATCACTCTTGCTGGGTGGCCTTTATATTTTTTCATTTATCTGCCCCCGTACTGACCATTGCTTCATGCTCCCTAATAGCATGACAGTTCCCGCATAATATTTCACATTTTTCTATCTCTTCCAATATTACTCTCCATCCTCTTGCATCCGACATTCGTGATACATCTCCACGTTTACTCCCCTTTATATGATGAAAATTCATTACATAGTACGGGAAATAATTTCCACAGCGATCGCATGGAGTGGATCCTTTTACAAATTTGATATACTTCTTTATATCTTCCGCAATTCGTTTTCGCCGCTCTTTTATGCGCCTGTTATCACGAGCACGGTTGAGCGAGTGATACATCTTCATATAATTTGTGCGGTTTCGTCGCAGTTTGCTCAATCATCCCCTCCGAAATCCACCATATGTTCATGATTAGGACCTGTCCCCCCGTATAATACTGGTACTCCTGTCTCCTCTTCCAGTCGTTTGATAAATTCTATAGATTTTGTACTTAGTTTATCAACGGAAGTAACGCCAAGGTCATTCCAATTCAAGTAATTAAGGAATTGTATACAAAATCCGCTTGGGTTGCAAATTTCTACCATGCGTTTGATTTGACTCATTGAGAATTCGAATACCCGCCTTGGCAGCTTCGTTGTGGTGGTGAGTTCGGTGAGATCGTGCGGCGCACCGCATCTCTTCCCCACTTCGTCCCACGTTATCTCCTTGCTCGGATACGGCCCGCTCGATCCTGTTCTGTTATTCACCCTTATCGGATACGGCCTTATCACGGCATACACGTCTCCCAGGTATTTAGGCGGCACTCCCATATCGGCCAGGGCCTGTGCAGGAGTGCAGTTCCTGGAAGTGCAATAGACTGAGTCAACGCCGTGGAACAGACACAGGTCAAATCCCTGCCCCATCTCGTATAGCACCGTTCCGCCACCTGATAGGAATGAGCGTATAAATTCTGTGGTATCAAGATACACGAACGGTCTTAATCCAGGGACGGAGCCAGCTAATATTGCTCTTCTCATCAATCTGTCCACTCTTGCTTCCCCTACTCCCTGCGCTGTGCTCCCAATGCTCGTCATTCCATTCTCTTCCGCCCTCACATGCTCCTGGGTTATGATGGTTGCTCCTCGGTCTATGTGCAGGTTACTCCCGTCGAACCCCCATCCAATCAACTCTTCTATTTCTCTTAGTAACAATTCTGGCCTTATCACGGATGCGGGTCCCAACATCACCGTAGCGTTAGCGATATCCCTGCTTCCCGCCACCCCCGCCGGCACGTGGTGCGTTATTAGCTTGCGCCCATCTTTTATTACCGTGTGGCCTGCATTGGGACTAAGATTACCCGCCAGTATTTTGATGCCGAATTTATCTACAAGAAACGCAGATAATTTGCCCTTCGCCTCCGACCCCGCTTGCCCCCCGAACACGATGTTGAATTTGCCTCTTTTCACCTCATTACCTCCTCTCTTTTATCGCCTTTATTATCTCCCTCGCTGTGACTCCGCCCACCCCTTCTATTTCTGTCCACTCTTCTTCTTTTGCTTCCATCATCTCCTTTACGCTCCTGAATCGCTTTTCTACTTCTATACTGCGTCTCAGTCCAATATGCGGCAATTCGCTTGCTATACGGCGTATCAAACTTGGCTGCCCAAGACTTAGCCACGCCGCTATCGGAGGCGGCTTGTATATCGCTAAGTGTGATTTGTGATCCTTCCACTTCTTCCCCCACCAATTGTGTAGTATCTGTATAAGATCCGCCGTCTCACTTATATCTTTTGTCTTCTTTATTATTATTCCTGCTATCACTTCCATCGTCGATAGATAGGCTATTATACCGGCCACTGTGAATCTCCTTCCTCCTCTATTCATCACCGATTCTCTCCACGTCCCCTCCACCACCAGATATGACCTGTAGTACGCCTGCAGCATTCCAGGTATCTGGTGCCCGCTCAGTCTTCCCGTCGCTATTGAATTCACCAAATCCCCAATGCGTTTGCGCTCGATTCCTATTTCTACTTTCCCGTCCGGCCCATTCCCTTCGAAGGATACGTCGCCAAATGGGAGTTCCACCAGGATAGAGTCCGGTATCAGGTCTGCTAACTCCTTGCTTCCCGCACGGTTATCGACGCATATCATCTAATCTTCTGTTCTCCCTTCTCTCCTCCGACGTTTGAAATGACCCATGCTCCATCGGCCTTTCTCTGTAGATGCTCTCCATCACCTCCGACTGTCCATACGTCAACTTGCCGTGTTTTTTAATGTATGACTCGAAGCTTTCTATCAACCTCATCTGCCTGTCCGATAGTTTGTCCCAATCGATTCCGCCGAGCAACCACTCGAACCTCTCTTTATCCACCTTCTCTTCCATTTTATTCCCTTCCCTTCATAATGAGGTATATACGATAGATCCCCCATAATATTATCAAAATTACAATGCCCAGCCACGCCAGAAGACAAATTAGCCAAGTTTGGTAGTCCGAAAATTGGGAAACAAATGTCCCATAAAATACCACCAAAACCAAGAATGCCAGGATTACTGGAGCCATTTATTTTTCCCAATCTTCCGCATCCGTCTGCGGGTACACCTCCGCCGCCAGATGTGCAAAGTCGTTTATTGGCTCTGTCAATTCCATTCCTGCTATACTCATATTTTGCCGGCAGTTCACCACGGTTAATCCGAATAGCCTCTCCTTCGCTCTGTACCATGTCCTTATATTCACCTGCACCAGATATGCTGTATCGTTGAATCCGCTCCTTATCATCTTCCCCGTTCCCTTGTCGTTTATATACTGCTCTTTCATCTTATGAATAAGAATTAGATTTTTGTCCGTGTCATACGCCTTTCTTATCAGGTCCCTGAACTCCGCATTCACGGGTCCATAGTGGTGCGGCAGTACCTGGGTTAGCTTTCCAAACCTTGCCAGCCTTGCCAATTCCCACGCCTCCGTTGCCGTATCCACTACCACTGTTCTTATCCATTTATCTGTCAGCGCCGTCAGGAATGTTTCTTTGTACTTTACCCACATCTTTAGCCATTCTGCTGGATCGGTAGAGTCTCTGTAGTCGAACCCCGCTATATACAACTTTTTCTTTCCTATATAATTATCCACCACCCCTTCCGTTCCAATATCCATGTCCATCAAAGCAACAGGTCCAGGAGCGCTCAACCCAAACGTGGTCTTTCCTTCCTTGTCCACCGCTTCTACTGCTATGATTAGGCGTTTTGGTTTCTTTTTTACCGGCTCGCTAAATCCTTTTGGCACAGATGTCGTTGCCATTTTACACCTTCTCCTTTCCCAATATCTTTGTTTTATATATAATTTTTCCCACTCCAAACCATCCAGACACTTTTTTGATGTATAGGGCATCGGTAAAGATTTGTAACAAAACCAACGCAATATCCTTTTTCATCGGATGAGATGACCAGTTAATCTCATCTTCATCTTTGGTATTTGAACAATAATAAACACGCCACACTTCACACCTCCCCCTTTCCATCTTTCATTCCTTCCCTTTCCTCTTTTGCCATTCTTATCACTTCCCTTATTCCTTTATGTACCATACTTAAATTATGTACCAATAGCAATCCTATGCTTATCTCTTTCTCCAGTTTTCTTTCCGTCTCCTCCAATATTGCTATCCCCCCTATTATACTTCTCCTCTCCTTCTCTGCCTTTTTTTCCCCTCCGGATATATCTCCAGCCATATCTCACACCTCCTTCCGCTATGCCTCTCCTGTGCGTCCGACTTATCTTCCTTTGAAATTTGAGGCGGGAGATGCTCCTTTTTTTCGAATCTATCCCCCGCCTCCTGTTTATTTATTTTGAGATCATGCCGCCTTTGAATGTCCACGGTCCATTGGTAAGGAATTCATCGCTGTACGCCAGCTTCATCATGGCGTTCCTGTCCGGATCCAACTTGTTCTCCGCAAATATCAATCCCGCCAACTTCTTTTTGTCCAGCTTGGGGTTGGATTCGAGGATGGAGAGAATAGACTCGGTGGTCTTGCCCTCGATGTCATTCTCTGGCTCCTCGGCTGCTTCCTTCCCCTTTCCCTTCCCTGCTGCTGCCTTCCCTCCTTTGATTCCGGCTGGCATTTTGCTTATACTGTCCACCACCAATATTGTTTCCTCGAACACTCTCCCATCCGCTCTCGGTGCTTTTACCAGTCCTGGCCTTGCCGGTGCTTTCACTCTCACCATATGGCATTGCAATCCATCCAGCACCGAAATATTATCCGCAATCTTTTCTTTCGGGAATCCAGCATCCGCTACACTCTTCATCAAGGAGATAAATTTGCTGCTCTTGCTCACACCCTTGGCGCTTCCAATGGCGTTTAGCATCGTTCCGTCCTCGTTCGGTTCCCATTCCTGTGGACTTCCGGCGCTCCAATACTGGTTCACTTTCTCGTCCTGCCCCTCCACCTCCATCGTTATCCTCAATGCTGGGGTCTCCGGTGCAGTCCCGTTGTAGTCGAACATCTCGAATCTACATTCCTCCCACGTCACATCCACGTTGTCGAGCAGCCCTCCCCCTTCAATAGCATCGTCGGGGTTCAGGCTTACTCCTTTCGTCTTCCTTCCTTTGTCCGTTGCCATATCTTATTTCCTCCTTTCGGTTTGATTGTTATGGCTGGTTGGGACCGCCAGGGACCGAGACTGGCGGTCCCGTTGCGGAAGTGATAGACGCCAGCCGCCGCCCATCACCTATCTTCTTATACTGTCCGTTTCACCTCCCCCCTGCAATTCTCTGCAATATCCCCGCAATGTCCCTGCAATTTTCAGTCTCGCCGTGATCTCTTGCAATGCAATCTCCCCCTTTTTTAAAGGGGAGATTGCAAGATTGCAGACCTATTCCGATTGGCGGAATCCGAGCCACTCCGAACCCGCCTCCGTCAGCCCGCTAATATCGATGAGTCCTCTGGCCCGTGCTCTGTTCAGGAATCCATCGATATCCTGCCTGGTGACGGATGGTTTCATTATCTTACCGATATGCTCCGATGACATTCCCTCTATGGCGTATCCCACTATTATTCTTAATCTATCATCACCTTTTATTGGGGCACTGCACCAGGTTTTGCCCTTAAGTACAAATCTTTTCGGCATGCGGTGCTTAGGCCCGATTAAGGCCCTGAACTTTGTAAAGGTCACGGATATGTCTGGCGTGCCATCTGGGACTCCTCTTGTTTTCTCTATTAAAATAGAGCAATCAATACTGTCCTCCAGACTTGAATGTCCCCTGCTGAACCGTCCTACTGTCTTTCCGGCGTGATGAATAAAGATAACCGCTATCCCAGCCCGCTTTAGCTCAAGAAAAAATTGGTTTATTGGGGACCAATCCTTTTTTGAATTTTCATCGATGCCAGGGGCAAGAGAACTCATATTGTCGAATATGACAAGTTTAAACTTATGGTCTACGGCGAAATCCTTAAATTCCTTTCGCCATCTCGAATTGGTCAAGCTGGCGATTGGACCGTCAAGTATAGCGTCATTGGGGTAGATGGACAAATTGGGCAGGAGTTTTTTATTGAATGTTCTTATTCGCTCCACGATGTCGTATACTGCGAGTTCTCCGTCAACATAAAGTACCGAGCGTGGATTGAGGACCTCCCATCTCTCGATATTTGATTTCCCTGTTGCGATCGAAATAGCTATTGATTGAGCGAACAAAGTCTTGAATGATTCCCTGATCGCAAAGATTTGAGTAATAGACCGCTCCCGTATTGCAGGCTTCATCAGGTAGCGCAGCACGGGGAATTTCGTGTCTTCCAGATCATCAAACGGCAATACAACATTGGAGATACTAACCTGCGGCTCATTCTCGGATTCATTCCGCTTCCCTATTAATTCCATCAGTCGATACCTCCATTGTCCTCTTGCATCACTTTTGGTTGTGTGAGTTTCTCGTGACATCCTTTGCATATGGTGTAATTTTTATTACTCTTCAACCTGTAGCACCTTTCCCTGCTGTAGATGTTGCGCTTACACCACATACACTCTCTCCATCTTCTAATTGTGATTCCGATGAACTCTTCCATCACTTCTCCTTACGAACTTCAAGCCCTCTCTTCTTTCCTATTACGATTCCTTTTATCTTTGCCATTCCCTGTTTTATCGCTATATTCACTAACTTTGTGCTTACTTCTTTGAACTCCGATGGTACGGCCTTGATGTCCGTCACTTCCCACGTTGTCTTCATGGGGAAGATAAGTTCCCCCACTCCATCTTCTTTCACGCTCTCCGTTCCTTGGTGTTCCTCTTTTATCCTTTCCCTTATCTTCTCGCTTATCGCCCCCAGCACCTCCAATGGCCCTCTGTACCTCTCATTTATTTCATCCAGCGCTGCCCTCAGTGCCTCTCCTTCTGCCTTTCTCTTCCCGTCTATCCCGTCTATTTCCTTCATCACGCCGACTATAACCGGCAGTGCCATCACCACCCACTTCTCTCCTTTCGCCTTCGAACTCAACAATTTCTCTGTCTCTTTTACGTCTTCCATCTCATTCCCTCCTTATTTTAGTATTAATTTTACTAATGATTTTGCTTCTCTCAGGAACTCCTCTATGTAATCACCGCTCTCATAGTCCTTCACTCTTAGGTAACCAGGATTCTTCCTCGGCATGTGTACCACTACAGTTCGGTCTACTTTCTCTTTTGCCTTCTCATTGTATATCTTTTTGTACCCCGCCAGTGCTACCCCTAAGTTGTCATACAGGCTTCCTGTCTTTATGTCAATAATGCTTGGCTTTCTATCCCCTTTTATCACTCCCACTCCGTCTATCCTTCCCGCTACCCTCAACTTCCTGCTCCATACCACTATCTCCCTTCCTATCCACCGCTCTATATAGTTGTCTGTCCAGTCAAACCACGCTACCCAGAACGGTATCAATTCCGGATCATCGCTCAACATTACTTCTACTTCTTTCATCTTCCTTGTGTCGTTCAGGCACGTTACCTTATGCACTGCGGTCCCGAATGCGCTCGTCTCCTTTGATACTCTACTCGCTTCCTCTTCCCCCACCATTGCCCTCCAGGCGTCCAGCCCTGGATTTCTTATATTCGACGCCACCTCCGACACTCTTATATATTCGAGTCCGTCAATAACATATCGGTTGTCTGAGTTGACTTTAATCACGGCCATCTCTTTCCTTTTTTATTCGAGTTTTAGGATTTTTACCAGTTTACCTATTGGTGTGTGTAAGGCTCTTCCCAACGCCACAAGCACCGGCGTTGACGGTCTTCTTTCCCCTCTTAATATGCGGCTTACATGACTTACTGATACCTTGCATTTTCTTGCTATCTCGGAGCAATTTGTATCGGTGAACTCCAGCGGTCTCGATCTCCGATTTGTATTTTTATTATTCATTTTAATTGCTGTCACCTTTTACCTTATGGGGGCATCTTCCGTATATACCAATTGCGAAGTTGCAGTTGTGACACAACACCCTATATTTCTCCATATTCGGATAATTATTTCTCCTCAACCATCTGTAAAATTCCCCCCCAGACTTAATTTTATTCTGCCTTCTCCAGGCTTGCCCTCCCCCTTCTATGTGATCAATAGCCAGAAATTCAATATGCTTTTCCCCGCAGCATGTGCACACAGGTCCCCCAGATCGTTTCATAGCCTCCGCCTTCAATTTCGCATTATACTCTTTTACGTAGATAGAATTTCTACTCTTCTCCCGTATTATGGCGCATTTTCTACATATGAGGATCTTCGGGTGAAATTTGTCCACTTTGAATGATTTGCCGCAATCTCTACAGATCATACCTCCATTATAGCACATCCTGAAAGATCTGTCAATGCCCGATTTCTTCCAAAACTTCAGCCCCGATGCCGATAGCCATATCTCCCCTTCCATATGTTTTTGAATTTATCCACCGCTTTATTTACCATCAATCTTGCTCCTTCCCTCGTCATCCCGAATACCATTCCTATCTGCTCAAGCGTTGATTCTTTGCCATATCTCAGGCTGCAATTTCCGACATTGAAGTCATTCACGTAGTATTCGCATTTCTCCACGTCACACAGCTCCTCATCTATACAGCATATCGGATATCCTGTTGGCGTGCATTTCACTCCGCACCGCCTGTATTTATTTTTCATGGTTATTCCTCCTCTCTGTCGTCTGTCAGACGCCTCGACTCGTTCTCTTTCGTTAGTTGCTGAGTCCTGCTTCTCCAGTGCTCTATTGCTTTATCTGAATAGAATGGATTGTCCTGATCCAAATCTGGTAGGGATTCTGGCTTGGTTTCTGCTGCTTTTGTTGCTTTCACGGTCGGCCCTCCGTTGTTTTACTCCCACCACTTTCTTTTCTGCCATCCAAGCGGATCAAAGAATGTGATGGCTATGCTGAGTGCGAATAGAATGCAGAGTCCCAGGGTTTCTAATTCGGTTATCTCGATCATTGCGGTCCTCCGGTGAATGCGGGCCTTTTATACGCATGCCCAGGCGTTTGGAGGATGAGAAGAGGAAAAAAATTAGACCTTCCTGTACACCGTGACTCCAATTTTGATGTCTGGACGTCCAGGAACGGCTATGTTGCCCGATGTCGTGGCTATAACGGTGGACTTCCCCGATTTCGACTGTCCCAGCGTCTTGCTTAGGTCCACTTTCGCAATTAACTCATCTCCGTTCACTTCCATCTTGACGTTTCCTATTACTAATGTCTCGGCCACTTTTACCATGATATTTACCTCTTTTCTGCCCGTTGTTGTGTCGGGCACGACTGATGTTTATGACTTGCACCTTTTAGAATCCGGCTTTCTCTGCCGCTTCCTTCATGCTCAATTTGCCACCGCTCTTGTTCCACACTTCATAGAGCTTCTGGATCCCCTTCGCCTGCTTCTCCAACTTTTCCTTTCCCAACTTGACTTTGAGCAGGATGCCGTGGGATCTTCCGTCATGGCCAGGCAGGAAGAAGCTCCCAGGATTGGTCTTCTGATTGCAGCACGGGCATAGATGCGTGGGTTTGGCTTTCTTCTCCTTCTTCTCTTTCTTCACCGTTGTTTTCACCTGTACCGCATACCCATCCTTGTCCGTCGAGAATTTTCCACCGGACTGCGCCACGTCTTTCTTGATCTGGCCGGCCAATTTCACTGCCAGCTTTTTGTCCTCTGCAGCAATGGCGTTCTTGAGCCTTTTGTTGCTCTCCCACAGCTTCTGCTGCATCGCCTTCCCGACGTTCTCCTTGCTGTAAAATTTGCTCCCGCACACTTCGCATGTCATTCTGCTCACGGGGTTTAAGGTTTCGCACTCCGGACACGGCTTCATCTTCCCTGCTGTCTCTGCTCCTTTTGCTTTCTCTACCATTTTCGTTTCCCCTTTCTGGCTTATAGCCACGTTAGATTTGTTTACGCCGAATTCCTCAAGCGACCTCCCCAATGCTTTGCTCTCAATTCCACCACTCACTGTGCGCTGCTTCACCTCCTTTCATTTATCATTTCCTTTGTCTGTCGGACATACCTTCATTATAACACACCTTTGCCTGTTTGTCAAGTTCTGAACTTTATTGTTTCCTTATCCACTGACTACCTCGCAGTCCACATCTCGCTGATATTCTCTGCCCTTGCACCTTTCGTGTCTCTTCCTCTACTTTTGTCCATTTCTCGTAGCACTCATCGCACATGGCAGGAGAGTGATCGATCTCAATTGTCGTGGGGGTCTCTCGTCCGCACACCTCACACTCGTACCCCTTTGCCAGTTTCTCTGTCTCTGCTTTGTGATTGCAGAACTCCATGATCTCTTCATTCCAGTTTGTTTCACACATCTTTTTTTACCTCCTTTTTAGCTCCTCTATTGCTTTGCCCTGGAGTCTCTCCAGCACTCCCAGCATTGCCTCTCTCTCTTCATTCTTTCTATCCTTAGCATCCAATGACAGTACCAGCATGGCACGTTCCGCAACAACTTTGGCTATGAATTCCCTCAATCTCTCTTTTGAATAAGATAAGAAGCATTCTGCCACCCTTGCCTCAAACTTCAATATAATCTTTTCCATTCCTTTTCACCTCCCTCCTCTCCAGCGCTTTCATTTCCAATTTGAAACATCTCTTGCAATATCCGCTGGTTCTGTTCATATTGAGCAGCGGCCTTTTGATGCCAAATACCCTCCACCCTTTATGGAAATTGCTGACGCATTCCCTGATCATACCGTCCTCCTTTCTTATTTGATGAAAAATCTCGCATATCTTCCTAATTCGGGTTCAAGGTAAAAGAGGAAGGAATTTAGCTGTTCGTCAAAATCTGTCGTTTTGTCAATCCCATAAGCCAAACCCCATCCATCTAAAAAGTGATAAGAGTTGACATTAGAGCCAACCATCCACACCTGGGTGAGTTGATAAAGCTTCTTTGCTTGCGTTTTGTTTATCATCTTAAAGCTTCCCATTTGTTTGATCATGACGTGTCTCCTTTCTCCGTGTCTATTCACTCCGGATCACTTGTTGATCTTTCTCCAGCACTCTTGTTGCGCAAGCTTTAATTTTAGTTGCAGCTGGTGTCTCGGGCATTCGCTTTCAAGATGGACGTGATCCAGCGCTCTGTTCGTCAGGTAGTTGTAACCTCTTATCCCTTGCTTCAGTGGAACTTTGATTCGGTCTGGATCTCTCTTCCATCTTCTAACTTTTCCACTCACTCTCCATCTCTGGCACGTTCCATCCGCATTTTTGTTCTCATTGCTGTGCAGTACCTCTCCGTATTCCAGTGCTTTTGCTTGCTCTAACGTGATAGCCATTGTCGTATCTCCTTTCTCTTGGATTTTTTATCTTCCGTCACAAAAGCTCGCTCCATCCTCCATGAACATAGCCTCCACGATCTCCGCTGGACTCATCGATCTCACCTCTTCCTGATCCAGATCTGGATCTGCCAGCATCTCGTCTCTCCACTGCTCCAGTCTCCAAACTGGCACTCTCACCTCAACCAGATACCTGCGTTTTCCCATTTTTGTTTCTCCTTTCGTTTTTGGCTTTTGGGACGGCCGCTGATCCTGCCAGCGTCTCGTCCATCCCTATCTTTTAGTACTGCAAGCTTCGTGCCAACTCTGCAGGGGTTTCCGTCTCGACCCCACTATCCGCTGGATCGCTTCCGGCGCAGTCTCTCCGCTAGGGGGGGGTTTTCTTTCCGATCCCCACCCTCCGCTGGGCATTCCTGAATGGTCAATTTTTTATCAATCGCCAGCTGGCCCGTCTTGGACGGCCTTTCTCTGTCCGTTCAAGCTTGTACATATGTTCAAATTTGTACATTCTTCTCCTCTTTTTCTTCATTTTCTAACCCACTGCCCGCTGAGTCCCGTCCCTGGCGTTCTCTCCGTCTTGGTCTACGGTTGTGGGCTGTGGGTTTACCCCGCTGGGTCCCGCTGAGACTCGTTTCTTAGCTGTGTCTGCGTCCACAAAAGGGGCAGGCACGTCGACTTATAAAGCAGGAGGCCAGAGCAGGAGGCCAGGATAGTGGCCATTTGGGAAGGCAGAGGACTGGAGCAGGACGTTTGGGGAGGCGTCTGATGTCGTCATTCCCAAGTTTAGGCATACCCCCATACCCATCTGAGAGATAAGAATTGGGAGATAGGGGAGGGGGGACGGAGATATATGGCATCGAGCGAGAGGTATGCTTTTCATGTTATTAAATCACCAAATGGCATATCACTTTATTTATGGTTATTCAGGCAATTTAATTTATAGGTATAAATAAATGAGAACTTGACAGAACAAAAAATGTGTGGTATAATTAAAAACCAATAGATATAAGACGTAATGCGAATGAGATGGGGGATGTTGTATTCATGAAGACACAGAGATGGCGAAACTTTCGAAATCAAAAATTGCGAAGTTAAAGTCAAAATTGCCCGCCCCGCTGCCGAACAAGCCCAAAGGGATAGACATTGCTGATATTATAGGATTGATAAAAACCGGACTGTCGGCTGGGCAGGCCGCAAAAGTATTAAGGTGTTCCAAGCGCAACATCCAATGTAGATTCCGCAAAGTGGCGGAGGAAGTAGAAAAGGTCGGAGGATTCAAAGAGCATAGAGCCGATGTCCTCGCCATCCACCAGAGACGCATACTAAATTCCATCACCCCCTTCAATCTACAGAAAGCAAACCTAAAGGACAAGACAGTGGCATTCGGTGTACTATTCGATAAAGAAAAAATAGAAGTAGGAAAGGGATCAGTGGGGGGAGGAATAAAGATTGAGATTGTGAATTTTGCAGGGGCGTCCGGAGGGGGAGAAGGCAAGGTAGCGCAGGTAACGTTCGTGCAACCCAATGCTATGAGTGAGAATAACCCAGAATATCAACAAGGAGGTTAAAAATTCAAGTTCCTTTCAATTTCACTCCAAGATCGTATCAGATACCGCTTTTCGATGCTATGGACTCCGGCATAAAGCGGGCCGATTGTGTATGGCATCGCAAGAGCGGAAAGTCTATGACGCTTCTCAACCTCACAATCAAAAAGGCATTTGAGCGGGTGGGGGCCTACTACCATTGCTTCCCAGAGTACGGCCAGGGGCGCAAGGTGCTGTGGGACGGAATGGATAACGATGGCAATAAATATATAGACCGCCATGTACCGCCGGAGGTAAGGCGCTCCATCAACAAAGCGGAAATGAAAATAGAATTAATAGATGGGTCCGTGTGGCAGATTATAGGGGCGGACAATTACGACTCCCTCGTAGGCCCGAACCCCGTAGGTCTCATTCTCGACGAATGGGCAGTGTCGCCCCGCTACCCACAGGCGTGGGATTACTTCCGCCCGATACTGGCCCAGAATGGCGGGTGGGCAGTATTTATATATACTCCCCGTGGCCGTAACCATGGGTTCAATCTTTATCAGATGGCGCTTACCAATCCCGCCTGGTTCTGCCAATTACTAACGGTAGACGACACCCGTGCCATAAACCAGGAGGACATACAAGCTGAACGCAAATCCGGCATGTCCGAGTCCATGATACAGCAGGAATTCTACTCATCGTTTCTCGCCTCCACCGAGGACGTTTTAATTCCATTCGAGTTCATCAATCAGGCCCTCCATCGCAATTCTGTCTACACCAGGCTGCCAAAGCTGGCGGGCGGGGACTGCGCAAGATTCGGAGATGACCGATCTACCCTCGTCATCCGCCAGGGGCCTCAACTTATTCATGCAGAGTCCTGGAAGGGACTTGATAATGTGCAATTAGCGGGAAAGTTTGTAGATCGGTACAGGCTGAGGATGTATGACGCTATTGCGATTGACGTGATAGGGATGCCTGGGGTCTACGACCTCGTGAAGGCGGCCCGTGTCCCGTGTGTACCTGTGAATGTCTCGGAGAATTCCCCGATGCATGAGGAGAGATTCTATCGCCTCCGTGACGAACTTTGGTGGATGACCCGTGAGTTCTTTATGGATCAAAATTGCTCAATCTCTATGGGAATAGATAAACCCACAAGAGATGCACTCGTCGCAGACATCCAGGATGTTCATTATACCTATAAGGAGATAACGGGGCGTATATTAATAGAGAGCAAGAAGGAGATGAAAAAGAGGCTGGGATTCTCGCCCGACTTAGGAGATGGCTTTATTCACACCTTTGCACCTGGCCTGGAATCGAGGGCGAGGGAACTGTATAGCCCTCAAATTAGTCCGGTGCAGGAGGAAACACAAAACTACAATCCATTAACATTTGGATTGGGAATAAGAGGGGGATGATGGGAATTGAGACTATAATAGCGGTAGTGGGAGTGGTGGCGTCAGTGGCATCCACTGCCTATTCTGTTGTTTCATCGGAACAGGCGGAAGCTGAGGCAACGCATGAGAGAAGACAAGCAAGAAGGGCAGCAGGGGCTAAAGAAATTGCTACTCAGGATGCTGCGAAAGCGGAGTCCGAGCGCATACAGAAGAGAAGGGGATTCATGAGCACAGTAAAGACTGGCATGGGGGGAATAACGGAAGAGCCGACTGCACTTAAAACTACACTTGGAGGGTAAATAAAATGGTAATGGAATTTAAAGTTGGAGGTAAAAAAGGCACAGGATGGGGGGACTTTGGGCGGACTCTTGCAGAGGCATCGATTGCCCACAAATTAGACACTGGGGAGATAGAATCGACTCCCGAATTGAAAAAGTGGAGAGAGAGGCCAGCGACGACGGAGATGCTGCCCCTTGGCGGTGGATTTCGAGCTTCGTCCGGTGTGACAGGACTTGTAGCTGGTGATATTGAAGGAGAGCAAGCAGCGAAGAAGAAGGAGGAAGAGCCAGGGATGGTGTATAAGAAACAATTGGGTGGGTAGTATGGATGTGAGGACTGACGAGCAGAAAGCCAAGGATTGTGAGAAGATGTTGGTGGCGTTGGCCGAGATCAGGCGACCTTTCGAAGCCGATATTGACACCATCATCACCTATATCAATCACGGCAGACGTAAGATAACAGATACCGCCGCTACCAGAGGAAAGAAGACGGGGATGGAAGTCTTCGACGACACCGCTCTTGGAGCCAAGAATCTCCTCGTTGATGGTATGGTTGGGTATATGTGCAGTCGGTCGCTTCGCTGGTTCGGATTCACACTTCCTGGCAAATTGAATTTTCCCCGCACTTCCAACATGCGGGCGTGGTCAGGAAAGCGCATGGATGAATACCCCGAAGTTAAGGAGTGGCTTGCGGATTGTGAGGATGTAATGTATCAAGCATTCCTCCGCTCTAATTTTTATGATGTCGTCACGGAGTTTGTTAGTGATGGAGCCACCGCCGGTACTGCGCACTTTCTTCTTGAAGAAGATATAGGTAAGGGGCGCATTATATTTACCGTTCCGCACTTCCGTGAGTGCTACATCGCCGAGGACCAGTACGGGATGGTGGACACAAATTACAGAGTGTACAAGTTGACGCTGCGCCAGATAGTTGATAAATTCGGGCTTGGCGTGATGAAGAAGATAGACCCAGGATTTGAGAATTCGTACAACGCTAATCCGCATTCCGACAAGGAAATTATTCATGCCGTCTACCCACGAAGAGAGTATGACTCTGACAGGATGGATGGGAGAAATAAACCCATTGCTTCTCTATGGATACAGAGATCACCGCTGGCATTGATCGAGGAGAGCGGATATGAGGAGATGCCGTCGGTAACGTGGAGGTGGAGGAAGAACTCCGATGAGTGGTACGGGAGGGGGCCTGCCTGGGACGCCATTGTGTCGGTTATAGCTTCGCAGCAGATGGGAAAGGATAACTTGGATGCGGGTCACAAAATGGTGAATCCTCCTATGGTAGGGCCAGCGGACCTAAGGGGTATGGTTCAGAACGTTCCTGGTGGGTGGACATGGGTGAGTTCAATGGAGAAGCAAATGCCAAAGCCGATGGCAACTGGAATCCAGCTGCCGTTCGGCATTGACCAACAGGAGCGCATCGATAAGTCTATTAAGGAACATTTCCATGTCAATTTCTTCTTGATGTTATACCAGGCAGCATTCAATAAAGTGGACCTCACCGCAACCCAGGTATTGGGGATGCAGGGGGAGCAGGCGGCAGTTCTTGGAACCAGAGTAGGGAGACTTGGAAGTGAAGGTTTCGACCCCACTATAGACAGAACTTTCGAGACAGAGAGAAGGGCGGGGAGAATGCCAGATCCGCCCGCAATCCTAATGCAGTACAGTCACGGTCATATAGAAATTGATTACCTCGGCCCTCTTGCCCAGGCCCAACGCAGACTTTCTAAGTCTCGTGAGATAAGGGCTGGAATAGAAGTGGCAGCGATGATAGGAACAACGTTTCCTGAGTCCGTTGATATAGTGGACGGAGACGAGACGATGAGAGTAGGATTGGAATCGGCGGGATTCCCATCCAAATGTATCCTGCCGGATGAGAGAGTGAGAGATATTAGAATGATGAGGAGTAAGAGACAGCAGTTGATGGAGCAGGTGGAGATGGCAACAAAGGTGGCGAAGGCATTGCCTGGGGCGGGCAAGGCGGTGGAGCCTGGAAGTCCTCTTGCGGGTTTGGCTGGGGGTGCTGGTGAATGAGTCTTGACCTTCATAATAAACCTGAGGAGAATGTAAGGAATAAATACAGAGCTATATTCCTCTCTCCAATGGGATTAGACGTGCTGGCAGACATTCTCCAAGTATGCCATTTCGGGTGTACCCTCGATCCCGACAACAAAGTTCAAGTGTCGGAACACAACGTGGGGGTTATGATATTGGCGAAGTGCGGAGTATTCTCGGAGGATAGATTGCAGGATGCAATCAGAGCACTGTGCTCAATGCCAACAATTAAACAAAAGGAGGTAGAGGAATGAAGAAGTGGAAGTGGCTTGGAATTGTCTTAGTAATACTGTTGACGGCTTCATTTGCATTTGGACAGGATACGATGAAGCCCAGGAAGAACAATTTTGGAAGTGTGGGATCGGATGGCAGATCGTATGCAGAGGGATGGTTCATAAATTTGAAGTTTGAAGGGGCCACCGACAACGCCTTCGAGACCACGGTTACAGTCACGGACCCCACGGAGGATAGAGCCATCGTATTCCCCAATGCGAGCGGAACTGTGGTGCTGACTTCTATTGCGGAAGACGCAAACGCCGTATGGTTCGACACGAACGCTATTAAGTTCGAAGGGGCGACCGCTAACGCCTTCGAGACCAGCGTAGTTCCAGTTGATCCGACGGCTGACCGCACTATTACATTGCCTAACGAATCCGGAACTGTGGTGCTATCGTCATTGGCTACCAATGCTGCAGGCGTAGCCAATTCGGTCACATTCGGGACTAATCAACTAATTTTCGAGGGAGCTACTGGAGCGGATGGATTCCAAACGTTCATTACTCCCACTGATGCGACGGCAGACAGGACGATTACGCTTCCAGACGCTACTGGGACGGTTGCTCTAACCGCTGATAAGTTGAGTGCCTTCGCTTCCACTACATCGGCGGAATTGGCTGGAAAGATTAGTAATGAGACAGGAAGCGGACTGTTGGTGTTCAATGACACTCCTACTTTCATCGCTCCGATCCTTGGTGCGGCTACAGCGACCAGTATTGCCACTGGTGCTGCCGGAACTGTTATCACTCAAATTCGGGTTTATGCGCCGACTTTGACCCCGACGGAGACCTCTGCTGCCATTCAAACGGCAGAGCAAACATTTACCGTGAATGGTCTTGCTACAAGCGACAAGGTATTTGTAAATGGTCCTGCTCCTACTTCGCTTTGTCCAGCCGTTACATTCAGAGTTTCGGCTGAGAATACTTTATCTATTGGATTCTCGGTGTTGACTGCAGTGGCTTGCACTCCTGCTGCTGGAGTGTATAACATTGTGGCTGTGAGGAATTAAAGGCGATGGAGCCGAAGAAGGAGGTCCCGAAGCCGGAGGGAAAATAATGGCGTGCGGTAAATGTCCTAAGGACAAGACGCAAATGAAAGAGGTTGAAATAGAAGGTGAAAAAATGTGCAAATGCCCCGTGTGTGGGGAGGTAGCAAAGGTACAAGGGATGGATTATGGTAAATCCCCCAAGCCCAGCTGGTTAAAGACCGTGGAGGGGGCATTGAACGTGGGGAAGAAATAATGACGGAGGGAGGTATGGCATCACCAATAGTTGGAAAGCAAAAATCGGAAGAATATTGGAAGGCTGAGAATGATGCAAGAACTCTCGTTGACGCCGAGGCTATCAAGGCCGATGAGCCAAGGATGAAGAAGGCTCAAGCCGCCGCCAAGAAGATGCTGGATGAGGAGCAGGCGAGGGCGGAGGCTATGAAGAAGATAGCGGGGGCGAAGATGACGTATAATAAATCACCGAAGGAGGGGTAAAATGCCAGCAGATTTTGAAGCATGTGTAAAGCGTGGTGGGAGAGTGAGAACCGTTTCGGGGCCAAACAAGAAGTTTGGACTCAAAGCCGGTGAATACGTCAACTTTTGCTTTGATAAAGGCAAAGGTGGGAAGTCATTTAGAGGGGAAGTTAAAACTAAACAGAAGAAATAAAAAGGAGGAAGGTAAAATGGCAAAGGTATGCAAGAAAGGAAAGAAAGTCAAGAAGGGCGGAAAGAAATAAACAGTAAAGGAGGATAACTTTTATGACAGAAATAGAAGGGACCCATGTAGATGGGGAAACCGGAAAGGGTGGCGAATGGCGGGCACAATTGCCAGCAGACCTAAAGGAGAATGAAGCCTTTTCACCTCATAAGACTCTTGGGGATTTTGCCAAGGCCCACTTGGAGACTGCAGGCAAAGTCAAGGAGCATGAGGGGAAGGTGAAGGAGCTTGAGGGGAAAGTGGCAGAGATGATCCCGAAATTGCCGGAGGATGCATCGGACGAGGAAAGGGGGGTCTTTTGGGCCTCCATGGGAAAGCCCGAGACAGCAGAGGGATACGTGATTCCGGAGCCGGAGGGGGGAAAGTCTGATCCCACAGTGGTTAAGTGGGCGCAGCAGACCTTTCACAAGGCGAACCTGTCTAAGGAGCAGGCGGCGGTGATCGGAAAGGAATGGGGCTTATTCACTAATGAAATAGTGAAGGCGGACATAAAGGCCAACGAGGATGCCAGAGTAGCGGCTGAGAAGAAATTAAAAGAGGAGTGCGGGAGCGAGGAGAAATACAAAGCAGCTACGGAGTTAGCTGACCGTGTGTGGAAGAAATCCACGGGCGTGGACTTCGCCTCCTTTCTTAAGGAGAATGGCCTTATTAAGAATCCTTATCCGATCATAAAGGTGATCATCGATCTGGCAAAAAAGACAGGCGAGGACACATCTCCAGCGGTAAGGCCAGTGGGAATAGAAGCTGACAAGGCTGGAATGGATTACAGCAAGAGTCCTGCGCCGTAAAAAATATAGGAAAAAGGAGGAATAGAAATGGGAACTGTAGCTGTGCTCGGATACTATACATTAATGGACGTGGTGAATTCGTACACGTCATTGGATGCCCAGGCTCAGTATATCTGGGCAGCGAATGTTTTGGCAAGGAAGTGCCCCATGATCAGGGATCTTCCAATGGTTCCGTCTAATATGATCATGAGCAACATCGGTTCGAGAAGGACCTATCTCTCCACCCCTGGAACCAGACGCTTCAATGAAGGCGTGGCCCCAAGTGCGAGCCACAAGACTCCCTTCACGGATCCTGTTGCGATGGTGGAGGATTACTCAGAGTGTGATTATGCGCTTTGGAAGATTCAGAATGATCCTAACCAATGGAGACAGGATGAGGATCAGGCCAAGGTGGAAGGATTAACACAGAAGATGGAAGACCTTATCATCTATGGGTCTATCGCAACCGATCCTGCCGCATTCGATGGCTTTGCAACCAGATTCAAATCTAAGACCCGTAGGCCAAACGGCGACTCCAGCACCCCATATAACGTTCTTTCTCAGGGAGGGGACGCCGGTGCTCACCACGCATCGGTCTGGGTCGTCGAGTGGGGGAAGAATAAGGTGTTTGGGATCTTCCCGAAGAATCTGCCAGGGGGTCTTTTGATCGAGGATTTGGGAAAGGTTACGATCAATACCAGTGCATCGCCCGCAACGGCTCCGACGTATATGGAGGGATTGCGCACCCACTTTGCGTGGTATATGGGAATTGTGGTGCATGACGAGAGGTGCATTCAGAGGCTTGGGGATATTGAAGTGACTGGAACCACTAATATCTTCGATGAGGACAACCTCATCAAATTAATCAACCAACTGCCTGGGGGCGGGGGTGCTGCGGGAACGGCGATTTATTGCACTCTTGGAGTCAAGACCCAGCTCGATATTAGGGCGAAGGATAAGACAAACGTTAACTACACCCCCGATGAGGTTTGGGGCGGCAACATCACGAGATTCAGAGGCATTCCGGTCTATATGGCCGAGATGCTGGATGAGACTGAGTCAGTGTTGGAAACATAAGTTAAAAATCTAAAAGGAGGTAAAGCGACATGCCTATGTACGATAAAAAATATTCACTTGGAGCTGCAAAAGTCTTCAAGGATGGTGTGTATTCCACTGATGAGGTTGATTTTGGGGTGGCTAACCCCAACCTCGGAAAGTCCGGAATGTTCGGTCTTCACATGGTAGTGACGACTGCATTTGCCGAAGCCTCAGAAGGCTTGATCTTCTGGGTAATGAATGCTGCAACTGAAACTTCGACTGTGAAGCACATGGGAAGATTCCTCACATTGGCAAGTTTGACTTTGGGAAAGCATTTCTTTATCCCCTGTGGTCATACCTTGCTTCAATATGCCAGGGCGAGGTGTGATAAGGTGACTACGGACGAAGTTACTGGCCAGATGGTTATGTGGTTTGGCCCCGACGAGGACGGAGCAGAATAATCAATCAACCCTTTGGCGAAACCGGTTGAGATGAACCGCCATTGAATATGCCAGAGGCTTAATAGGACCCGAATTGCGGCCAGCATCCAGCAATGGATGAAAGATTCGGGTTTTTACTATAAGTACGAGAGGGGGTGAATCGAATGATAGGAATCTGCAAAAGACGTTGTTGGGATGGTCATAAGACGAGGCGGTATTACCCAGGAGATCAGGATGACATCGACCCCAAGGGAGAGATGGCTGAGCATTTTATATTCCCAGAGGCCAGGGAGGCTCCAAAGGTAGAGTCCCCGAAGACTGAAGTCGCTGCAGATGTGCAGGATGAGAAGCCGAAGAAACTCTCGTCTGGAGCATTGAAAGCGATGGAAGTGGCGAAGAAAAGAAGGGAAAAAGAAAAAGAGAAGAAGTAAAAGGAGGGCTAAGTGGCCTACACCATAGCCGGAATCGTCAATTTAGCCTTGGGGCGCATTGGGGTGAAGAAGATTGCGGACCCACAGGCATTCCCGTTCACAGAAGACTCCAATCAAGCCATCAAGGCCAATGCCGTTTGGGAGTACGTAAGAGATGAAGTAGTAGGAATAAGGGACTGGAAATTTGCCAAAAAGAGAACAGCGATTGGAAGGGTCGCAGAGACCCCCGCATCAGATTTTGATTATGCCTACCTCCTGCCTGATGACTTCCTGAGATTGGTGCAAACCGAGCCTAATATCTATCCTGACTATCCATACAGCATTGAGACAATGGATGTAATAGAGGGATTGGGAAATATCCTGGACTTCAATCCAGTCACTGCCTACACAGCAGCGTTGAAGTCCAAAATCGGTAGGTATTGCGAACTGGACTGCGGGTCGAGTAAATCACTGTTCGTGGCCGCAGCGTACAAGGAAGACGATGTGACGCTTCTGAGCGTGGAATGCGTGAGCGCCGCAGACGACGTGCTGGCGGTAACGTCTGACGAGAACGCAATCACGATAAGCCTTGCGAAGACTACTTCAAGCAAAAACACAGCAGCTCTGATTCAGACGGCGCTGAGAGCACTCGCTACCGTGAATGAAATAGACGTGTCGGCATGGACGGTGACGGCTAATGCAGCCTATGTAGCAGCTCCCCCGACGTCAGGGATTGATGTCGATGCAGTCCCGATGGGAAATGGAGATAAGGCTTACACGTGCATACTGGCCGGTACAGGCAAATTCCCAGCGGTTGAGACTTCCTATTGGACTGAAATCGAGCCTTCTGCCGCTCTGTGTCTGCTTACCGACTACGACAATGTAGCTGGGGGGCAAGAATTGGTGATAATTTACATAAGGAGAGTGACTGATGTGATTCTTTTCTTTCCAAGCTTTATCAGTGCATTGGCATTTCGACTTGCCGCAGAACTTTCGATAGGGCTGACAGAGGGAACTGGGAAATTTGGCGGAATGATGGGGCTGTACAACAATGCTCTGATAAGTGCGTTAGAGGTCAATCAGAGCCTCGAATACATGAAGACTCCGGACCCGTGGAGCGAGGCTGGTAGATGATAAGCCTGATAGCCAAGAACCCGTTCACCCGCCAAATAAGGAATGAATACGTTGGACATGGCGGATACGTGGTAGGAGATGGCACAGTCCCAATGAGTGAATTGAGGCTCACCCCGAAGGCCAGCTCTACCGGTCCAGAGGGCACAATCTTTTATGATAGCGATGACGATCATATCTGGGTCGCTACTGAGGTCTAAATGAAGTTAACAATTCCTATAGGTTTGTGTCAGTGCGGATGTAGACAGATAACAAAGATTGCTGCGAGGACTGACATGGGGAGAAGCTGGAAGAAGGGAGAACCTTTTAGATTTATTTTTGGCCACAGATTTCGCAAGTTGACTAATTATAAAAAGATTGGGTTTATTAGGGAGCATGTTCTAATTGGAGAAAGGGCATTGGGAAAGCTACTTCCACGGGGAGTCGCCATGCATCATTTTCCCTCGAATGGTAATTCCACGCATCTTGTGATTTGCCAGGATCACGCTTACCACATGCTGCTTCACGTCCGTCATCGTTCATTTATTGCTTGTGGTGATCCAAACTGGAGAAAGTGTCAGTATTGTAATGAATACGATGATCAAAATAATCTATACGTGCATAAGGACGCCGCCGGACGCATGCATTACCGGCATAGATCCTGTTGGAATGCATATCAAAGGGAACGCCGATCGTGGAGGGAGGAACGCATATGCGCCTAACAATCTGGCTTAAAGGGGAAAAAGCAACACTCTTTATCGGGGGAGATATTGAACACGGAAAGGCCCCTATAATCACGGCTGAACTGAAAAATCCACAGATCTTAATCGATCCGGATAAATGTTTGGTCAAAATCATAGAGACGGAATAGGAGGGTAAAATGGCTGTTGTATGGAAAAAACTGGCGTATGAAATTGATGTGATCAAATTATCAGTGATGACAGAGGTAGGAGATATTATTTATTGCTCCGCACTCGGGCCTCCAGTCGTTGCTTCACCTCTGGCCCACGGCGATGCGGCAGATGTGCTGACCTCCGCTGGCCACGGAGCACCTCCCGTATGGGACCCGCCTGCGGCTCCCGCTGCACACAAATTGAATTCCCACAGCAGTCCCGATGGCGCAGTGGCATTTGCTGGACAGCAGGCCACAGACCTGGTGGATCACGTGGTGGCCGATGCAACTGCCAGGCTTGCTCTAACCGGTGTGGTGGGTAAAAGGTGCTTCCAGACGGATGAATTAGCTGAGTATGTCTGCACGGCACTGTCATGAAAGAGATACCCAAGACCCGCAAGGATAAGATGGGCAGGCTTAATAATCAAATGGTGAAGTTGATCGATAGTTCGGATCTAACTCCACTTGAAATCATCACCGTTCTCAGAATGATTGTTCACAAAGTGGAACGGCTTCTTGAAGTTGAGACTGTGGGGAAGTGATATGGCAGTGACGTGGAAAAAATTGGCGTATGAGAATAATGTTGTTACAAAAGCATTCCTGAGTGCTAAAGGTGATTTGTTGTATGCTAATCCTGGAGGAACCATCCAGAGACTTCCGATTGGGACCGATAATCAAATTCTCGCTGTAAACGTGGATTTGCCGAACTGGGAAGCGGCTGCGGCAGGAAGTTTTCATAAAGCCAGATCCTATCTTGCTGGAGCACAAAACGTCTTAACTGCCACATTTACAAAGGTCCTCATAGATACTGATTCCTTCGACCCCTCTAATATAACGGACCTCGTAAACCACAGGATCATACCAAATCAAGCGGGCTATTATCACGTAGTAGGACAAGTCGCATTTACCACTTTTCTTGCCTCCACGTTTGCAATGCTCTATTTCAACGGGGCAATTGCCTCTTATGGGGATTATATTGGATCAGCAGTTTTTGCCGTTACTCATGATCTTATCTATTTTAACGGGAGTAGCAACTACGTGGAACTCTGGTGCTATCAGGGCAGCGGTTCAACTCAAGCCTTATCTCTTAGCCCTGAACGGAATTTCTTAGTTGTATTTGGGCCATTTTGATGAAAAAGACTCCTCTCATTAACGTGTTTAATGCTGGCGAGCTTGGATACGACATGGATGCGAGGTCGGATGTCAAGAAATACTATGAGGGGTGCCGTGTACTGGAGGGTATGATACCGATCGTAGAGGGACCGGCCCAGAGAATGCCAGGAACATACTATATGGCCTCCGTTAAGGGAACAATCACTACTTTTTTCTTTATTACTTTACACGCACTAATTGAACTTGAGGACTTCCTCAAAGTAAACGCCTACGTTCCATCGCCTCTTAGGACTACTTTTACCAGCATATGCACCGATGGAGTATACCTTTACCATTCGGCGGGTGGGACCCCAAAGGGCTATATAGAGAAATTCGATCTGGCAACCCGCTCCTATGTGGGAGAGATACAGGGAAATTCCAATACAAGTTCTCATTTGGATTCATGTGCTATTGATACAGTGAACGGTTATGCCTACTTTTGTAATTACGGAAGTGCAAGCATCAGCACTATCTATAAGGTGAGGCTCTCCGACTTCTCGGTCGTTGCCGCTCTTACCTTGTCCACCGGCTACGCAGTGTCAATTGCGTTGGATATTGCTAATGACTTCGGATACATTGCCAACAGTACCGTTTCCCCAAATAAGATCACAAAAATAAGACTCTCCACTCTCACCGAGATCTCCACTTTGAGTATGGGGGTATCCGGAGCAAGTTGCGGGTATTCCGCATTGATTGATACAAATTATGCGTACTTCCCCATCCTGTCAAGTCCAGGCAAAATCGTTAGATTAAAGTTATTAGATTTTTCAATAGATTCGGTGTTGTCGTTGGGTTCGGGGGAGAACCAGATCAATATCATGGTCAAGGACAGCACTTATATTTATTGTGGGACCCGCCAAAGTCCCGCTAAAATAGTAAGAGTATTGATTTCCACATTCGAAAGAGCGGATGCAATAACGCTAAGCTCTCCGGAGAACCTGGCAAGGGGGGCAACCATCATGGGGACAAATGCGTACTTTGGCACTTTCTCCACTATTGCGAGAATAGTGAAAGTGGACCTACCCACGTTCACAAGAGTCGAAGTTGTTAATTTGACGGGGTATACGTCTACTCCATCAGGAGCGGTGAGTCCGTTCCCATACTCATAGGAGACAGCAATGCCAAACGGTAAGTCCGAAAAGAAGACTCCTTTGATCTGCTCATTCAATGCAGGAGAACTCAGCCCTAAGGTAGAGGTGAGATCGGACATCAATAAGTATTATGCGGGATGCAGAACCTTGGAGGGTATGGTTCCGATGGTGCAGGGGGGGACAAGTAGAATGCCAGGGACGTACTACGTGACAGTAGTGAGAGGTGATTCAATTTGACCAGTGGGGGGTGTATTAGATGGCAAGTAAGAAGACAAGGATAGTTAAGTTCCGTTTCTCCACCACTCAATGCTATGCTCTTGAGTTCGGGGAGAATTATATAAGATTCTTTAGGAACGGACTGCAAATAACATCGGGGGGAACTCCAGTTGAAGTAACCACTGAGTACCTTGAGGCTGAACTTTTCGAACTCGACTGTCGCACTCAGAGCGCTGATACCCTTTATATCTTCCACCATAATCATAAGCCATCACATTTGGTGCGCACCTCCGACACGGTTTGGAGTTTCACGGAATTCACTTACGGCGGGAAGTTTGCATCCGCCAGTAATTACCCATCATGTGGCACATTCCATGAGGACAGACTTATACTGGCTGCCACGGACACCGCTCCGCAGACTATTTGGGGGAGTGCATCGGGGGGCTACGATGACTTCGCTCTGGATCCGGAGGATCCCTCTGCAGGAATAGAGTACCGCCTTGTGTCCGGAAGCATCGATCGCATCAGGTGGTTATTTGCGGGGGATTATTTGCTTGCGGGGACTATCGGAGGAATTTGGAAGATCTGGTCCTCGTATTCATCGGAGCCATTATCCCAAGAGAATATAAATGCCAGTAAACAGGTATTCCTGGGGGCGAGTGGAGTATATCCGGAGATGGTGGAAGACGCAATCTTATTTGTGACGAGGCTTGGAACGTCTATAAGAAGGTTGGCCTATTCGTTGGAAGCCGATAAGATGATAGCCCCCACCATGATGAGAATAGCAAGCCACATAGCTGAGGGGACTACGAGAGCGCTCTCCGGAATAGTGGAAATGGCGTTCCAAATGGAGCCATACCCCATCCTTTGGGCAGTAAGAACGGATGGACAGTTGCTGGGAATGGTATACGATAATCAAGATCAGGTTTATGCGTGGTTCAGAGTGAGGACAGACGGCATAATAGAGTCAGTAGCCGTCATAAGTGAGGACGGAAAAGAAGACCAGGTATGGATTGTGGTAAAGAGAACTATAGCAACGGTAGCAAAGAGATATATTGAGTATTTTATGCCGCACCAGTTCTTCTCGGTGATATCTGATTGTTTCTTTGTTCACAGCGGACTAACTCTAACTGGAATTAATGCAACTATCACGCTTGCTCATTTGGTGGGAAAAAGCGTGGTGGCTCTCGTAGACGGCAAGTATCAAGGTCCATTTGTGGTTCCGGTCGGGGGAGTGGTCACATTGACTACGCCAAGTGTTAGTAAGGTGCATGCTGGACTTCCCTATACCTCTATCGTGGAGCCGATGAAACTGCACGTTCCCACCGACCAGGGGACTGCAAGAGGCAAGAAACAGAAGATAAACAGAATAACTGGGTGCTTCTATGAGACCGGATTGGGGGTAAAGGCGGGGCCTGATCAGACCCATCTTAAGGACGCATTTCTGAATGAGGATCATCCGGTAGCTGGGGTGCTCTTTACCGGAGATAAGGATTTCGAATTCGAGGGGGACTGGGGGAATGAGGCTACCATAACCATAACTCAGAATCAGCCGCTCCCCATGACAATACTGGCGTTGATTCCAAGAGTGACAACGCATGATGAGGATTGATTGACATGAATATGGAGATAGTGAAACTCAAGAAGGAGCACGCCTTCGATATAATAAAAAGAAATAAAGAGGATGGATTAGTAGTAACAGATAGTAAAGCGGACTTGGAGAAAATTGGAGAAGTGTGGGAGAACGGGGGACCAGCGTACACACTGATGATTGATGGTCAGATAGTGTGCTGCGCAGGGGTGGTACTGATGGAGTGGAATAGAGGTGAGGCGTGGACGCTGGTGTCGTCTCTCTTCTACAAGTACCCGAAGACCTCATTCAAGGCTATTAAGGTAAAGCTTGACGAGATCGCAAGAGAGAAGAATTTGAGAAGGGTGCAATCGGTAATAAGTTCAAATTCGGAGTGGGGGGAAAGGTGGATGGAACACTTGGGGTTCCAGAAGGAGGGAACACTAAGAGCTTATGGCCCCAGCGGGGGGGATTTTGTGATGTTCTCACGGATATATAATAATAATGGAGGCGTATAGATGAGTGCGACAACTCTTTCGACTTTAGGTACTATTACATCGGTGGCGGGCACTGCTGCATCGGCTTATGGTCAATACGCAAAGGGAAGAACTGAGCAATCGGTGAGGGAGAGCAACGCCGAGATTGTATTGCAGAAATCCAAATTCGAGGAGGAAAAGTCAAGAAAGAAATCGAAATACTTGATGGGGACGCAACGTATGTTGTACGCAAAGGCGGGAGTGGATATTTCGTCTGGAAGCCCACTGGCCGTGATGGCGTACACCGCTCAGGAAGCTGGAAAGGAGGCTGGGATGATAGCATGGGGAGGGGAAACAGAGGCGGAGCAGCAACGTGCGGCTGGAAGAGCGGCGGAGAGAGCCGGTAAGATAGGAGGGGTATCAACGTTCCTGACCGGATTGAGCGTAGCATCAACCCAGTACGCAAAACAGAAAAGTAAATAATAAAAACGAGGTAGAAATGCCAAAGATACCGAGATTTCAACCAAGTGAAGGTTTTCCAGTGGGGCCGGTGTCCCCAGGAGCCGTCACCGCTCCGTATGAAGCCCTGATACAGGCGGGAGAACGGGCGGAGACAGCGGGGGCATATGCGGCCTCAACGTTCGCAGCAATAGCCGAGCGGGATCGCATGGCGGAAGTTCAGAAGCAAGCACTAAAGATCGGAAACAGTGTAAGAGATGATGAGGATGTGTTCGCAGAGGGGCTGTATGGGAGAACGGATTACGAGAATTTCGAGAAGGATGTGGATGAATGGGAAAAGAGGGTAAGAGAAAGACACCAACCGATGCTAAAGACTATGGACGGGAGAGAAAGTCCAGAATTATCATTGGCTGTGGACCGTGTGATATCGGACAGAACGACCGGATTAAAGAAATTGGCAAGAGATAAAGCAAGGCAGCAATTTGTGAACGAGGCCAAGGGGGAATGGGTAAAATCGCAGGATTATTACGTGAGAGACTTTGTAAATGAGGATGACCCCGACAGGAAGGTTATTATCAAGAATAACATGGAGATAGAGGCAAGGGAATTAGCGAGTAGAGGAATTCTATGGCCCCAGGATGCGGAAGTGGACATCAAGCAGTTCGATGCAAAGGTGATTAGGGCATTAGAAATGGCAGATGAAGCGAGAGCGAGGGAGGCTATCATTATTGATCCTGAGACCGCCCTTGATCTGATAGGTGATAAGACAAAATTCACAAATCTAAATCCAATCAAGAGAACCGAGCTTTTCGAGCACGCCGAAGTAAGAATAAGGGTGGAAGGGTCGAGACTGGATAAGTTGACGAGAGCGGTGCAGAACGAGAATAGAGCAAAGGTACTGGATGAGTGGGCAGTAGGAAAACTTGATCTTGACCGGCTGAGGCAGTACAGGGAAGCGGACCCCGAGACCGGACAGCGTGGGCTATCTGATGAATTCTTTACTTCCATGATGGAGAAATTGAGACAAGGGAGGGATACGGTAACTGATCCCGATACGTTCAACCGTCTATACTTAAAAGACGATCTGAGATGGAAAGACGTGGACAAGGAGAGCAATAAGATAAGTGAAAAAGACACAAGAGTATTGTTGAACCGGATACTGCAGGAGAGAAGGGAAGATGTAAGGGACTCAAAGGAATTCAGAAAGAAAGAGGAGGCGGAGAAGAAAGCTGGAGAGACGGAAGAGAAGAAAATAGCAAGGGAAAGAAGAAATGCATATGCAGGAGTGGCAAAGAAATTTATGACGAAGGCAATGAATGAATTGAGTATGAAGGCGGAAGATGGGTTGGAAGTATTAAAGACGTTCCAAGGATACGTAGATGATAAGAGTATAGCGCCGGAAGACCTTCCTAAGATGGCGGAGAAATTGATGGAGGCAAAGAAAGGCGGAGTGATAAAGTGGATAAAAGGACTGCTGTCGTCCACAGGGAAAGAACAAGAATGGAGTGAAGCAGCGCCAGAGACAGTTACTCCGGAGAAACCAGCAGCTATCCCTCCGGTCCGCCCACAGCGAAAGTCTCTGGATGAAATCTTTGGAGGCAAGAGGCCTTAATGGATGACACGTATCTACACACTCTATACCCAAACCTTGGACCCCAAATAAATGAGGCGTTGAACAGTGGGTATTCGTTCCAGCAAGTACACGATCACATTGCTGGAAGAATAAATGAAGCAAGAAGGAGCGGGTACAGCGGGGGGGAGATAGCGAAGTACACGGGGGCCACAATAGACATCGATTCCCCCCAAGGGTATAATCCATTCCTATCACAGACATATAGAGCCTTTAGCACGCTGAATGAAGGGACGGCTGGAGTTATTCAAAAGCTTCCTGAGATCGGGCAGTATATAAACGACAGAGTGGGATTCGGAAGGTCAGAAGTAACAGATATGATGGTAAAGCAATCAGTAGACCTGTTGATGTCTAATAAGGAATATTGGGAGGGGAAGGCAAAAGAGAAGGGAGTAAACTTCATAGATGAATTGATTGGGGATGCGGTGGGGGGGTTTATTCCATGGGTAGCGGAATTCGCAATGGGAATACCATACTTCGCCGCTCAGGGGGCGATTGAAGCCAAGTCAAAGGGGCAGAGTGAATTCGCAGGAGCGTTCTACGGGGCATTGGAACGTGGAATATTGGGAAAGCTGTTCGAGGTGTACAGCGGGTTGAAGAAGCCGTTGGCAGCAGTATCAACGGGAGGAACGTTCGCCGTACAGACATGGGCAAAAGGTGGAGATATAAAAGAAATAGAAAAGGCGTTCCTAACTGGGGTGATGTATAGCCTCGGGGGGAAGGGAAGAATTGGAGTAAAAGAAATAAGGGATATGCACACGGGGAAGAGAAGCTATGAATTAAATGTGAGGAACGACGCCGAGATACTGAAAGGAGAAGTAGATGAGACAAACGAGAAGATAAAGGCGATACCGGAAGGAGAGAAAAGAGTTGCAATAGAGACAAAGGATGGAAAGTTAGAAGTGGGGGATAAAGGGGAAGTGCACGCAACGGTGGCCACTGGGATTCCGGAGGAGAATATAAATAGGACCGGATTTGTAGATAATAAAGGAGAATTTACGGAGAAGGCAATTGCTGGGCCGGAGGTTGTGGAGTCCAATACCTATCAGGGCAAGCGCATGACTTCCCTGATGGGGCCGAATGATGAGATGATAGTGGCAAAGAGAGAAGGGAAAGACGTAGGATTCCTGTGGGCAACCAAGGAAGAAGGCGGGTTCAAGGTTCATAGGATTGAGGTGGACCCAGAATTTAGGAGACAGGGGATAGCAACGGAACTAATAAAGGAAGGAGAGGCCAAATGGGGGCCGTCTAAAGGTGCAGCAGTAGCACAGACGGCGGAGGGGGAAGCATTCACAAAGGGGAGGAGGGCAAAGGTTGAAGTGCCGCCCGCCGCTGGGACTTATGACACGTTTATAGCAGAGGGTGTGGGGGCCGAGGCCGCACGCAAAGAGGTCAAACTATACGGGACTCTGCTTGAGCAACAGAAAGCAGCAGAGGCAGACGTAGAGAGATTAAAAGATTTGGCCATCACAAAGCCTGCCGAAGTTTTTATGAAGGGGAACGTTGAGGCGCTGGAGCAATATGCACAGAGGGTAGACAGGGATGTGTTCGTGGATAAGATGAAGAAGTTGCATCCGTTTGACGAGAATTCGCTGTGGGCACAGGAAGGGTATGAAAGTGCGGGGGACTTTTGGGATAAGAATGCTGCCCCAAGCAAAGAGATAACAAAGGATCTGTTCGACCGTAATTGGTCGAAAGTTGGAGCATTGGCGGAGGATGTAGATAAGAAGATAGACCAGATGATAAACACGGCGGAGCGGATGGGCAGGGCGGCATTCGATTCTGGGGATAAAGTTGGAGCGCTCCGTGAACATAAAAGGATGGTGGAATTAAAAAGTAACAGGGAAGTAATAAAAAGAGAACACGACGGGTTGAAGAAGGAATCCAAGTCTATCGTGGCCAGAATAATGAAGATGTCCAAGCAGGAGAACGTGGACCCCGACTATCACGATCACATCCAGTCCATATTGGAAGATTACGACCTTCACACAAGAACCAAGAAGATATTGGGGGAGCGTGAGGCAACGCTGGATTTCATAAAGCGCCAGGAGGATGCAGGAGAGACTATTTACATACCGGAAGACAAATTGGCTATGCTAAGAAAGAAGCCATTGAATGACGTTACTATGGAGGAACTGAGAAATCTGGAAGAAGTGATAGAAGCAATAGCCCACCAGGGGGCGTTGAAATCAAAACTCCTTACTATTGGGAAGAAAAGAGACTTCAATGACACGAAGACCGGACTTCTTGATAGCATGAAGGAGAACATTAATAATTATAAGGAACCCGTTGATATCGAAGGAAAATTCCCGTCCGAGAGAGGACCTGAGGGGTACGTGGCGAAATTCAAGCACAAGGTAGGGCAGCTGCACGGGGCCACCAAGGTTGAGTATATAATGGACAGATTGGATGGATTCAAAGGAAGAATGTATGAGATAGAGGGAAAGTGGGCAGAAGTATTTAAATCGAGGGTGGAGGCGGAGAATAAAGAATTAAAACTAAAGGAAGTGGATGTAAAGGCAATAAAGGATGCCATAGAGCCAATTAAAGATAAATTCAGAAGCATGGTAAGCGACAAGACGGAGATAGATGGCAGGATGATGACGGGGATGGAAGCGGTATCGGTGTATTGGAACAGCAAGAACGAGGGGAACCGCAATGCCCTTAAGAAAGGATTGGGACTGTCAGATGAGAACATCGACAATATAGTAAAGACGCTAAAGCCGGAAGAGATAAAGTTCGCAGATGATGTGATGGCATTAATTCAGAGCAAGGGGCCGGAGATAGCGAGGGTGTTAAAAGAATTAACGGGAGAGGGGATGAAGTTTGAGAAGAACTACTTTCCGCTGTGGTTCGATTATGAATTATCGGATAGAATGGTGGAAAGACAGAAAGATATAAACCTATTCAAGCAGGTGTACAGCAAGGTATCGGTTGGCAGGAAATTCACGGTGTCCAGAGTGGGAGGAGTAGAGGCCCCATACCTGTCATTCGACGTTGCCCTCAAGCATCTCGATAGAGTCAATCACTTTATTGCCAATGCGGAAGCCGTAAGGGACTTCCAGAAATTAATGTACGACAAGGATATAAAAATGAATATTGAGGCGAATGCAGGAGAGGGAGCGTACAGAGAGATGACGGATTGGATGAAGGAATGGGCAAACCCGAGGACCGGCTATATAGGGGAACTGGACAGATACTTCGGAATCCTGCGCCACAACACCACGCTTGTTGCGCTTGGATGCAAGGTGAGCACTATGGTACTGCAGCCCACGGCCTACGCCCAGCTTATCAACCGCATTGGATTCAACAATGCGATGGCAGGACTCATGGACTTTTACCGTCATCCGAGCGAGAATCTCAACACTATATACGAACTCTCCCCTACTATGAAGACCCGTATGCATTCATTTGACCGTGATCTTATGGATTTTCTTAACACGGATGCGTATTTCTCCAAGCAGGCAAAATTAAAAGAGGCTGCTATGTGCGGGATATCAATATTAGATTTGGCCACTACCGCTCCTGCATGGTGGAGTGCGTATAACTTGGGAATGAAAAAGTTCGGATGGGATCAAGTGAAGTCGGTGGAGTACGCAGATAAGATGATAAGGACTACACAGGCAAGCGGATTGTCGAAGGATCTCCCAGGAGTGCTGAGGGGCAGCAATTTCAAAAAATCCTTCGCTATGTTCTACACCTATTTCTCCTCCACCTACAATGAGGCGATGAGAGACGTGGGGGCTACAAGAGCAGGAGAGCAATCAATCCCCAGCCTCATGAGGACATTTATGTGGCTTTTTATAATACCGGCAGTTATAGAGACTGCGTTCAAGAAGCGTGAGGAATTCACCGCAGAAGAATACACAAAGAATCTGGTAGTGAACATAGGAACGTCAATCCCGTACGTTGGTCCCGTCATCAACGCCGCTACCACTGGATTTAATTATCAGGCCTCCCCGATGATGGAATTGCCGAAAGAACTAACCATGATATGGACGGCTAAGGAGCCGGTGAAAAAACTCAAGCATAGCGTGATGGCGACGGGGTATCTCACGGGGTTTCCGTCCCGCCAGGCGATTCTCACCACTCAATACTTAGCGGATTTAATGTCGGGGAGATCCTACGATCCGGCAAATCTAATATACAGAGAGAAAGAGAAAAAAGGAGGGTGGAAATGAAAAAATTATTATTAGCATTGGTAGTTGCATTAGTTTTGGTGGCTGGGCAGGTCTATGGAGCAGTCGGCTCCATCTCAATCAGCGGGGACGACTTGATATGGAGCAAACCGCTGAACAGATCTGTATTCAGAGTGATCACCGTCATCTTTACTGCGAGTAGCACAGACGGATCAGTACCGGACCTAACCTTGAATGCAGACACAGCGGGGTTGAAGAATGGCAGCCCGCTCGGGTGGTATGGGTACGCAGTGATTATTGATTGCAACCATGCCGGAACTGAGCCTACGGAGAACAGCGAGCTTTACATTCTCAATGCGGGCGGCGGAGACGTGCTGGGAGGCCAGGGCGTGGATCAAATCGATAACTCGGCAGAGCGGTTCGTGTACTTCCACAACGGATCGGTCCCGTTCAAACAACCTATGGTGGGAACGTGGACCGTGAGGGTGACACAGCAGGCAGCAGCCGTGAATAGCGCCACCGGAACACTGTACGTCATCCTGGTATCGGAGTGAGGTGAGCATGAAAAAATTTATCAAGGATAATAAGACGGTAACGGCTGTGATTATTTGTGTTCTGGGATTCATCATATCGTGGGGGATATGGACGACATGCTCCCTATTCTCCCACCACGAGAGCCAAGCATTGAGTGGTGAACGTGATAAATCGATAACTCAGACAGTGGGGGAAGTAAAAACCGATCTTAAGGAATTCAAAGAAGACGTGAAGGAGGAATTCGGCAAGACGAGGGAAAAGATAGATAGTAATCAGGAGAAAATTATTAATATTCTCATGAGAGCGGAGAAAAGAGGCCAGTCCATGGAGAAGAGTAGCAGATCCATGGAAAAGATGATGGAGAAAAGTAACAAATAATGGGAAGCCGCAACATAAATGACCTTGACCCGATGATTTTATTCCTCTATCACGAATTCTCCCGCAGGATGGGGGAAGTGAAACTTTCTTATGCCGTTACTTCCACCTCCCGATCGGTGATAGAGCAGATGGCGTTGTACGTCCAGGGAAGGCTGTCACTGTCTGATGTCAATATATTCAGGAATGTGGCGAGACTCCCCCTTATTGCGATATCGGGGAACGTCAAGGTCACGTGGACCCTTAATTCCAAGCACGTCACCAACATGTTCGACGATGACCTTAATAATAACAAGGCAAGAGCATTCGACATCGCAATCATCGGTAAGCAGGGGCAGGCAGTATGGGACATAAAGGTATCGGTAAACGACAATGAAATACCAGATTACGATGAAGCGGGGGAAATCGGTGAATCAGTAGGATTAAAGTGGGGAGGAAGATTTTCCCAGCCCGATAGACCGCACTTTGAGATATAAAAGAAGGGAGGTGACGTTATGATAGGTTTAATACTTGCATTTGTTCTTGGTCTCATTGGAGGTTACGCTCTTAGATGGTATCTCGTGATAAAGGGGGTGATATAAAATGAACGAAGAGAAATCAGGCAAAAGGGAGTGGAATCAATATATACTTGCGTGGGTGATCGTGATTGGGTTCTTCCTGCTGTGCTACTTCCTAATGAAGGCCCCTCTCCCTCAGGGATCAAACGAAGTGGTATTTATGTTGTTTGGCGCACTGGCGGCTGCATTTGGGGCAATAGTACAATACTTCTTCGGAAGCTCTAAGGGGTCGGCAGAGAAGACAGAATTGCTGGCTAAATCAGAGCCAATAAAGTAGAGAGGAGAGTATGAGTATAATAAGGAAGATACCATGGTGGGGGTGGGTGGGCGCAGTTATTATCATCGTGGTTGTTTGGCAATCGTTCTCTGGCTGGGCTATGTCCCGCAGGCTTTACAACGTGGCTATTGATCAGCTTAGGGAGGACCAAAGCAGCATCGTCCAGCAGAAAGATGAATGGATAAGGGCTCGCGAGAAACAGATATTAGACTTTCAAGGGGAGATAGACAAAATTAGGAGTGAGAAGGTATCCGAGAGAGCGAAAGCTGCAGAGTCAGCCGCAGAAGTAGTCCGATTGAGGGAAAAAATTTATGAACTTCAATTCAAGATCGATCATATTATTGTTTCTAACGATCCTGATCGCATCATCGATAGTCTTCGTAGGCAGGGTATCCGCTCAATCCGTATCCATTGATATTGAACTTGCGGATTTGATGGAGATAGATCATCGGCTCCAAGAGTTGGAATTGCTGCGGCAGAAGAGTGTAGAACAAGGGAATACGATAGTTGAACTTGAAAAGTCACTTGCCGTTGAGAAGAGAACGAATGAACTGAACGAGCGTGAAATCCACCTACAGAAAAAGATAATAGAAGTAAAGGAGATGGAAATACAAGGACTGAACAGAAATTTTGATCAGATGAAGGAAGTGGCTGATAGGGCTGTGAAGTTGGCGGAGATATCGAAACCGAGTCTTTCCGGTCCTCTACTTACCACTATCGGGATTGTTCTTGCCGCAATTATTGTTGGAATAGCGCTGTAAGGTGGGAGGAAGGCACAAAAAGATGGAGGGGAAGAGTCCTCCTCATTCCCCTCCTGATCTGACAATTACATCACTTTGACAATGATCAATGTGTAAAGATCATGAGCCTTCGTCCCACCAATTGATGGTACTAAGGATGCAGACCCCGCTGAGCCAGCATTACCGACATACGAGCCAGCCCCACTCACCGAGCCACCAGAAGTCCAACTCTTCTGAGCCTCTGCCTTCACGATAATCAGGCGCACATTATAGCCAAGAGGCATCTGAGCCTTCTTCATCTTAAGGGCTGTGGGAAGAAGCCTTTTAATCGGAACATTGGCAGTAGTGTCCAATACTTCCTTAACCTCTTCATTGGCTCCAAGAATGGGAATGCCGACCTTGGGAAGAAGGTTAGCAAAGTTCCAATCAACCTTGCCTTGTCCAAAATTCAACTCAGCCGGTCCAACAGAAGGAGCGCCAAGGTATTCCCTGGGATTCTCGATCTTAACTTCCTGCACTGGAGCCACATAGCCGAATTGATCCTGGGTGTTGTTGGCCGACTGCCCCTGAATCTGGCCTTGCTGTTGCTTCTGTTTTTGTGATTGATCCTGGTTCTGCCTGTTAGAATTGCGGTTCTGAACAGCACCCCTTTCAATCACGTTCTTGTTGATATTCACGTCTGTGTTATCAATCTTATTGACATTCGTGAATTCGGGTTTATTAACATTCACATTGGTGATCTCTGGAGCCACGATTCCAACATTCGTATTCTTATTATTAACTGTTGCTGTGGCTTCGGGTGATAAAGTCTTTGATAAAAATCCACCACCAATAGTCACATTCCCAATGTCCTTGTTTGTGACTGTGTTGTTGATCGGGCCAGTAGTTGCACTTACATTACCGACTGTTGCTTTGACATCACCAATCTTTGCCGATGGAGAAAAGTTCCCAATTCCATTACCAACCAAATTGTTGTTAACCGGAGCGATAACTGGACTGATCACTGGACTAACTGCTCCTGGAGCCACATAAGCGGTCCCACCCGCTCCACCGGTTGCAGATGAATTTCCACTATTGGTAATGGTAGCCGTTGCATCTGCCTCGCTGTGTGGATCCGCAGCGAATGCCGACACTGCTATTGCCAAAACTAAAAACATCGCTAACAACATCTTTTTCATAAAATCTCCTTCCTTTCTTTTATTTGTTAGGGGTTAGTCTTTTTCTCTGCCTCTGCCTCTTTGTTACCTCATTCACCCCCCTTCATTTGAAGATTAAGTACAGAACCACTATCCAGAATGGAATAACCATAAGTAACCCATTCATTACTCCGATCCAGAATTCTCTACTCATTCTTCATCCTCCTTTAAATCCAAGGCGGGCAGGACTTTCATATACCGGCCAGATGGTATCACCAGTCTCCATCCTGCTTACCAACACGAGGTTGGTATAGGCCACCATCGGCCACCGCCCTGGATTATTCTACTTCATCCGCAATTTCTCTTTCACCAGCGTCATATCGCTCTTTAGTATTCCAATCTGTGTTTCATGTTTGGCAATTTTGCCGTCCCTGTCGAAGTCCTGCCACTTTCCAAGGATATAACCCCCCTGGAACCCAGCTGTGGCTATCAGGGTCGCAATAATGATATATAGAATTGCCTCTCGAAGTCCGCTCATTCTGTCCCTCCTCCTTCCCCCATTACACAATAAGGGCAAGGATACTCACATTGTCCTTGTTTATGTAATGCCAAATCCACAAAGAGCATTTCCTCTATCCATTCCAAATATTCTGCCCCTTCCCCCATTATACCACCTCCTTCAATTGAATTTTCTTATACACCCACAAACCCACGAGAATTATTGCTGATATGGGTACAGCAATTATCATAGCAGTGACCTTTCTAATTGCATCTGGAATGTATCCTTTCATCTCACTTCTCCTTTAGTCTTATCTTTTCTCCTATTAGTAATTCTATACACATAATGAGAGCGTCCCCCAACGGCTGGTTCATTTTCTTTGCTCCCTCCAGTACTTTTCTCACCGTTTCATCCCCCATCAAGATCCCCAATCTCCGTGCGTACGAAGGTGACATCATGATGAGTATTACAGCTTCTGCATGCCGTTTCATTTCCTTCTCTTCTTCTTTACTACTCCCACCATTGTCTCCTTTGTTTTTCATCTGCACATTGACCCCCACCGTTTCCCCGTTTCTACTTTTACAGGAAATGGTATTGATAATTTTGTTACTTCCTCCATGATCTTCTTAATCCCCAATGTTACCTCCTTTATTTTCTTTACTTTTATTTCGAAAAGCAGCGAATCGTGGATCTGGATCAACCACCTGATGTCACGGTCTTCCCCTATCTTTCCCCACAGCCTCCTCATTGCTTCTTTAATAATTCCTTGCGCTCCGCTTTGGATCGGCTGATTTCCAGCCCTCCTCAATCCCTGCTCTCTTATATGGGGGAAGCACGATCGCACTTCCGGTATCAATTCTACTCTTCCCCACATATCAGTTATATATCCATTTTCTCTCACTTGCCTTCTCAGATCCCCTATATACGTGGCCACTCCCGTGTGAATCTTAAACCACGAGTCCAGGAATTCCTGGCATCTATCCTCCGTCCACCCCTCCGCTCCTCCCGCCATCAACTCTCTGCTAAGCCCTATAGCTGTGATACTATTGATGACGCCAAACCCCGTGCGCTTGCTTGGATAGCGGTGCTTCATCTCATCTACATCCTCTTTCCTCTTTATCCCAAATGCTCTCATTGCGGTATCCGTGTGTACGTCTCCCCCTCTTTTATACACATCCAACATCACTTTGTCCTGGCTGAAATGCGCCATCAATCTCATTTCTATCTGACTATTATGAGTGATTAAACCCTCGGCGATGAAGGTCTTGGAACTGGTCTGTATGGATACCAATTCACACTTTCCTATCGGCGTCACCGATACCACTCTCGACTTTCCTACTGGTGGTCTTCTTCCCATAAATAACATTATAGCCTTATCCAGCAACCTTTGGGGTCTGTATGTTCCCAGGAATCTTGCTATGTCTCTTCTATTCGAAATCCAAATAGATGCTACAGGATGACTATTTTTAAATCCGCCTCCCTTTCCCATCCACGGATCATGAAATTCATACCCTTTATCTTTCAATAATCCCCCCACAAAGTTTAGCATTATTCCAGGTTTCTGAGTGAACGTCAGTATAATACCTCTGCCAACCGATATTGACCCTTCACCGTCGAATGCTCCAGCCAGATACCCATCTTCCCATTGGTTCGATTCATCCCACACATCTGACGCATTCCATATTTCAAATCTATTTGGAACAAGCTTGCTCGTTTTTATCCATTTATACACGTTGTCTTTACTTCCCCTATTGTCCTTCGCAAGCCAGGGGTGCTCCCCGCTTGCTATGATACATTTACCATCATCCGTTGCGATTGCATATGAAGGCAACACCAATTTTCTTGTCTTCTCTACTATAGAGGGAATCATATGTCTTGGGGTGAAACTTTTCTCACAATTCTCTTCCACTCCCCACAATATTTCACCTTCTTTCAAATCACTTATTGGCTTCCATCTCAAATCCATGGTGAGAACCCTGGTATCCGGAGCAAGACAGTAATCGAATGATACCAATTCCCATCCATCTTCCGCCACAAATCCATTACGAATGCGCAGTCCATCCTCCGTACGGGTAGGCTGGGCCATGAGGTTGGGATCGCTGCTGGCAATGCGGCCTGAATGCGGCACTCTGACAAGGCTAAGTTTTGTGTGAATGCGTCTATCTTCCCCCACTTTGTTTGGCAGTACGCTTATGTACTTATCCTCCAATGTGTCCGTCCCCCTCCATTCCAGTATCATAGGGACTACTTTATGTTCGTATTTTATCTTCTCCAGCGTCTTGTGGTCCGTACTTCCTCCCCATTTCGTCTTATTAATACGTTGCCCAGCCCCCAATTTTAATTTTTTGTACAGAAGCTCCGATACCTGCGGGGCGGATGCTGGATTGAACATGGAGTCTTTTGATTTTGGCCCAGGCTTCCATCCGTGCTTCCTTGCCATTGTATTTATCCCATCCCTCAGTATTATATTTCTGAGGCTGAATTCTATTTCTAATTCTTTCATATATTCTGCATCAAATTTCATCCCCGCCCCCATCATGCTGCACAGGGCCGGCATTATATCCATATCACGTTCAAGCACTTCCCAATTAATTCCAGCGCTGTCTACCATCTTTCGCAATTTGTTGTATATGCGTATGGTAGCGTCAGCGTGTGAGCATGCATATTTCACGGCCTTCTGGAACGGAATGGATGAAAGGTCTCCTTTCCCTCCCGTTACCTCTTCGTAATTCTGCACTTTCATGCGGCATAGTTTGTATGCCAGGGCCTTGAGGGACAGCGGGAGTGTCTGTAATAGGAATGCCATTACCATAGTATCTATCCATCTGGCCGGATGCACCCCCATGCTCCATAGAATAGGCAAATCGTAGAGAGCGTTGTGGAGTACCACCATAGTGTCATGCGACAATAGATAACAGGCGAATTCCTGCACTTTCTTCTTATCTTCATATTTTATATATTGCGCCCATCCTTCTCCAGATGTAACCGTTATTAGATATGGATTATCGCCGTCCAGTGATTCCGTGTCCACGGCCACATATCCTTTTTTCGGACCGAGTACGTATGTGTCAAATGGCGTGCATATTGTGGTTCCAGCTATCTTTCCATTGAAATCCCCCTTCTCCAACATCACTTTAGCCGTTTCGAACGCTCCTATTATCCAGCTCATCCGTGTTGACTCATGAAATTCTATTGCTGGGTGGAAACTCGGCACTATAATTATCCTCTCGTTTAGCTTCCACCTGTGCGGCATTGCGTTCACTGCTTCCATATCGATGCCATCGCCGAGGAACCATCTCGTCGCCAGTGCCCCCAGCGCCAGTATTACTTTTGGCTTTACCTCTTTTATCTCATCCATCAGTACGGGGGTAAGCAGCTTGAGATCTTCATCCGTCACTTCCTTGTTCTCCGGCCACCCATACTTCATCACGTTAGTAACGTACACGTTCGCTCTCTCTATCCCGACTATGTACTTGAGGAGATTATTGACCTCTTGGCCTGTTGGCCCGACAAACGGCCTACCACGTTTTAATTCCTGCAGTCCAGGCCCCTCTCCGCACAACATCAAATCGCAGGGAACTGGCCCTTCACCAAGTATAAATTTATCATCCACTTATTCTCTCCTCACCAATCCCACAATGAATATCACGATCATTGCCGCCAGCAGAAACGATATTATAGCGGCATCCATCTCCGTTTGTCCCCACCTACTCCCCGTTATCTCTTCCCCCCACGTTAAAGCTTTGCATATCCATTCCTCCATCACGCTCCTCCGTCCTCTTCGCTGGATTCAGTTTTCTCTCCTCAAATAGCGCATTAGCCAATTCCTTTATCAATTGTCTTACATCCTCCGGCTCCAATTTGCTATCCAGTACGATAAGCCGTATGCAGTGGCATTCTTTATCCACCCGTACAATAAACTTTCTTTCCTCATTCATAAATCCACCCGTCTCGTTATTGGCCTATCCCGCATCCACGCTTCCTCCACTTCCCGTTGCATACCACCCGTCATCCGGTCCCCCAGCACTACCACTTCATCCGCTATTCTTATTATCTCCAGGCAGCACTGCATTCCATATTCCCTATCTATCTCATAATTTTCGTCGAATGAAATGCCGTGAAGGGCGAAATGGGGTACGAGAAACAACGGCAATTCCTCTCCTCGCTGTTTATACTCCTCTATCAATTTTTGCACTGCCATCTCTACTCTCATCACGTTATCCTTGATGCTGCCCGACAATGGGGCACAAACAAATATATGCTTCATTTCACTT
>Ga0315291_10000758_pt1 | contig 42825 bp, 30 predicted proteins | sample YL17G12_20_MG_FD_203070 | JGI IMG/M metagenome (GOLD analysis project Ga0315291, IMG submission 203070) | Sediment microbial communities from Yellowstone Lake, YNP, Wyoming, USA - YL17G12_20 | ecosystem: Environmental > Aquatic > Freshwater > Lake > Sediment | place: USA: Wyoming | collected...
TGGCGGCGACGCCGCTCGAATCGCAATTGGAAACCATCGCCGCGTCCTTTAAGGGCCAGGTGGCCATGCTGGCCAAAAACCTGAAGACCGGCGAAACGGCCGGGATAAACCCCGAGCTTCGCGTGCGTACCGCCAGCGTCATCAAGCTGCCCATCCTGGTCGAGGCCTTCCAGCAGGTAAAGGATGGGAAGCTGCGCCTGGACCAGCGCGTCTCGGTGCAGGGCGAAAACCGCGTGGGCGGCTCGGGCATCCTCCGCGACCTCAGCGCCGGGCTGGAAATCACGCTGGAGGACGCGCTGACGCTGATGATCGTGCTGAGCGACAACAGCGCCACCAATGCCGTGCTCGACCTGGTGGGCCTGGAGCGGGTGAACGCGCGCATGGCGGCGCTGGGCCTGCCGCAAACCAAGGTTTTCAAGAAGGTCTTCATTAACGCGCCGAACCCCACCGAGGAAAACAAACGCTTCGGCCTGGGATCCACCACCCCGGCGGAAATGGTCAAGCTGCTGGAAATGATCGAGCGGCGGCAGGTGGTGGACGGCCCGGCCTGCGACAAGATGCTCGCCATCCTCAAGAGGCAGCGGGACCGCGACCAGATCCCGCGCTACCTGGCCGGGCAAAAGGTTGAATTCGCGCTCAAGAGCGGGGCGCTGGACGCGCTGCGCAACGACTTGGGGCTGATCTACGCGCCGGCGGGCACCATCGCCCTGGCCGTGTTCTGCGACAACTCGCCGGACCGCCGCTGGACGGCGGACAACGAAGCCACGCTGACCGTCGCCCGGCTGGCCAAAGCGGTGTATGACGCGTGGGCGCCGGGGCCCGGCCGGCAAGATGCCGGCGCTCCATACGACACGGTGATTGCGCGCGCCCGTGTCATCGACGGCGCCGGCAACCCGTGGTTTCCGGCCGACCTGGCCATCAAAGACGGCCGGATCGCCCGCATCGCGCGCTATGGCTCGCTCGATGCCGCCTCAGCGCGCCGCTTCATCGACGCGCGCGGCCAGGTGGCGGCGCCCGGCTTCATCGACGTGCATACACATGCCGAAGATGTCGAGAGCATTCCCACTGCCGACAACTACATTCTCGATGGCGTCACTTCGCTCGTGGTTGGCAACTGCGGCGGGTCGCGCCAGGACCTGCGGGCGTGGTTCGAGAAGCTGGAAAAACAGGGCATGTCGCCCAACCTCGCTTCGCTCGTCGGCCACAACACCGTCCGGAGCAAAGCCATGGGTTCGGCCAACCGCCCGTCCACGCCCGAGGAAGTCGAAACCATGCGGCAGCTTGTGGAGCGCGGCATGCGCGACGGCGCCATCGGCTTCTCGACCGGCTTGATCTACACCCCGGGCACATACGCGGACACGAAGGAAATTGTGGAGCTGGCCAAGGTGGCATCCCGGCAGGGCGGCGTGTATGCCAGCCACATCCGCGACGAAGGCAATGACAACAAAGGAGGCTTGTTCCCTGCTCTCCGCGAGGCCATCCAGGTCGGCGAAGAAGCGCAAATCAGGGTCGAAATCTCGCACTTCAAGACGGCAGGCAAGCCCAACTGGGGACTGAGCGGGAAGACGCTGCAACTGGTGGAGGAGGCGCGGCGGCGCGGCATCGAGGTGACCGTGGACCAGTATCCTTACCGCGCCTCCAGCACCGGCCTGTCCGCCATCTTTCCGTCCTGGGCGCTGGCCGACGGCTCGGCCAAGGTCCGGGCGCGCCTCACCGACCCGGCCACGCGGAAGAAAATCGCCGCCGAAATGGAGCGGACCATTCGCAAGCAAAACGGCCGCAAGCACCTGGATTACGCGGTGGTGGCCGGCGCCCGCTTCGACACTGCGCTGGAAGGCAAGAACATCACCGAGATCACCCGCCTGCGAAAAATAAAGGCCAACCTGAAGAACGAAATCGAAACGGCGCTCGACCTCTATCTGGAATCGATGAAAGCGGGCGAGGGGCGTCTGCAGATGATCTACTTCGAGATGGCCGACGGGGACGTGGAGCGGATCATGCGCGCGCCGTTCACCATGGTGGGATCGGACGGCGGCGTACGGCAGCTCAATGTCGGCCTGCCGCACCCGCGCAGCTACGGCACCAACGCGCGGGTGCTGGCCGAGTACGTGCGCAACAAGCGAGTGATCGGCCTGGAGGATGCCATCCGAAAAATGACTTCCCTGCCCGCGCAGACCTTCCGCCTGCGCGACCGCGGCCTGCTACGCGAAGGCTACTGGGCGGACATTGTTATCTTCGATCCGGACAAGGTGTCCGACAAGGCGACCTTCCAAAAGCCCCACCAGTATTCCGAAGGCTTCGGCTATGTGCTGGTGAACGGCGAGCCGGTGGTGGCCGAAGGCAGGCACACCCAGGCGCGCCCGGGACGCATCCTGTACGGCCCGGGCCGGGTGCAGTAAACAGAAGGCAGTAGGCAGTAGGCAGTGACCGACCCCCACCAGTGGTGAGGTCGCTGGCGCACGCGGCGAAATCCCAAGCGCTCGAGCGCCCCGATCGCCGCCTCGCCGGATACGCCGCGCACCTCAGGCACAGTGCGCCTCGAACGTCGTGACCCAGGGCCGGCTGACGTCCCCCAGCGGGAATTCCTCGAGGTAGAGCTCGGTCGCCTCCTGCAGGTTCGCCACGGCCTCCTCAATGGTTTGCCTCTGGCTGACCGTGCCGACCTCCGGGCATTCGGCGACATACAAATCGTTCTCTTTGTGCAGAACCGCGGTGAAAACGCGAAGCGCCGTGTTCGGACCTCTGCCGCCTGCCCCAGTAATAAAGCCTCTCATGGTCACGTTAATATTAAGGCCACGCGAAAGCAAGCACTGCGGGCTTTCTTGGGCACCTCTCCGTTGCAGGCCCATCCACTTCACGGTAACTCCGCGAAGGCGCGCACCGGGAAGGCCGCGCCGCCAACGACGCGCAGGGGCGCCGCGTAAAAGCGGAAGCCGGAGCGCGGCAGCGCTCCCAGGTTGGTCATGCTTTCGACAATGAGGATGCCGGCGGCCAGCAGGCGCGAGTGGGCCGGCCGCGACAGGTCCTCGGTGTTGTCCACGTTCCAGAAATCGACTCCCACCAGCGCCGGCTTCCCCGCCAACAACAGCTCGAGCGACTCCGAGGAAAGATAGGGGCCGGGCTCCCAGTAGCGCTCCGTCCCCCAGCGCTGGTCCCAGCCGGTGCGCACCAGCACCGCCTTGCCCGACAATTCCGCGGGAGCGGCATCGAAGCGCACCGCGCGGTCGGCTCCGACGGCTCCGTCCACCACGACTCCCGGCAAGCCGGCCACCCTGTCCAGGCTGATTTCGCTCAGGTCCGCTCCGTCCGGATAACGATGGAAGGGCGTGTCCATGTAGGTGCCGATGTTGAGCGGCATTTCGATTTTTCCCAGGTAGAACTCGGCCTTGTTCTGGTAGCGCGGGCGAGAGGCGGCGTGGTCGAAAATCGCGCCGACACGCACGTCCATCAGCCAGGGGAAAGCCTTCATTCCATCTTCGAGCGCGTGGTTCAGCTCTACGAACATGGGACACAGATGAACACAGATCAACACAGATTGAAACACCGGAATGGGACGCAGATGAACGCAGATCCGATTCGATTGCCGGCTGACGGTCGGCGGAAAACCTGGGCCGATAGCCGACAGCCGACAGCCCAATCTGCGTTCATCTGCGTTTATCTGCGTCCCACCTGTCCCTCTTTTGATATCATCCGCATCCATGAAGCGTGTGCATGCTGTTCTGTTGTTGCCCGTTGCCGTGTTCGTTCTGCTGATGGTGCGGCCTGCCAGGCAGGCGGAAAACATCGTGCTGGCCGATGCCCCCGCCCGGCACGCTTTCCGCGTGGTGTTCGGAGTGGGCGACAAGGATCAACAGAAGTGGGATGGCCGCCTGGAAGTGCGCGGCGGCAAGCTGGTGCGGCTGGAGGGCTGGCGCGTCTGGCAAAACGATCGCATTGACGGCGACCGCTTTCAGCTCACCACGCGCCCCGGCACCATAGAGGATCAGCTCCACCCGCCCAAGGAAATGCCGGGGCGCGCGGAGCGGCTGATCCCGGCCGGCCTCATCGTTACGCTGGAAGGCGACGGCGCGCAGGTGGCGGTGGAAAGCGCCGGAGGGAACTTCGCGTTTCGCGAGAACGAGGTGACTTACGGGCAGCCGGCCGCCTTCCTCAACGGCCGCGTGCAGGTGGAGCGGATTCCGCCTTCGGAACTGCTTAGCTCGGCCGAAACGCTCGACGATTACCCGAGCATCACCACCACGCGGAAGGGCGAGACCTGGGTAGCCTGGATCGGGTACAAGGATGCGGCCGATCGCGTGTTCGTTCGCCGGCAGACCGGCGGCGCCTGGTCGCAGCCCGAATCCTGGCAGGAGCCGGCCGGAGCGCCGGCCGACTACTTCCGCACCGCCATGGCCGAAGACGGCGCCGGGCGCGTGTGGGTGGTGTGGGCGGCGCAGGTGAATGGTTCCTGGGACCTGTACGGGCGAGCGTTGGACGGCACGAAATGGTCGGCTGCCGAGCGGCTCACCGCGGGAGCAGGCCGGGGCGCCGGCCCCAACCTCTTCCACAAGTTGGCGCGCGCCTCCGACGGCCGCCTTTACCTGGTCTGGCAGGGCTTCCGCAACGGCGTCTCGTCCATTCTGTTGAAGCGGCAGGAGGGCGCGAAGTGGTCGGCGGAGATGCTGCTGAGCGAAGCGAGCGGCAGCAGTTGGGAGCCGAGCATCGCCGCCGACTCGAAAGGCCGCGTGTGGGTGGCCTGGGATGGCTACGGCGCCGGCAACTACGATATCTACGCGCGCCAGGTAGCGGCCAGCAAGCCGGGCACGCTCCTCCGGGTGACGCGCTCGCCGAATTTCGAAGCCCATGCCGACATAGCCTGCGACCCGCAGGACCGTCCCTGGATCGCCTTCGACGAATCCAGTCCCAACTGGGGCAAAGATTGGAGCCACGACGCGATGCGCGGCAACCTGCTGTACCTCAGCCGCAAGCCGCGCGTGACGTACTACGACCAGGGCGAATGGCGGGAGCCGCAGGCCGATCCCATGGAGGCCGTCGCGGCCGACATTCGCCGCTACAACGAGCTGCCGCAGATCGCCTTCGATGGCGGCCGGCTGTGGATGGTGTTCCGCAGCCGCACGGAAACCAACAACACCCGCCCGGACACTTTCGCCGGCGGCGGGCGCTGGCATTTCTACGCCACCTGCCTGCTGGGCGACAGATGGATGCCGGCGGTGTTCCTGCCCGACAGCGTGGGCCGGAATTACCAGCGCGCGGCGCTGGCGGCGGCAGGCGGCGGGCGAGGCGGCCTGCTGGTGGCCTGGCCTACCGATAACCGGCCGTTCCGCGGCCCCGCCGCCCGGCGTGCAGGCGACGCCAGCCGCGGCCTGGAAGTGTACTTCTCGCTGTTGCAGGCACCCGCGCAGGCAGTGGTGGCCGGTTCCATTCCGTCGCGGCGCTTGGCCGAGGCTGCGTACGTGGCTCCGCTGGCCGCCCAAACCTCGCTGGGCCAGGCAGGCGCAACGCCCGTCCACCCCGCCGAGAGCGCACAGGTGACCGCCATCCGCTCCTACCGGATCACCTCCGGCGGCAAGACCTATCGCATCCTGCGCGGCGATATGCACCGCCACACCGAGCTTTCGCCCGACGGCGCCGGCGACGGCTCGCTGTTCGACCTCTACCGCTACTCCATCGACGCCGCCCGGCTCGATTACGTGCTGGTGGCCGACCACCAGATGGGCGGCGGCGACGAGTACAACTGGTGGATCACGCAGAAATCCAACGACATGTTTTATGTCCAGGGCGCCTTCCTGCCCCTGTACGGCTATGAGCGCAGCGTTCCCTACCCCAACGGCCACCGCAACTTGGTGTTTCCAAAGCGCGGCGTGCGGGCCCTGGTGATTTCGCCCGAGGAGGCGAAGGCCGTGAAAAACAGCGGCCCGATCCTGTATCCGCATTTGAAGGAGAACGGCGCCATCGGCATGGAGCACTCGCTGGCCACCAGCCAGGGCACCGACTGGCGCGACAACGACCCGGAGCTGGAACCGCTGGCCGAGCTTTACCAGGGCTACCACTCCTCGTATGAATACGAAGGGGCCCCGCGAACCGAGTCCGATGCCACCGGCCACACGCACGGCGCTTACGAGAAGGCCGGCTTTTTCTGGAACGCGCTGGCCAGGGGCTACAAGCTGGGCGTGCAGTCCAGCTCCGATCACATCTCGACCCACGTTTCCTACGCCTGCATCATCACCGACGACAACTCGCGGCAGGGCATGATCGACGCCATGAAGAAACGGCATGCCTACGCCGCCACCGACAACATCATCCTCGATTACCGCATGGTGGATGGAGCGGGTGAGCACCTCCAGGGCGATATCTTTTCCGCTTCCGGCACGCCGCGTATCGTGGTGAAGATCAAGGGCACGGGACCAATCGAGAAAGTGGACCTGGTGAAGAACAACAAATTCATCCTCAGCAAGTCACCGGGCACGGCCGACTTCGACCTGACTTACCAGGATGCGGAAGCGCGACCCGGCGAGGCGTACTATTACGTGCGGGTGATCCAGAAGGACGGGCAGATGGCGTGGTCGTCGCCCATCTGGGTGACGCACAAGTAGCTCACCTCTAAGCCTCCGACCGCCAGTCCCGTGCTTTTCGCCGCTGCATCTGTTTCCGGTGGAAACGGCCAGGAGCGAACCCGCGCCGCCGGCAGCGTTCTCCTGCTTTGCCGGTGATTGTTATTGCTCGTGAGCGTCGGCTGGGAGCAAGCGGACTGGCGTCGGCCGCATGGACAGGAAAGCGCGGTCGAACGTGACAATGGTCAGGCCGGCCGACACCGCAAAAGCAGCGAGGTAGGCGTCGGCCCATAGTTTCGGCGAGGATCCGGGCTTGCTGCTGAGTTCCTGGAAATGTCTTTCGAACTCCTGGGTGTCGGGTTCACGATGGAATTCGACGCGCTCATCCTCCATCCATCGCCCATAGGCCCGCCAGGCGTCACGCTGGCTGATCACATCCGCGCCCATGACCTGCTGATTCGTGAGCAAGCGGAGAAGGCCGAGTTGGGTAAAGCGGCAGAAGAACAGAACTGCGTCAGCGGCCGCCAGCCACTCGGCGGCGATGGAGTGATGGACGTGCCGATCGTGCGTCAATGCCAGCCACACGTTCACATCAGGGAAAAGGGATGATTTCATAGATCTGCTCGTTAGTCAGATGGAGCACGCCCGGTTCCCTGGAGCGCAGAACGGGGAGCTGAATTCGGCCTTTGCGCCGGCGCTGGCTGCCCAACTCCTTCTCCACGCCGCGCAAGACAAGTTCCTTAATGGAACGTCCCTGCTCGGCGGCCTGGGCCTTGAGCTTCCGGTACACGGGGTCAGGAATGTCCACGGTCGTTCGCATGAAGCCATCCTACCATATTTATGGCAGGCGGTGGCACGGGCCTCCGCGGTTTTCGGAATCTGGGGAACTTCAGATTTCGGCGAACGGGTAGATGCCCTTGCCCGTGGCTATGTCTTTGCGGGCCTTCTGAATACGACGAAGGAAGCGTTTGGCGCGCAGAGCTTCCTGTGTCTCAAGACACTCCTCGATTTCTTGCCAGAGCTTCAGCGGAACGACTACAACCGGCTCCCTGCCAATCCTGACTGTTTCGAGCGATCGAAGAGGTAATGATTTTGCCATAGCCAACCCAATCATAGCACCGCCGCTGAGCCTCAAACCCGGAATGCACATACTCCTGCGCCGACCGCATCCGACGGCGTGCGGCCTGCCGATTCCGCGGATTTGCGCAGATCGGTGATATAAGAACGGCATGCTCAATCGAAGGGCTTTCGTGAAGATTGGAGCAGCGGCGGTGGTGACCAGCCGGGTGCGTGGGGCGGCAGCGGCGGCGAAGCGGCCGAACCTTCTGCTGATCATGGCCGATCAGCACCGCGGCGATTGCCTGCGGTCGGCGGGCAACCGGGCGATCTACACGCCCAATCTGGATCGCCTGGCGGCCGAGGGGGCGCGGTTTCGCTGCGCCTATTCCTCGACGCCCACCTGCACGCCGGCGCGCGCCGCCTTGCTGACCGGCATGTCGCCCTGGGGCCACGGCATGCTGGGCTACAGCCGGGTGGGCGAGAAATACCCGGTGGAAATGCCGCGCGTGCTCGCCGAGGCCGGCTACTACACCATGGCCATCGGCAAGCTCCACTACCACCCGCAGCGCAACATCCACGGCTTCCACCAGGCGCTGCTCGATGAATCGGGGCGCGCGGAATCGCCCGAGTTCCGCAGCGACTACCGCTCGTGGTTCTGGACGATGGCGCCGGGACTGGATCCGGATGCCACCGGAATCGGCTGGAATGATTATCGCGCCAAGGCCTACGCGCTGCCCGAGCAGCTTCATCCCACGCGCTGGGCCGGGGAAACCGCCGCCCGGTTCATCAGCGCCTATGACCGCTCTCAACCTTTCTTCCTGAAGGTTTCCTTCGAGCGCCCGCACAGCCCTTACGACCCGCCCGAGCGGCTGATGAAGCACTACGCCGAAGCCGATCTGCCCAGGGCGGCGGTGGGAAAGTGGGCGGCGCGCTACGCCCCGCCGAGCGACGACAGCTTCAATATCTGGCACGGCGACCTTGGGCCTGAGCAGGTGCGCCATTCGCGCCGGGGCTATTACGGCTCGGTCACGCACGTCGATGAAGAGGTCGGCCGCATCCTGGAGGCGCTGGAGAAGCGCGGCTGGCTGAACGACACACTGATCCTGTTCACCGCCGACCACGGCGACATGACCGGCGACCATAATCTTTGGCGCAAGTCGTATGCCTACGAGGCCTCGGCGCACATCCCGATGCTGGTGCGCTGGTCCCGCACCGCGGGATCGGCGGCCTCCGCGCGCCGCGGGCAGGTGCCGGCCCAACCCGTCGAGCTTCGCGACGTGCTGCCGACATTCCTCGATGCCGCCGGCGTCACGGTAAAGCAACAACTCGAGGGCCGCAGCCTGCTCTCGCTGGTGCGCGGCGAGACCTCCGGCTGGCGCAAATACATCGACCTGGAACACAACATCTGCTACAGCCCGGAAAACAACTGGAACGCGCTGACCGACGGCCGCTTCAAGTACATCTTCCATGCGCGCGATGGCGAGGAGCAGCTCTTCAATCTCGAACGCGACCCGAGCGAGTTGAATGACCTGGCGCCGCTGCCGGAGCACGCGGGCACGCTGAACGAGTGGCGAGGCCGGATGATCGAGCAGCTTGCGGTGCGCGGCGAGGAGTTCGTCAAGGGCGGCAAGCTGGCGCTGCGCCCCAAGGGCGTTCCGTTTTCGCCCAATTTCCCGGGTTGCTCCTGCCACCCAAGGAAGACCTGAGCCGCAGATTTCGCAGATTTCACCGATTATCCGCAATCTGTGCAATCTGCGAAATCTGCGGCTGAGGGCCAGCTCATGCCTTGCTGACTTCCTCCCGCCACTTTTGGATAGCCTCAGTCAGTTCTTCGGCAATCCGCGGATGGCGGCGGCGAAGGTTGTTCTTCTCGCCGATGTCGGCTTCCAGATCGGAAAGGAACACCGAATCTTCGCCTTTCAGGCGTTCACGGCTGGTGGCGGAGCCGTCGGCGTCCATGCCATTCAGCACCAGCTTCCAGTTGCCGCGGCGCGCGGCCTGCTGCCCGCCCGAATCCCAGAACACGATTTCGTGCGGCGACCTGGCCTTCTCAGAAACCATGGGCAGCACATTGCGGCCGTCGATGGTGCGGTCCGATGGCGCCGCGATGCCGGCCGCGGCGCAGAAGGTAGGCAGCACGTCCATGGTGGCGCCCACTTCGCTGATTACCTGGCGCGGCGGAATGCGCGCCGGCCAGCTCATGATGGCCGGCTCGCGCATGCCGCCGTCGAACAGGCTGAACTTGAAGCCGCGCAGCGGATGGTTGCTGCCGCCGCGGGGCGGCTGCTGGTTCAGCCCGGCGCGCAGCTCGCGCGTCGCTCCGTTGTCGCCGGCGAAGAAGATGAAGGTGTTCTGGCGCAGGCCCAGCTTTTCCAGCGTGGCCACGATTTCACCCACGCCATCGTCGGCGGCGGCCAGCATGGCGGCGTACATCTGCCGGTCAGGCTCCAAACCGGGAAAGCGGTCCACGTACTTCTTGGGCGCGTGCATGGGGTAGTGCACGGCGTTGAAGGGGCAATAGAGGAAGAAAGGCCGGGCGCGGTTGGCCCGGATGAACCGCACCGCCTCCTCGGTGATCATCTCCGTCATGTAGCGCCCGTTCTCGAAGACCTCGGCGCGGTCGCGCCACAGGTCGTGGAAGTTCACGGTCTTGGGCTCGCCCCAGTAGTAGCGGTGCGAGTAGAAGTCGATGCAGCCGGCGTGGAAGCCGAAGAAGTAGTCGAAGCCGTGGGCGTTGGGGGCGGTGTCGGAGGTCGAGCCCAGGTGCCACTTGCCGGTGATGGCCGTGGCGTAGCCCTGCTCCTTGAGCAGCGCGGCGATGGTGCGCTCGGTGGGGCGCAGGGCCTGGCCGTTGGCCGGCACGCCGGCGCGGATCGGATACCGGCCGGTCATCAGCGCGGCCCGCGACGGCGCGCACACCGGCGCGCACGAATACCAGTCCGTGAAGCGCGCCCCGGAGGCCGCCAGGGCGTCCAGGTTCGGCGTCTTCAGCTCGCCCGCGCCCTGGCAGCCCAGGTCGTGGTAGCCGTGGTCGTCGGTATAGAGGAGGATGAAGTTGGGGCGGGAAGAGGCGGGAGTCCGCACCATCGGCGCCGACGCCGACGCCAGCATGAATTCTCTGCGGTTCAACATGGCGCGCCATTATAATCCGGGCGCGCGCCGGGAACACGGACGGAATGGGACGCCCGCCGCGGCGGGAACGCAGATTTACGCAGATCAGAACCGCACTTGACTCCCGGCCCGCAAATCGAAAAGAATCCGCTGAGGACCCGGGAACACGGTTTATGAGAGTATCCAGGAGGAAATTTTTTGAGCGGCTTCGGGATGCGGCCGAGGGGCCGCAGCGCTGGCGCGAGAAGCGGGTCGCGCAACTGAAGGAATACGCGCTCAGCAAAGCGCCCGCGGAGTGGACGGCGGAACAGCGCGAGCAGGCCGCCAAGGCCGTCGAGAACCGCCTGGTGTACATGAGCGACGACACGCTGGGCGGCCCCGACATGCGCCGCTACGTGGAGTCGATCATCCAGAGCAAGGACATCTTCTTTAACTCCAGCCAACCGGAAGAGGACTACTCCCGCGACTCGTATTCCGACGACGACTACTCCGGGTGACATTGTGGTCCGCGCGAATCCGCGAAATCCGCGGATGGGGCTAAGGCTTGACACCAACAGGTTCGCAGCGGGCGCTCTCGTTGCCTTTCTGATCGACGGCACTGACCGAATAGGAATAGCTGACGCCCGGCGTTATGGCTGTGTCGCGGAAGGCGGGGGTCAAGCGCAGGGCGGCATTGAGGCGGCGGGGGGGAGCGCCGGCATCGCCGCGGAACACGTTGTAGCCGGCCAGATCGCGCGTGGAACTCGGCTCCCAGGAGAGCTCGACGGCCAGAGGCTGGCCGGGCGCGGTTGGTTCGGTGACCAGGCCGACCAGGCCGGACGGAACGCCAGGCGGAAACACGTCCTCGGGACGCGCGACGGCGGGCGGCGAGTCCGCGCTCTCGCCGGAAAAGCCGTCCCGTGTGGCCACCGCCCGCACCAGGTAGCGGTACTCGTGGCCGAACTCGAAGTTGGGGTCGGCATAGCCGGCCTTGTCCGTGTTCCCAAGCAGCAACAGAGACGGGGGCGCCTGGGCGCCCTGCGCGGGGCGGGGCGTCTGCTCCGAACGGTAAACGTGATAGGAGGCCGCGCCAGGCGCCGCCGGCCACTCCAGCAGAACGGCTTCTTCGCTGATCGTGGCCCGCAGCGAAACCGGCGCCGGCGGCGGCGGCACCACGGCGATGGCCACGATGTTGGAGAAGCCGGCGGCATGCCCCCGGGCGTTGAGCAGCCTGATGGCGAACGCGGCGGTGTGAGGCGGGCCGTCCGGCTTCAGCTCCGCCGCGTAGCGCGACTCGCGGGCCGGCAGTTGGGCGATCCGTTGCGCGCCCGACTCGAATTCGCCGCGTCCCACCTCGCGGCGCAACCCGGAGACGATGGCCCGGTAGACCTCGACCGGCCCCAGTTTATCGGCGCGCACCGCCTGGCCCTCGGTGGTGAGCGCCGGCGGGACCCAATCGATCAGGGCCTTGTCGCCGCGCTGCACGGCGGCGATTTCAGCCGGTTGCGGCAGGTTCAACAGCGGCGGGAGAGGCTCGCCCTGCATGCCGCAGCCGGCCAGTAAGAGCAGGGAGAAGAGCAAAAGGACGGCGGCCAAGGTCCAAAGTCCAAAGTCCAAAGTCGAGGGAGCGCGCCCGGCCGGCTTTGGACCTTGGACTTTGGACTTTGGACTGACGATCACAGGATGTAGCGGCTCAAGTCCTGGTTCTTGACGACGTCGGCCAGGCGTTTCTGCACGTAGGCGGCATCGATCCGCACGGTTTTCTTCTTCAGGTCGGGGCCCTCAAAGCTGATTTCATCCAGCAGCCGTTCCATGATGGTGTGCAGCCGGCGGGCGCCGATGTTTTCGGTTTGCTCGTTCACCACCGCGGCGTAGCGCGCGATCTCCTGCAGGGCCTCGTCGGCGAAGCTCAGCTTGATTCCCTCGGTTTCCAGCAAGGCCGCATACTGCTTGACGAGCGCGCTTTTGGGCTCCTGGAGGATGCGGACGAAGTCCTCCACCGAGAGCGATTGCAGCTCGACGCGGATCGGGAAGCGGCCCTGCAGCTCCGGGATCAGGTCGCTGGGTTTGGAGACATGGAAAGCGCCGGCGGCGATGAACAGGATGTAGTCGGTGCGCACCATGCCGTAGCGGGTGTTGACGGTGGTGCCCTCCACGATGGGCAGGACATCGCGCTGCACGCCCTCGCGGCTGACGTCGGGGCCGTGGCCGGACTCGCGCCCGGCGATCTTGTCCAGCTCGTCGAGGAAGACGATGCCCGATTGCTCGACGCGCTCGACGGCGATGCGCGTCACCTGGTCCATGTCGATCAGCCGCTGTTCCTCTTCCTGGATCAGGTGTTCGATGGCCTCCGCCACCCGCGCCTTGCGCTTCTTGGGCTTGCCGCCGAACAGGCCGGGGAGCATATCCTTGACGTTGATGCCCATCTCCTCGACGCCGGTGCTGGTGAAGATTTCGAACCTGGGCATGTCGCGGTCGCGCACCTCGATTTCCACCAGCCGCTCGTCGAGCTTGCCGTCGCGGAGTTGCTGGCGGAACTTGTCGCGGGTGCGCGCGTAGCTTTCGTTGTGGTCGCCGTCGGTTGAAGCTGGGGAGGGCGGCGGGGGGGGGACGAGCATGTCCAGCAGGCGCTCTTCGGCCCCCGACTCGGCCTTCTCGGCCACCTCGTCCAGCCTCTCCTCGCGGACCATGTCGATGGCGATCTCCACCAGGTCGCGGATCATGGACTCGACGTCGCGGCCCACGTAACCCACCTCGGTGAATTTGCTGGCCTCCACCTTCAGAAACGGGGAGTTGGAAAGGCGCGCCAGCCGCCGGGCGATTTCCGTCTTGCCCACCCCGGTGGGCCCGATCATCAGGATGTTCTTGGGAAGGATTTCCTCGGCCACCTCCGGCGCCAGCTTCTGGCGGCGGATGCGGTTGCGCAGGGCAATGGCCACCGCGCGCTTGGCGTCGTTCTGCCCGACCACGTGTTTGTCCAGCTCGGCGACGATTTCGCGCGGCGTCAGTTCGTCCAGTGCCGGCGCTTCGTCGACGGCTCCGGGTAGATAGATTGCCATTGGGCCTTTCCCCAGAGGTCCATTCTATATCAACCACGGCTGACGGCTGACGGCTGACGGCCGTGGGCATGGCGTCAGCCGCCAGCCGTCAGTCGATTCACAGTTCTTCAACCGTCAGCACGTCGTTGGTGTAGATGCAGGTGCGGGCGGCAATCAGCACGGCCTCCTCGGCGATCTGGCGCGCGGGCAGGCTGGTATGCTTCAGCAGGGCGCGGGCGGCGGCCAGGGCCACCGAGCCGCCCGAGCCAATGGCGGCCACGCCTTCATCGGGCTCGATGACGTCTCCCTGCCCGCTCAGCAGAAAGGTGCTCTTCTCGTCGGAGACCAGCAGCAGCGCTTCCAGATGGCGCAGGATGCGGTCGGTCCGCCACTCCTTGGCCAGCTCGACGGCGGCCCGCGGCAGGTTGCCGTGGTGCTGCTCCAGCTTGGCCTCGAAGCGCGCGAACAGCGAGAAGGCGTCGGCGGTGGAGCCGGCGAACCCGGCCAGCACCTTGTCGTTGTACAGGCGGCGGATTTTTTTCGCGGTCTGCTTGATGACGGTCTCGGCCAGGGTCACCTGCCCGTCGCCGGCCATCACCACCTTGCCGTCGCGGCGCACGCACAGCACCGTCGTCGATCGCACCCGGCCTCGCTCAGTTGTCTTTCTTTTCATCGGCACAATCCGCAATTATAGCACTCGGCGCTCTCGTATGGGATTGACCTGCCGGGCCAGGATCACGGAAGCACCTGTTTGGGAAGCAAGCGATGAAGCAGCGCCCGCAGTTGCTTGGTAGTTTCAAACGCCGCAAGCACCTCTTGGCGATCCGGGTTTATCAATGGCTCGTACCTCATCTCGACGGCATAGGAAGCGAAAGGCCGGAGAGGTTGCCGGAAATCTTCCAGTTCAGGGGCCACGCCGGCGGCCAGCGCCAGCAGCGCGGGCAGGTCATGAGACAACGGGTAGTCAATATCATGGACAACCAGCAGCGCCTTAATCAGCTTCTCGACCGTTTGCTGGAGGTGGAAGCAGATCGTGTCCGGCGGGGCCTCATGTTCGAGCCCCAGGGTGGCCATCTGAAAATCGTGCTCCGCCTTCAGGACGAGTCCTCGGGCGTAGTCATGGTTGCTTTTCATATAGAACGCGCCCCTCCTTCACAGCGCGGGTGGCCACGTGATACTTGACCGCCGACCAGTCCTCGACTTCGTGCGGTGTATACCAGAGGATATCCTTGGGAACACCCAACCCACTGAGCGCCTCATAGGCGGGAATGGCGCGGCGGTGGGGCTTCTCCGCCGACTCCCGAACAATTAAAAGGTCCAGGTCGCTGTCGGGGCGGGGGTCGCCGCGGGCGCGGCTGCCGAACAGAATAATCTTATCCGGGTCGATGGCCTCGACCAGCCGCCTCACCACCTCGCCCAACAGCGCCTCATCTACGTGAACTTGATACATCCTGCGACCATTATGAACCGACTTGGTGTGTTTCAGGTTGCTTTGAACCACCAAGACACTAAGGCACCAAGACACCAAGCAGGCGATTCTTCATTCTTAATTCCTCCACGACGGCAGCATGCAGGCGGCCGTTGGTGGCCACGCCGCACTGGCCGTGAATGGTGGGCCGCCCGGCCCAGTCGGTGAAGCTGCCGCCCGCTTCTTTCAGAATCACCTGCATGGGCGCGGCGTCCCAAATCTTCATGACCGGGTCGAGCATGATCTCGGCGCGCCCGGTGGCCACCAGCAGGTAGCCGTAGCAGTCGGCCCAGGTGCGCTGCACGCGGGTTCTGGCGGCCAGGCGGGCGAGCGCGTCGCGCTGTGGCGGGGTTCCCAGTCGCCAGAAGTCGGTGGCCAGCATCACGGCCCGGTCCAGGCGCTCGACCTTGGAGACCCGGGCGCGCGTGGCCCCGCGCCGACGGCCGCCGCCGCTCTCCCAGGTGCAACCTCGCCCGCGCTGCGCATACACGGTTTCCGCCAGCGCCGGAATGTGAATGACGCCGATCGGGCAGCTTTGCGTTTCGAGATCCTCAACCCCGATCAGCACCCCGTACAGCGGAACGCCCTGGGAGTAGGTCAAGGTGCCGTCGAGCGGGTCCAGGATCCAACGGTAGCGGGTCGTGCCCGGCTTCTCGCCAAACTCTTCCCCGAGGACGCCGTCGTCAGGAAAGCTTTTTTCTATCGTCCGGCGGAGCAACTGCTCGCTCTGCCGGTCGGCGATGGTCACCACCGAGCCATCGGCCTTGGTTTCGCGCTGGAAATCGGTCCGCGCATACTTGAGCATGATCCGGCCGGCCCGGATGGCGGCCTGGCGCGCAATCTCCAGCCTGTGGCTTAGTTCCTGGGTTTTCCGCGTCTTCATGCCGTTCATTGAACCACACTCTTGGTGCTCTTTGTGTTCTTGGTGGCTTTGTGGTGAAATACCTGCTCGTATGAACCGCCGCACCGTATTGCTGGCGTTGCTGGCCTGTGCGGTCAGCGTCCACGCCGATCAGCCGTTTTTCTTCATTCAGTTGGCCGACCCGCAGTTCGGCTTCGCCGCGGAGAACAAGGATTTCGCGCTGGAAACGGCCAATTTCGAGAAAGCCATTGCGGCCGCCAATCGCCTGCGGCCGGCCTTCGTGATCGTCTGCGGCGACCTGGTGAACAAGCCCGGAGACCCCGCTCAGGTGGCCGAATACCTGCGAATCGCTTCCCAGCTCGACCGCTCCATCAAGCTCTATAACGTGGCCGGCAATCACGACATCGGCAACGAGCCAACCGCAGCCAGCATTGCCGCGTACAAGGAGAAGTTCGGGCCGGACTACTACTCCTTCCGCGTCGGCGGCATGGCCGCCTTCGTGCTCAACTCCCAGGTGATTTATTTCGGCAGGCCGGTCGAGGAGTTGCAGGAACAGCGGCGCTGGCTGGAAAGTGAGCTGGCCAGGGCCAAGAAGGCCGGCGCGCGACACTTGGTCGTCTTCCAGCACCATCCATTGTTCATCGCCGACCCCGCCGAGAAGGACGCCTATTTCAACATTCCGCTGGCGGCCCGCCGGGAATATCTGGACCTGTTCAAGGAATATGGGGTCAGCCACGTGTTCACGGGGCACCACCACCGCAACGGGCTGGCGAAAGACGGCCCGGTGGAAGTGGTGGTCAACGGGCCGGTGGGCAAGGCGCTGGGTCCGGACCCGTCCGGCCTGCGCATCGTGATCGTAGGCGATTCCGGCCTCGAGCACCGCTACTACGGCCTGGATCAGATCCCCGACCGTATCGACCTGCGGAAGTAATGGGACGCAGATAAACGCAGATCAATCTGCGTGCCCGCCGCGGCGGGCGTTTATCTGCGTCCCATCTATTTTCTTGTTTCTGAATGACTTAATCGTCTGAAGGTTGACAATCGGTTTTTGGGGTCTGTAGAGTTGTCTGGGTGCCATGACGGAGACGGCCGCCGCTGTACAGCCCGACGACGAAATGCTCCACTGGCTGGCGCTGAAGATGACGCCGGGGCTGGGCAATCGCCTGGGCGCCCGGCTGGCGCAAGCCTATGGCGATCCGCGGGCGATTTTTCGCGCCTCCCCCACGGAACTTGCCCAGCATGGTATTCTGCCATTGATCGCGCAGAACCTGGGCGGCGGCGCCGCTTTCGAGGCGGCGGCGCAAGAGGTAGCGCGCATCAAGCAGGATGGCTGCCGGCTGATGGCCTATGCCGACGCCGACTATCCTCCTCTATTGAAGGAAACATACGACCCCCCGGTGGTGCTGTACGTACGGGGTGACGTTTCGCTGCTGGCGCGGCCCTGCCTGGCCCTGGTCGGGGCGCGAAAGCCCACCCCCTATGGCAACGCCATCGCCGAGCGGTTGGGCGCCGACCTGGCCGCGCGCGGCCTGGTCATCGTCAGCGGGATGGCCCGCGGCGTGGATGCCGCCGCCCATCGCGGGGCCCTGGCGGCCGGCGGAAAGACGGTGGCCGTGCTGGGTTGTGGCATCGACCGCTGCTACCCCAGCGAGAACAAGAAGCTGAAGGCGGAGATCGAAGAGAAGGGCCTGGTGCTCTCGGAATTTCCGATGGGGGCGTTCGCCGCCCCGCAGAATTTCCCGATCCGCAACCGCATTATCAGCGGCCTCTCGCTGGGCGTGGTGGTGGTCGAGGCGGCGCAGTACAGCGGTTCCCTCATCACCGCCCGGCTGGCCCTGGAACAAAACCGCGAGGTCTTCGCCGTGCCCGGCGCCGTCACCAACCGCAACAGTTGGGGGCCGAACACGCTGATCAAGCAGGGCGCCGCGCTGGTCCAGGACTGGAAGGACGTGTTCGAGGGACTGCCGGAGCATGTGCGGAAAGCGCTGCCGGCTTCCCCGCTTTCCGAATCGGGCGGGGCGGCTGAAGCGTCTCTATTTGCCGAGCCGCTTTCCGAGATTGAACGGGCCGTTTACCAGTTGCTGCAGGTGGAAAGCGCCACCCAGATCGATGCGCTGCTCGACGCCCTGCCCGGCTGCTCTGCCCCGGAATTGCTGGCGGCGCTGCTGGAACTGGAGCTGAAGGGACGCATCCGGCAACTGCCCGGAAAGAATTTCGTGAAAGTCTTGTAGGAAATGCGGAATGCGGGGTGCGGAGTAGCGGTTTTCATTCCGCATTCCGCACTCCGCATTCCGCACTAAGAATATGGCAAAGGCAACAACCGGGAAACGGGAACAACAGGCCGGCGGCAAGTCGCTGGTGGTGGTCGAATCGCCGGCCAAGGCCAGGACTATCAACAAGTACCTGGGCCCGGATTTCATCGTCAAGGCATCGCTGGGCCATATCAAGGACCTGCCCAAGAAAACCCTTGGAGTTGACCTGGAGCGCGACTTCGAGCCGGTGTACGAGATCATCCCCGGCAAGAGGAAGGTGGTGAGCGAGCTGAAACAGGCGGCCAAGGATGCCGTCGCCATCTACCTGGCCGCCGACCCGGACCGCGAGGGCGAGGCCATCTGCGGGCACCTGGCCGAAGAGCTGGGCGGGAACAAGCCCATCCGCCGCGTGCTGTTCAACGAGATCACGCGGCGCGGGATTGAAGAAGCTTTCCGCCATCCGACCGACATCAACGAGAACCTGGTGGCGGCGCAGCAGGCGCGCCGCATCCTGGACCGCCTGGTTGGCTACCAGATCAGCCCCCTGTTGTGGGACAAGGTGCGGCGGGGGCTGTCGGCCGGCCGCGTGCAGTCGGTGGCCTTGCGGCTGGTGGTGGAGCGCGAGCGCGAGATCCGCGCCTTCCGGAAGCAGGAGTACTGGACCATCGACGCCCACCTGCACGCCAGCAAGCCGCCGGTGTTCGACGCCCGCGCCTTCAAGCGCATCACCGGCAGCAAGCCGGTCGACGGCTCGATCGAGCTCGCGCTGGCCGACTTGCAGATCCCAAACGAGGAGCAGGCCCGGGCCATCGAGCAGGCGCTGGGGAAAGAGCAGTTCCTGGTGCACTCGGTGGGCACCCGGGAAAAGCGCCGCTACCCCGTGCCTCCCTTCATCACCTCCAAGCTCCAGCAGGAGGCTGCGCGCAAGCTGCGCTTCAGCGTCAAGCGCACCATGGCGCTGGCCCAGCGGCTGTACGAAGGCATCGAGCTGGGCGAGGAAGGCGGCGTCGGCCTGATCACTTACATGCGCACCGATTCGACCCGCGTTTCGGCCGACGCGCTGGCCGAGGCGCGCGACTACATCGGGCAGCAATACGGCGCCCAGTACCTGCCCGAGCAGCCCATCTACTACCGGAGCAAAAAGGACGCCCAGGACGCCCACGAGGCCATTCGTCCCACCTCGGCCCTGCGCGCCCCGGACTCGGTGCGGCGCTACCTGCAGGAGGACGAGTTCAAGCTGTACCGGCTGATCTGGCAGCGCTTTCTCGCCTCGCAGATGAACCCGGCCGTCTTCGACCAGACCACCATCGATATCCGCGCCGGCCACATCCTGTTCCGCGCCACCGGCTCGGTGGAAAAGTTCGACGGATTCCTGAAGGTCTACAAGGAAGGCACCGACGTCAAGGACGAGGAAGAGGAGGAACTGAAGCACAAGCTGCCGGCGGTGACCGAGGGTGAGGCGTTGGAGCTGCTGAAGCTGATGCCCGAGCAGCACTTTACCGAGCCGCCAGCGCGCTATAGCGAGGCCACCCTGGTGAAGGAACTGGAAGAGAAAGGGATCGGCCGGCCCTCCACCTACGCCACCATCCTCAGCGTTATCCAGGACCGCAACTATGCCGAGAAGCGCAGCGGCCGATTCCTCCCGACCGAGCTGGGCGAGGTGGTGAACGATTTGCTGGTCGAAAGCTTTGCCGACATCTTCGACGTCCAATACACGGCGCGCATGGAGGAGGAGCTGGACGAAATCGAGGAAGGCAAGCTTCCTTGGCGGGAGGCGCTGCGCGAGTTTTACGCCAAGTTCGAAAAGGACCTGCGCGACGCGGAGCGCAACATGCGCGACATCAAGCGCATGGAGCAGCCCACCGACCAGGTGTGCGACAAGTGCGGCAAGGCGATGGTGATCCGCTGGGGCCGCTTCGGCCGGTTCCTGGCCTGCACCGGCTACCCCGACTGCACCAGCACCCGCGAGTTGCCCAGCGACCTGCCCGGGCTGGAGACGCAATCGGAAACCGAAGAAGTGTCCGTTCCCGAGGTGGCGGGAGGCAACGGGTACGGCGAGTGCCCCAACTGCGGCCGCCCCATGGCGCTGAAGCGGGGACGCTTCGGGCAGTTCCTGGCCTGCACCGGCTACCCCGACTGCAAGACCACCCGGCGCATGGACCAGGGCGACAAAAAACCCGACGTGCCGCTGGACGAGAAGTGCCCGCAGTGCGGCTCGCAGATGGTCGTCAAGCACGGCCGGTTCGGCGAATTCACCGCCTGCAGCAATTATCCGAGCTGCAAGTACATCAAGCACAAGACAGTGGGCATGACCTGCCCCAAGACCGGCTGCGCCGGCGAGCTGGTGGAGCGGCGCTCCAAGCGCGGGAAAGTTTTTTACGGCTGCTCGCGTTACCCGGATTGCGATTTCGTAAGCTGGAACCGCCCCGTGGCGCAGAAATGCCCGAAGTGCGGGTCTCCCTACCTGCTGGAGAAGACCACCAAGCGCGAAGGCGCCATCCGCGTCTGCCCCAACGAGGACTGCTCGTTCAAGGAAGCCGCCGCCTGACGAGGCTGTGGGCTGCAGGCTGTAGGCCGTGGGCTGTGGCTGGCGCCATGCCCTGTCACCTGCCACCTGTAACCTGTCACCTGCCACCTGCTTTGTTCTTGCTGGGTTTCGTGATACTAAGGAGCCGATGAAGCTGAAGCTGCTCGGCGCTTTTCTGCTCTGCTTCGCGGTGGTCGCGGCAGTGGCCACCGGCAATCATTATGGATCCTGGCATGTGGCGCCCGGGGCGCTGCAGGCCGCCCGGTGGGTGGCGATCGCCGTCCTGATCGCCTATGCCGCGGCCCGCCGCTCGCTGACCACCTGGATCCTGGTCAGCATGGTCATCGGGGCGGAGATCGGGCACGACTGGCCCTCCTTCGGCGTCAGCCTCCGCGTCCTGAGCCTGGTGTTTCTGCGGATGATTAAGACCATCATCGCGCCACTGCTGTTCGCCACGCTGGTGGTGGGCATCGCCAGCCACGCCGATCTGAAAAAGGTCGGGCGCATGGGCATCAAGGCCATCGTTTATTTCGAGGTGGTCACAACCATCGCCCTGTTTTTGGGACTGGCGGCCATCAACCTGACCCGGGTGGGGGTGGGCGTGAAGCTGCCTCCGGCGTCCGGCGAGCAGCTCGCGGCCATCAAACAGGACGCCTCCGACATAATCCTGCACATCTTCCCCGAGAACATCGCCAAGTCCATAGCCGAGGGGCAGGTCCTGCAGGTGGTGGTGTTCAGCATTGTGTTCGCCATGGCGCTGACGATGCTCAGCGAGGAGAAGCGCCGCCCCATGCTGGCCCTCGCCGAAAGCCTGGCGGAGACGATGTTCAAGTTCACCAATATCGTGATGCTGTTCGCGCCGGTGGGCGTGGGCGCGGCCATCGCTTACACCGTGGGCCACACCGGCCTCGGCATCCTGGTGAACCTGGCCCAGTTGCTGGCCACGCTGTACGTTTCGCTGCTGCTTTTCGTGCTGGGCGTTTTGCTGCCCATCGCGCTCCTGGCCGGCGTCCCCGTCCGGCGATTCGCGGCGGCCATCGCCGAACCCGTTTCCATCGCTTTCGCCACCACCAGTTCGGAAGCGGCCCTGCCGCGGGCCATGGAAGCGCTGGAGGGCATGGGCGTGCCGCGGCCCGTGGTGGCCTTCGTCATGCCCACCGGCTACAGCTTCAACCTCGACGGCACCACGCTGTACCTTTCGCTGGCCGCCGTTTTCGTGGCCCAGGCCGGCGGCGTGCACCTCACGTTTGGCCAGCAACTGGTGATGATGCTGACCCTCATGCTGACGAGCAAGGGAGTGGCCGGAGTCTCGCGGGCCGCGCTGGTCATCCTGCTGGCCACAGCCACATCGTTCGGGCTGCCCATGGAGCCGGTGTTCATCCTGCTGGGCATCGATCAGCTTATGGACATGGGCCGCACCTCGGTCAACGTGATCGGCAATTGCCTGGCGACCGTGGTGGTGGCGCGGTGGGAAGGGGAGTTTCCGGGCCCAGTAGGCAGTAAGCAGGAGGCAGTAAGCAGTAGGCAGTAGGCAGTGGGCGGAATCCGCAATTGCTGTTACCGCTTTTTGCCGTCAGCCTGATAAGATGCGCCCGTATGCCGGACGCAGAATCCCTCCCCGAAGCCTCATTGGAGATCGTGCCGGCCGACGGTGATCGCCAGACCCGGGCCATCGACCAGTCTCCCTTCCTGATTGGCCGGGGGGCCGAGGAGGGCAATCACCTGGCTTTGAACGACAAGCGTGTTTCCCGGCGCTCGGCCGCCCTGGTCTACCTGGGCGGGGAATTTCGCGTGGAAGACCGGGGCCAGCGGCAGGGGGTGTTCGTCAACGGAGAGAAGTTCGAGAGCCGCGTGCTCCGCGATGGAGACGTGATCACGCTGGGCGCGGCCGACACGGTGCAGCTCATCTTCCACGCGGTCGCCCAGGTCTCGGAGACGCTGCCCGACTTGCTGTCGCGCTTCGAGGGTGCGGCCTCGCTGGAGGCCGGCACGCGCGACCTGCGTCAGTTGAGCCTGCTGCTGGAGGCCACCGCGCTGCTTCAGTCGCGCATGCCGTTGCGCGAGGTGCTGGGCGCCATGGTGGACCGCGCCGTGGAAATCACCGAGGCCGACCGCGGCCTGCTGCTGGAGGCCGGCCCCGGCGGCGAGCTTCGCCCGCTGCTGGCCCGGCAGCAGGGCGGCGTCAATCTGCCGGTGGACAGCATCTCGCCCAGCCAGACCGCCATCCACGACGCCTTGGAGCGGCAGTCGGGCGTCATCGAGGACGACCTGTCGCAGGCGGCAACGGCGCTCGGCGGCGCCATGAGCGTGGTCCTGCAGCAGCTCTGTACCGTGGTGGCCATCCCGTTGTTTTCCGTGACGCAGCTTAGCGCCGGCGAAATGAGCATGGTGGCCACCCGGCAATTGTTGGGCGTGCTGTACCTGGACAGCCGCCGCCCGGCCGCCTTTTCGCATCTGCAGCGCAAGATCCTGGATGCCATGGCCATGGAGGCCGCCAGCGTCCTCGATAACGCGCGCCTGGTCCAGCGGGAACGCGAGCGCCGCCGCATGGAGCAAGAGCTGGCCATCGCCCGCGACATCCAGCAGGCGCTGCTCCCCAAGACCTTCCAGCGCTTCCCGCATTTCGAGGTGACGGGCGTCAACCGGCCCTGCCTGGCGGTGGGCGGCGATTACTTCGACCTGATGGACCTGGAGGCGGGGCGCGGCGCCTTCCTGATCGCCGATGTGTGCGGCAAGGGCCTGGGCGCCGCCCTGTTGACCACCATGCTGCAGGGCGCATTCTCGGCCATGACCTTGGGCCAGGCGCCGGCGCCGGTCTTCGACCACATCAACCGCTTCATCGCCACACGCTCGGAGATGCGCCGCTACGCAACCATGTTTTTTGGAATGCTGGACCTGGACGGCCGGTTGGACTTCATCAACGCCGGCCACCTCCAGCCCTTGCTGTTGCGCCAGGGCCGGGCCGTGCCCTGGGAGTGCGAAGGCTGCCTGCCGGTGGGCCTGATGGAAGACGCCGACTTCAAGACCGAGACGGCGCGTCTGGGGCCGGGCGACACCCTGGTGCTGGTCACCGACGGCATCACCGAGGCCGTCAACCGTGAAGAAGAAATGTTCGGGGCGGACCGCCTGCTTCAGGCCGCCGAACAGCACGCCGGCGGTTCGCTGGCGGAGTTGCAGTCCGGCATCCTGGCCGCCGTCGATGACTTCAGCCGCGGCGCCTACCAGGCCGACGACATCACCCTGCTGATCATCCGCTACACCGGCTGCCCGGTTTGATTTGTCGCCGCACGCGGATCTTCAACGCAGAGGGGATCGGATCTCCGCGTGTCTCCGCGTCCTCCCCGGCACGCCGGGGCAGGGTGGCGTCTCTGCGTTGAGACACCACGGTTGCGGCAACAGCGGTGGTGTGGTTGAATGAGCGCGTTCGGGAAAGGGGGCGGCGTGCAGACAACGCCCGCGCCGGCACAACCGGAACGGCTGTTACGGGAATCCCCGCAGCGCTGGTGGCTGATGGTGCTGCTGACCACGGCCATGCTGGCCTGCTATGCCCATCGCGGCGCGCTGTCGCCGGCCGCGCCCTTCATGATCCGCGAGTTCCACCTCTCGCCGGCGGTCATGGGCCTCCTGCTCTCGGCTTTCTTCTGGACCTATTCGCTGATGCAGGTTCCGGCCGGCTGGGTGGTGGACCGCTTTGGCGTGCGGCGCGCCTACGCCTACGGGTTCGTGGTGTGGTCGCTGGCCTCGGCGTTCACCGGGTTTGCGGGCAGCCTGGCGGCACTGATCGTGGTCCGCATGCTGGTGGGCATCGGGCAGTCGGTGTCGTTTCCCGCCAGCGCCCGCGCCGTCGCCAATTCTTTTCAGGACCGGGAGCGCGGCGCCGTCACCGGCGCCTACCTGACCGGCGTTCGGCTGGGGCAGGCCCTGGTCACCGCCGTGGGCGCGTTCTTCCTGGCCACCTACGGGCTCAAGTTGTACTTCCTCATCATCGGCCTGGCCCCGGCGGTGTGGCTGCTGCCGTGGCTGCTGTTCCTGCGGAAGTGGGAAACGCCACGGCGTGACGGCGCCCCGGCCCCGGCGCCGGAACGGGCCGCCGCTGCCGACGGCGGCGCAAGGCCCCCGCTGCGCTTCCTCCAGGGCCTGGCGCTGATGCGCCACCGCAGCGTGCTCGGCATCTTCCTGGGCTTTTTCGCCTACGACTATACCTGGTACGTCTACGTGACGTGGCTGCCCGGATACCTGGTGATGGAGCGCAAGTTCACGCCGCGGGAGATGGGCATCTACAGCTCCATCCCCTTTATCGCCATGTCGGTGGTCATCCTGCTGGCCGGCCTGCTCAGCGACTGGCTGGTGCGGGCGGGCCGCTCGGAGACCTGGGCGCGGAAGGCTTTCATCGCCATCGGCCTGGCCATTGCCTGCCTGATCGTTCCCGCCGGCCTGGTGGAAGACAAGATGACCGCCGTCTGGTTGCTGACCATTGCCCTGTGCGGTCTGGGCATCGCCTCGCCCAACACCTGGACGCTGACGCAGGCGGTCTGCTCCCGCCGCCTGGTGGGTACGGTCTCGGGGATTCAAAACTTCGGCGGGAATATCGGCGGCATCCTGGCTCCGGCTCTGACCGGATACATCGCCCACACCACCCACTCCTTCGCGCTGGCCCTGAGCATCACCGGCGGCATCCTGGTGGGCGGCATTCTCGCTTATCTCTGCCTGATTACCCGCCGCGTCGAATTGTGAGTTAGGAGTTATGAATTGGCTACCCGGCCCATTTCTTAACTCTTAACTCTCAACTCTCAACTCACCTTCGGGCGCCGCCGGCCAGCCGGCGCAACTCGGCGCGGATGCTTTCCCGGTCGGCGCCGCGCAAACCGGCCGCCATGCGGCGGAGCGCCACGCTGATGAGCTGCTCGTGGTGCAAGCCGCGCAGCGCCGGATCCGATGTTAGCTCCAGCCAGAGGCGGTGCAGCATCTCCTGGTCCTCCGGGCGCAGCGAGACACCATGCGGCCCGAGTAAGAAGCTGGCCGTCTCTCCCTTGGGGTTGATCACCTCCAGCGTGAGGCGGGGGCGGGGGTGAGGCAACCGTTCCCAGGCGCGGCCGATGATTAACGCTTTTTCCTGGGCGGAAACGACCTGCGACCGGCCCGCGACCACCCGCGAGGACTGCAGCCGTTGCGCGGTCAGCATGATGGCATCCTCGGGGTCGATGCCCGGAACCACCACCAGCGACACCGGCTTGCCCATCTTCTCCGCCAGGCTGACCACGCTGCTGAACAGCTTCTGCTCGTATTCGCTGAAGATGTGCTGGTCGGGAAGCTGCTCGGAGAAGTCGGCGCCGCGCATCAGGCGGGTGGTCATAACCACGACGTCGCGCTCCTCGGTGTCGGTGCGCGCCAGCACGTGGTAGAGCTGCTCCAGCGTATCGGCGTCGCGCACGGCCACCAGGATGGCCCCCGGGCGGCAGCGAACGCGCTCGCAGCTCAACTGCTCGTCCATGCTGACGTTGAACTGCTCCATGCCGGCGGACGCCGCGCGGCGCCGCGCTGTGATCCGCTCGGAAACGCTGAAGACCGCGAACAGCACAATCGTGAACGTCAGCCCGGACAGGGTGGCAACCTTCTTGGTGAGCACATTGACCAAGGCGGTGGCCAGCAGGCCGCCGCCGATCAGGATCAGGCCCAGGGGAATTTCGCGGCCCCGAAACGGCAGGTTGAGCGGGACCCGCCACTCGCGCGGGCTGGGGTTCTTGAAGCGCAACACCAGGACCGAGACCGTCATCATGGTGAAGCTCCAGATCACGCCGAACGCATAGGCCTCGCCCAGCACGTAAATGTGGCCCCGGCTGGCGAGAATAGTGAACAACTGGAGCAGGACCACCATGTCCATCATGCGGTACGTGGTCCCGTATCGTTTATGGGGCCGGCGGAACCAGTCGGTGAGCACGCCGTCTTCCGACAGGCGGTTGAGCACGCCGTTGGAACCAATGATGGCCGTGTTGACCGCGCCGGAGAGCACCAAGGTCCCAACCAGCACCACAAATGCCTGGAACACCAGCCGGACGGCGTGCGGTCCGACCACGTTCATGGCCAGCCCGCCGATCATGTTGTCGATGTAGCGCGACCGCTGGGCGTCGGGAATCAGCGCCACCGCCAGGAACGCGGTGCCGGCCGTAAAGACCGTCGAGTAAACCCAGACGATCATCGCCGCCCGTTTCAGGTTCGGCAGTTTGGGGTGCTCGATCTCGCGATTCACCTGGGCCAGGGTTTCCTCGCCGCTCATGGCCAGCACCGAATGGCCGAAAGCGATCATCGCGGCGATCACGCCGACCTGGGCCAGGCCGCTGCCGTGCAGCCAGCCCAGCGCCTTCGGTTCGAAATGCAGGTTGGAGACCGTGGGCCAGGGCGGCAGGTGGCCGCCCCGCAGAACCAGCGTGATGCCGCACCAGACCAGCTCCAGCACCACCAGCGCCGTGACCACATACATGATCCGCAGCGCCTTGTCGCTGGACTCGTGCAGGCCGATGACGTTCTTGCGCCAAAAGTACACGGTCACCAGCAGCGCCACGACCATGGCGCCGAAGTCGCGGGGCAGCGCGTGGCCGACCTGGAAATGCGCCAGGGCGTCGTTCAACAGGCCGATCAGGTACTGGCCGGCCGTCACCGCGCTTATGGGACCGGTGAGGATGTAGTCGAAGATCAGGGCGGAAACGGCCAGCTTCCCCAACGTCCCGCCCATGGCTTCCTTCACCACGCGGTACACGCCGCCGCGGGTGAACATCACGCAGCTCTCGATGTAGACCATCCGCACCGCGTAGGCGAACAGCATCACGGCGAGGATGAACCAGGGGGCGGTCTTGCCGAAGGCCTCTTCGGCGATGCCCACGGCGTAAAACGCCGAAGAGCCCAGGTCGTTCAGCACGATGGCCGCGGCGCGCCAAAAGCTGATGAAGCTAAGCAGCACCGTGGTGGCCACCACCACCCGGAACCGGGTTGCGGAAGCCCCTGGATTGCGAATGAATTCCGGCATTTCCTGCGAAGCGCGCCAGGCCCAAAAAACTGATGGTACGTGCCGCTCCCCGCCCTGTCAATGCGAGGGGCGCGCAACTGAACCCGGCGCTCAGCGGCCGCCGGCCAAACGGCGAAGCTCGGCCAACAAGGACTCGCGGTCCTGTGCGCGCAACCCGGCGGCCAAGCGGCGGAGGGCGACGGCAATGATCTGGTTGTGATGGAGCCCGTGCAGGCCGGGATCGGCAACCAGCTCCAGCCACACGCGATGCAGCATCTCGACGTCTTCGGGGCGCAGCGAGGGAGCGTGCGGCCCCGGCAGAAAGCTGGCCGTTTCGCCGCTGGGGCTGATCACCTGCAGCGTGATTCGCGGGCGGGGGTTGGGCAGTTTCTCCCAGGCCATCCCCAGCCGCAAGGCTTTCTCCTGCGCCGGCATCTTGAATGACCGCCCGACCATCACGGTCGAGGAGCGAAGGCGCTGTGCGGTGAGCATGATCGCTTCTTCGGGAACGGTGCCGGGGACCACGGCCAGGGAAAGCGGCTTGCCCGTTTTCTCGGCCAGCGAGACGACCCGCGAGAACATCAACTGCTCATACTCGCTGAACTGGTCTGCGGCCATATGCTCGGTGAAATCGGGCCCCTGCATCAGCCGGGTGGTCATCACCACCACGTCGCGCTCGTCGGTATTGACCCGTTCCAGCGCGAAGCGCACCTGCTCGAGTGCGTTGTGGTCGCGCACCGCAACCAGCACGTTGCCGGGGCGGCAGCGCACCTGCTCGCAGCTCACCTGTTCGGTGACCGCCACGTTGAACTGGTCCATGCCGGTGGAGGCGGCGCGGCGCCGTGCCGTCACCCGCTCTGAGACTGTAAAGAGGATGAACAGGAACAGGGTGAAGGACACGCCGGAGACCGTGGCCACCTTCTTGCTGAACAGGTTGATGACCGCCGTGGAAAGCAGCACCAGGGCGATCAACAGGATGCCGGCGGGAAACTCGATCTTGCCGATGCGGAAATTGCCCGGCACTCGCCATTCGCGCGGCCGCGGATCCTTGAAGCGCAGCACGAAGACCGAGGCGGCCATCATCGTGAAGCTCCAGACGACGCCGAAGGCGTAGGCCTCCCCGAGCAGGTACACTTTGCCGCGGCTGGCCACGATGGTGAACAACTGCAGCAGAACAACCATGTCGATCAGCCGGTAGGTGGTGCCGTATTGCCGGTGAGGCCGCCGAAACCAGTCGGTGAGCACGCCGTCCTCGGCCACCCGGTTCAGCACCCCGTTGGAGCCGATGATGGCGGTGTTGACGGCGCCGGAGAGCATCAGCGTGCCCACCAGCACCACGAAGGCCTGGAAGACCAGCCGCAACTGATGGGGGCCGGCCACGTGCATGGCGATGCCGCTGATCACGTTGTCGATGTAGTGCGCCCGGTCCGCGTCCGGGATCAGGGCCACGGCGAGGAAGGAGCTGACGGCGGTGAACAGGAAGGCGTAGACGCCGATGACGATCCCCGCCCGCTTCAGGTTCTTCAGCTTGGGATGCTCGATTTCCCGGTTCACCTGGGCCAGCGTTTCCTCGCCGCTCATGGCCAACACCGAGTGGCCGAAGGCGATCAGCGCGGCCAGGACGCCGATGGAAGGCAGGCTGCTGCCCTTCAGCCAGCCCAGCGCGTCGTCGCGGAAGTGCAGGTTGGCCACCGCCGGCCAGGGCGCCAAATGCCCGCCCCTCAGCAGCAGCGTCACGCCCGACCAGGCCAGCACCAGGATCACCAGCGCGGTCACCACGTACATGATGCGCAGCGCTTTCTCGCTGGACTCGTGCAGCCCGATGATGTTCTTCCGCCAGAAGTACAGCGTCACCAGGATGGCGAACACCATGGAGCTGAAATTGGGCGGCAGATCCTGAACGATGCCGATGTAATCCAGGGAATCGTTGAGCAGGCCGGTCAGATAGTGCCCCGCGGAAACGGCGCTGATGGGCCCGGTCAGGATGTAGTCGAAGATGAGCGCCGAAACCGCCAGCTTGCCCAGCGTGCCGCCCATCGCTTCCTTGACCACCCGGTAGACGCCCCCGCGGGTGAACATCGTGCAGCTCTCGATGTAGACCATCCGCACGCAGTTGGCGAACAGCATGACGGCCAGGATGAACCAGGGCGCGGCCTTGCCGAAGGCCTGCTCGGCGATGCCGGAGGCATAGAACGCGGAGGAACCGAGGTCGTTGAGGACAATGGCGGCCGCGCGCCAGAAGCTGATGAAGCTGAGCAGCACCGTGGTGGCCACCACCACGCGGAAGCGCTGGCGAGATGCGGTGCGGGTTTGGGTGTCGTCCGCCATGGAACGGCCTGCACAGTGGATGGTAAAGACCGACGGCGGCCGTGTCAACGCATCCGTCGATGGCCATGCCGGGCCGGCCGGCCGCCGCGGCGACGGTCGCCCCTGCATGGTATGCTTGCTTTCTTTCTATGCTGATCCAGGGAAAGAGTCCGGAGACTTCAGAACTTGAGACCATCGAGCTGGCGGAGGCCGGCGCGGACATCGGCGGGACGGGCAACTGGCTGGCGCCCGGCCTGATCGACCTGCAGGTGAATGGCTTCGCCGGCGTGGACTTCAACACCCCGGGCGCCGGCGTGGAGGATTACCGCCGCGCGGTTCGCCGCCTGTGGACCACCGGCGTCACCCGCTTCCTGCCGACTGTCATCACCGGCGGGCGCGAGCGAATCGAGGCCTGCCTGCGGGCGGCGGCGGCGGCCGCGGACGATCCGGAGATCGGGCCGGCCATCGCCGGCATCCACCTGGAAGGGCCGTACATTTCGCCGGAGGATGGGCCGCGCGGCGCGCACCCCGGCGAGCACGTCCGCCCGACCGACCGCGATGAGTTCCGCCGCTTTCAGGACGCCGCCGGCGGCGCCATCCGGTTGGTGACCGTGGCCCCGGAAGCGCCCGGGGGCGTGGCCTTCACTGAGTGGCTCGCCGGGCAAGGCATCGTGGCCGCCATCGGCCATACCGCGGCCGCGGAGAGCGAGATTCAGGACGCGATCCAGGCCGGGGCAAAACTTTCCACGCACCTGGGCAATGGCGCGCACAGCATGCTCCGCCGCCACCCCAATTACATTTGGGACCAACTGGCGGCCGACGAGCTTTCCGCCTCGTTCATCGTCGATGGAGTTCACCTTGCGCCGGCGGTGGTGAAGACGTTTGTGCGGGCCAAGGGCGTGGAACGCTCCATCTTGATCACCGATGCGGTGGCCCCCGCCACCTGCCCTCCCGGCCCCTACCAAGTGGGCGAAGTGCCGATCGAGCTGACGCCCGCCGGCCGCGTGCAGATCCGTGGAACCGACCGCCTGGCCGGTTCCGCCCTGCAACTCCATCACGCTGTCGGCAATACCATGCGGTTCGCGGGCCTGTCGCTGGCCGCCGCGCTGGCCATGGCCTCCGCCAACCCCGCGCGCCTGCTGGGCTGGCCCGCGCGAAGGGACGACTGGGTTTTGTTCGATCTCGACGACGCCGGCCGGATCAGCATCCGGGCCACCGTCTGCGCGGGCCGGGTGGTGTTCCAGTGCTGAGCGCTGCCGACTGATAACTGATGACTGACAACTGATCGCCAATGAGCAAAGCAATGTCGCGTCGCCAATTTGCCGCCGGGGCGCTGGCCGCTTCGATGGCGCCGCGCGCGCCGGCCAGGCAGGCTGCCGAGCGCGCCGGCGCCTCACGGTATCAGGGCCCGCTCCATGGGATGGAAGAGCGTGCGGCCGGCCGCCAACTGGACTCGCTGGAATTCACGCGCGGGGTATACCCGACGGCGCCATTGCGCCTCCGCTTCCGGGCCACTACCCGCAACCGGGCCCTGGCCTGGCAGAAGCAGCTCCGCGCCAGGCTGATCGAACTGATGGGCGGGCTGCCCTCGACCCGCTGCCCGCTTCGCGCCGAAACCATCGAGACCCGCGAGCTCGAGGGCTATCGGCAGGAGAAGGTCGTGTTCCAGAGCCGGCCGGACCTGTCGGTGTTCGCCTACCTGTTGGTTCCCCGGCGCGGCGGCACGGGCGGCGGGCGGCTGCCCGCGGTCATCTGCCTGCCCGGGCACGGGCGCGGGTGCGATCCGGTGGCCGGTATCGATGAAAACGGAGAACCGGACACCACCGACAAGGAGTACCAGCACGGCTTCGGCGTGCAGGCCGCGCGCCACGGCTTCCTCGCCCTGGTGGTCGAGCAACTGGCGTTCGGGTGCCGCCGCGATCCGGCCGCGCGCAAAAAGGTTCTGGGCACCAGTTCCTGCCAGCCGGCCGCCGGCGCCGCGTTGCTGCTGGGCCAGACGATGGCGGCCTGGCGCACCTACGACGTCATTCGCGCCATCGACTACCTGGCCTCGCGCCCGGAGGCCGATGCCGGGCGCATCGCCTGCATGGGCATCTCCGGCGGCGGCACGGTGACGCTCTACGCCGCCGCCGTTGAGCCGCGCATCCGCGCGGCGGTGTTGAGCGGCTCGTTGGCCAGCTACCGCGACAGCATTTTCAGCATCGCCCATTGCATCGACAATTACATTCCGGGCATCTTGAACTGGGCGGAGATGAGCGACGTGGCCGGCTTGATCGCGCCGCGCCCGGTGTTTGTCGAATCCGGCGAACGGGACGATATATTTCCGGTCGATTCAGCGCGCACCGCGGTTGCCGAGCTGCGTCGCATCTACGGGGTTTTTGACGCTGAACAATTGGTTGGCCACGAAGTGTTCCCGGGGCCGCATTCCTTCTGGGGCAAGGGCGCCTTCGCGTTCCTCAGGCGAGTTATGAATCACGAATCGTGAGTTATGAATCCCGGCCGGGATTCACCACTGAGACGCCGAGAACGCAGAGTGAACCTGGAGCAACGAACGTTGGGTTTCCGGAGACAGACTCGCACCATGCTGCTGGCCGCGGCGGCGCTGATCGCCGCGGCGCTGCTGTTGCCCTTTGCGGTCAACGTCAACCGCTTTCGCGGCCAGATCGTGGGGGCGCTGGAGGCCGGCCTGGGCCGCCCGGTGCAGGCCGGCAACATCCGCCTGAAGCTGCTGGCCTGGCCGGGGTTCGACCTGCAAAACGTAAGCATCGGCGAGGACCCGGCCTTCGGAAACGAGCCCTTCGCCCGCATGCCCGTGCTGCGGGCCAGGCTGCGCCTGCGTTCGCTGTGGACTGGGCGGATGGTCTTCTCCTCTCTGGTCTTCGTTCAGCCCAGCGTGAACCTGGCGCGGAACGCCGAAGGGCGCTGGGCCATCGAGCGGCTGCTGGCCCGAGCGGCCGCCGCCTCCCGCTCGCTGGCCGCCCGGCCTTACCTGGAGTTGGAGGACGCGCGCATCAATTTCAAGGCCGGCGATTTCAAGAGCGTTTTCTTTCTGTCGGATGTGGACGCGGCGCTGTACCCCTCGCCCGGCGCCCCGCCCCGCCTGCTGCTGCGGCTGAGTTGCTCGCCCGCGCGCACCGACCGCACCCTCACGGATCTGGGGCAGTGGCGGGCGGAGGGGTCGTTTCAGCCGGCGGCGGCTTCCCGCTCCGATGTCCGGCTGCAACTGAGCCTCTCCGACACCTACCTGGGCGATCTGCTGGTGCTGGCTTCGCGGCGCGACTACGACGTCCACGGGCTGCTGAACGCGCGCGCCACGCTGGAGGGAGAAACGACGGCGCTGCGGCTGAAGGGCGCCGCCCGGCTGGCTGACCTGCACCGCTGGGACCTGCTTCCTCCTCCGGGCAACCCCGCTGTTGACCTGGACTTCGAAGCCCTGCTCGACGGGCCTGCCGGGAAGCTGCATTTGCTGCGCCTGCAAACCCCGCTCGGCGCCGGGAAGCTGGAAGCCACCGGAACGGTGACGAACCTGTGGGAACGGCCGCAGTGCGATCTCCGGACGGCGTTTTCCGGCGCCCGGGCGGCCACGGTGCTGGCCGCCATGCAGCACTTCTCGACTCGACTGTCGCGCGCGGCGCCGCTGGACGGGCTGCTGGAAGGAGAACTGCGTGTGCGAAGCATGCCGCCGGCCGTGGACGGCTTCCTCCGGGGCCGGCGCCTGGAAATGCGGGATGCCGCCGCGCCCGAGGCTCGGGCGGAGTTCCACGGCACGCACGCCGTCTTGCTGCCCACCGTGGTGAAATGGGAGCCGCGCGGCAGCATCACCCTGGCCGGCGACTGGAACTGGGCGGGCGGCGTGGGACGCCTGGCGGCGACTGGCGGCGATATCCCGTTCCGCAGCTTGTCCGGGCTGGCGGCCCTGGCGGGCCTGGACCTGGCCGAATCTACGCGTCTGCAACCCGAGGGCCGGGTATCGCTGAACCTGCGTGCCGAGGGGATCGGCAGTGCGCCGAAACTGGCCGGCTGGGTGCAACTGACGCGCGTTCCCTGGACGCCTTCCGCCTCCGGGTCGCCGGTCATGATCCATACGGCCCGCCTGGAGATGACCGGAGAGCAGGTGCGCGCCACCCGCATTGTCGCCGCCTGGGCCGGCGCCACCATCACCGGCGCGCTGCGCTTTCCGTGGCGGCTTCCGGGCGTTCTGCGCGCCGATTTGCGCGCCGATGAAGTGAACAGTGGACCGCTGTCGGGCGCGCTCCGTCCCGGCCGCCGCGGCCTTTTGCCCGGACTGCGTGAGTCGGCGGCCGCCGCACAAGCATCGTCCCGGCAGCCGCCTGCTCCCCCGGCACAACCAAGACTGCGCATCGAGGGCCGGCTGGCGATCGACCGCCTCCGGCTGCGCCGGTTGACCATGCAGGAAGTCATCGCGGACTTCCGGATTGCGGGCCAGCGTGTTTTGCTGAACCCGGCGCGCGCCCGCCTGGCCGATGGCGCCTGGACCGGAGACGCAACGCTGGACCTCTCTGGGCGAGCGCCGGCCATCCAGGTGCACGGCCAGGTTCGCCAGGCGGCGCTGGGCGAGCTGGCCGCGCTGTCACCGCAACTAGAGGGGCTGGCGGCCGGGCGCGTTTCCGGCTCCCTCGTCGCCTCCGCTTCGGGATGGGAACTACCCGAGGTGCTGGACAGCCTCTCGATGCGGCTCAAGTTGGAAGGCGAGGAAGTGCTGTTGCACAACGTCGATTTCGATACGGCCGCCGGGGCCACGACTCCGGCAGCCGACCCCCTCGGCTCCTTCCAGGCCGACCTGACCGTGGAACGCCGGCGCGTTCGGCTTCAGAAGATGGTGTGGCGGGGGCCGTCGTCGGAGTACTCGGTTGCGGGCACCGTCTCCTTCGACCGCCTCCTCGATGTCCAGGTGACGCCGCTGAAGCCGCCGTCGCTCAATCCATTCCGCTTGACCGGCCCCCTGGAAGCGCCGGTGGTGGAGCCGATGCCGGCCCCGCGCCGCCCCGACTGATTGAAATCCAGCCGTAACCGAGCCAGGGCCATTACACGTCCTTGGGCGGGAACTCGGCGTGCGGCGGCGGGGCGCCGATTATGCGGCGCGTCTTCGGGTCGAAGGCCATCACCCGCCCGTTCCGATACGAATCGACGCCCAGCTTGATGGCCACCATCACCTGGTAACCGCGCAGCGAGTTGTAGACGGTGGTTTGGCGGTTGCGCATGCAATCCAGCCAGTCGTCCACCAGGTCGGTGCTCTCGCCCGGCTCGATGGTCAGTTCGCTCTTGCCCTCGTTGGCCTCCTGGAACCGTTTCAGGAATTGCCGCTCGGCCCTCACGATGGCCACCTGGCGGCCGCGCCGCTGCGGCTGCTGCGGGGCGCGTGTCTGGTCGCCCATGGCGTCGCCCACCGTGCCGGGCTCGGGCACCTGGAGGGTGGCCCAGTTGGCGTACACGGTCAGCGGCACCGACTGCGAGTTGCCCATGCAGGAGATCATGTTCACGCAGTATTCCCCGGGGTACTCGACCATGGTCATGTAGGTGTCCGGCACTTCCCGGTTCTTCTGCACGTAGATGCCGCCGGCGCCGGTCACCCGCGTGGGGAAATCGAAGCCGATCATGGTGCTCATCATGCCCAGGCGGTGATAGAGCAGGTCGGTGGCGTTGCCGCCCGAGTAGTCCCAGTACTTGCGCCAGCGGAAGTAGCGCTCGTTGCTGTAGGGGCGCTTGCGCGCCGGGCCCAGCCACATCTTCCAGTCCAGGTTCTTGCCCGGGCTGACTTCGGCGTCCGGCCAGTGCGTGCCCCCCACGCCGGGGATGGGGTAGTCCCACATCCCCTCGGTGGTGTTGCGGTTGTAGCTGATCAGCCCCCACAGGATCTTCCCCATCTTGCCGGTCTTTACGTATTCGTTGACCTTCTGGAAGATGCTGCCGCTGGGGCCGCTGCCGCCCACCTGCAGGACCCGCTTGGTGCGCTCCACCAGTTCGTGGATTTTGGCCGCCTCCTCCACCGTGTAGGTCATCGGTTTCTCGAGGTACACGTCCTTGCCGGCCAGCAGCGCGGCGCTGGCGATGGCGTGGTGCCAGTGGTCGGGAACGGCGATGACCACGCCGTCGATGTCCGGCCGGGCGATGATGTCGTGAAAATCGCGATAGGTTTTCTCGGCCTTGACCTGCTGCTGGGCGTGCTTCACCCGCGGCTCCCACACGTCGCAGACCGCCGCGTATTCGAAGTCGTTCTTCTTGGCCTTGCGTCCCACGAACCCGCGGCCTACCAGGGCATGGAACTGCATGCCGCAGCCAATGAAGGCGACGTTGATGCGGTCGTTGGCGCCCAGCACCCGCGTGGTTGCCTTGGCCACGGGCTTCGCCTTTTCTTTGGCGGACGCGCCGGAAAGCAGCGCGGCGGAAACGCCGGCCGCAGCCGCGCTCCGCTCCAGGAACTGGCGCCGGCTGGTCTTGTTAGCTTCTTTATCGCTTTGCATAGGGATGCTCCTCAAATCTCGGATTGCGGATTGCGGATTGCGGATTTCAAACGGACCCGTGCTCGAAATTCGAAATCCGAAATCCGAAATGGTTACTGCTTTCTGCCTACTGCCTTCTGTTCCAGACCCGGTCGCGCCGTGGCCATCCACTCCTTTACCTCGGCCTGCAGCCGGCGATACATCTCCGGATACTCGGCAAACACGTTGCGCCGCTCGGCGGGATCGCGGGCCACATCATACAGGAAGGTGGCCCCGTTGATGGAAAGCAGCTTCAAGTCGCCGCGCATGGCGGCCAGCCATTCATAGTTGCCTTCGGCGCGCCACTCCCAGAACAGGGTGCGGTCCGGCGGTTGAGCCTTGCCCTCCAGCGCCTCGAGCGTGTTCCGGCCATCGACCTGCCAGGCGGGGTCCGGCTGAGCGCCGGCCGCCGCCAGAAACGTGGGGAACAGGTCGGTCATGTGAATGACGGCCGCCGATTTCTTCCCCGCCGGCACACGCCCCGGCCAGCGCGCCAGGGCCGGCATCCGGATGCCGCCTTCGTTCAGCGTGCGCTTCTGGCCGGCAAACGGATAGTTGCTGTCGTGGAAGTTGGCGGTGCCCTGGTTGCCAACCTCGAACGTGGCCCCGTTGTCGCTGGTGAAGACCACCAGGGTGTTGTCGGCCAGGCCGGCCCGATCCAGCGCCGCCATGACCCGCCCCACGCCCGCATCCAGGCGCGTGATCATCGCCGCATAGGTGGCGTTCAGCGGGTTGGCCGGATCCTTCTCCTCGAACTTGCCCTTGAAGCGCGCGACGTCTTCCGGCGGCGCCTCGATTTTCAGGTGCGGCTCGATGTAGGCCAGGTAGAGGAAGAAGGGGCGGGTGCGATTGCGGTCGATGAACTGGATGGCCTCGCCGCTCAGGATGTCGGAAGAGAAGCCGCTGGCCGGCTCCTCGGTCTTGCCGCGCCACAGGGTCTTGGGGAAGTGCTCCCAGGCCTCGCGGGCGGTCAGGTAGCCGTAGGTCTGGTCGAAGCCGCGGTCCAGCGGATGGACCCAGTTGCCGCCGCCGCGATGCCACTTGCCCACCAGCGCCGTGGCATAGCCCCGGTCCTTCAGGGCGCGGGCGATGGTCACCTCGGAGGCCGGCAGGTCCGCGCCGTTGGTGGTCACGCCGTTATGGATGGTGTAGCGGCCGGTCAGCAGGCAGGCGCGCGAGGGCGCGCAGATCGGCGCGGCCGTGTACCAGCGCGTGTATACCGTCCCCTGCGCCGCCAGCCGGTCCAGGTTGGGCGTCCGCCAGGCCGGCCGCCCGGTGAAGCTGACATCGTTCCAGCCCAGATCGTCACAGAGGATCATGACGATGTTGGGCGGGCGATCGGCCGCTCGCGGAAACGCATGGCCCAACGCCGCGCCGCCGGCCGCGACAGACATCCACTTCAACCATTCCCGTCTCGTCATCGCCATTCGAAGCCCCCAAAAACCACAAAGACACGAAGAACACAAAGTCTCACAAAGCTGCTTCTTTGTGCCCCTTTGTGTTCTTTGTGCCTTTGTGGTGAATTTGCATTCTAAGCTTTGCGTTTGCCGCGGGGCAGATAGCGCGGCGCGCCATAGCGGTTCGGCGCGTTGCCGTCGCGCTGCACCTGGCTCAAGTTGTCGGACGGATCCCCGTACGGATCGCCGAACTGCTTCATCATCTCGTAGAGCCGGGCGCGCAGGTCATCGACCTCGGCGCGATAGCCTGCGTCGTCCACGCCGTTGTGCATCTCCTGCGGGTCTTTCTCGAGGTCATAGAACTCGTCGATGTCGAACCCGTTGAACACGTACTTGCAGCGCGCGGTGATGGCAATGCGCTGGGTGTACAGGAACTCGCCGCCGTAATAAGCGCACATGAGCTGGTCGCGCCAGCCGGCGCGGGCCGGATCGTCGCACAGCGGCAGAAGGCTCCGGCCGTCGGCGAAGGGCAGCGGGCGGGCGCCGGCCACGTCCACGTAGGTGTGGCCGAGGTCGTGCGAGGAAACCAGGTGGTCGGTGGCGCGGCCGCCCTTGAAGCGCGCCGGCCAGCGGATGATCTGCGGAATGCGGTACGTTTCCTCGTACGGGATCCAGCCCTTGATCCACATGCGGTGCGCGCCGACCATGTCGCCGTGGTCGCAGGTGAAGACCACCAGGGTGTTGGCGGCCTGCCCGGCGGCGTCCAGCGCCGCCAGCACCCGCCCGAGCTGCGCGTCCAGTTCCTCGCAATACGCGTAATAATGGGCGCGGCCTTCGCGGTAGTCCTTCTCGGTGACCGGCCCCCAGCTCTCCGACTCCCGCCGATGCAGGCCCGGCTTGCCGCGGAAGGTGTCCCGGAAGCTTTCCGGCACGGGAATGGAATCGGGGTTGTAGCGGTCCAGGTACTGCTTCAGGGGCATGTAGGCGTCGTGAGGCTCGACCCAGTGAATCTCCAGGTGCCAAGGCTGGGAGCCGGCCGCGAAGCGCCGCATCATGCGGATGCCGGATTCGGCGACGTGGTAGGCCGGCGTCAGTTCCTCGGCCCCGATGACGTGGCCCCACATCGGGAACTCCTCGCTGCCCGGCCAGCGCATGGAGCGATCCACCACCCGCTCGAGCGTGCCCTCGCGCGGCGAAATGCGGTCGGGGTTGTTGTCCAGCGCCTTGATGAGGCGCGGGTGGCAACTGTTCAGCGCCGACACTTCGTCGAAGCCGAACTCCAGCGGCGTGCGCAGGTAGTCGGCGTGCCACTTGCCCACGTAGCCCTGCCGGTAGCCCGCTTCTTTCAACCGCGCCGAGTAGGTGACCACGTCCTTGAACATCGAGCGGCTGACCGAGGGCGAGGAATGGACCTGGTTGTAGACGCCGTTGTGCCAGTGATAGGCGCCGGAGATCAGCATGGCCCGCGCCGGGCAGCACACCGCCGAGGGGGTGTAGGAACGGTTGAACAGCAGGCCGCTGGCGGCCAGGCGGTTGAGGTTCGGCGTGCGGCACTCGGTGCGGCCGGCAATGGCGCCCCACTGCATCTGGTCCACCATGAGGTGGAGGATGTTGGGGCGCCTGGCGGGAGCCTGCGCGCCCACCCTTACGGCGCCGGCCGCCGCCGCCGCGGCCCCGGCTCCCACGAATCCGCGCCGCGTCATGGTTGAATTGCTCATGGAACAATCACTCCTGGATGAGGTGCACGGCGAGAGTCTATCTAATTCCCAAGGACAAATAGCAAATTTGTAGCGGCGACGGTCATTCAGCGGGCGGAGGACCAAGCGGGTCGTCGCCGTCGCGCGCCGACAGACGGACATCCGGCCCGTCCTCATCGGCGCCCACGTCGGGCATGTGCAGGTGGTGCCGCTCCAGGTGCTCCTTCAACACCCGGAAACCTTCCTGCGGCGAATCGACGAATTTGAGAAGTTCCAGGTCTTCCGAGCTGATGGCGCCCCAATCCGCCAGCTTCTGCAGGTTGAGCACATTGCGCCAGTAATCCGGGCCGTAGATGATGGTGGCGATTTTCTTTGCCAGCTTCTCGGTCTGGGCCAGGGTCAGCAATTCGAACAGCTCGTCCAGTGTCCCGAACCCGCCGGGGAAGATCACCAGCGCCTTGGCCAGGTAGGCGAACCAGAACTTGCGCATGAAGAAGTAATGGAACTGGAAGCTGAGGCCGGGGGTGATGTAGGGGTTGGCCGTCTGCTCGAAGGGCAGGGTGATGTTGAGCCCGATGGTCTTGCCGCCGGCGTCCACAGCGCCGCGGTTGGCGGCCTCCATGATGCCCGGGCCGCCCCCGGAACAGACTACGAAGCGGTGCCGCGGGAAGGGCAGCGACTTGGCCCAGGCGGTCAGCAGGCGCGCCAGCTCGCGCGCCTCCTCGTAGTAGCGCGACCATTCCAGCGCCGTCCGCGCCAGCTTCAATTGCTTCCCGTGGCGCGGCTCGGGCTTGGCCGCCCCCGGCTTCTGCAAGGCCAGCAATTGGCGCTTGGCCTCGTCGGCGCTGTGGACGCGCGCCGAGCCGAAAAACACCACCGTGTCCTGGATGTTCTGCCGGCGAAACCGCGCCAGCGGCTCCACGTATTCCGACAGGATTCGCAGCGCGCGGGCGTCCGGGCTGCCGATGAAACTCTGGTTCTCATAGGCCGTCGGCGTCATCCGCCGTGTCGGTTCCGGATTGGATGATTTCATCTGGATGGCTCCTCCACGTGCTGAACAGTTATGAATTATGAGTTATGAAGTGTGAATTGTGAACCGCCTGGCCGCATGGCCGCAATTCACAATTGATTATGCCGTAGCGCTGGACGTGGACGGCGCTTGCGTTTGCGCTTCGGCGGACCGATAGCGGGCCAGCGCCTGCTCGAGCGTCCTGAGGAACTCGTCGGGGTTGTCCACATCGAAAAGGTAGCCGCGCCACCATCGGCGGCCGCTGACTTTCACCAGCACCAGCGTGGCGCGCGGTTTCAGGGCCTGGCCCGCGCCCACACGCTTGTACCGCGGCGTCAGCAGATCGGTTTGGATTTGCTCCTTCAAATCCGTCCAAAAGCTGCCGAAACGCGGGAATGGCACAAAGCTGATGCGTTCGACCGCCGTGATGTCCTTGAACGGGATGTCCCAGTGAAACCGGCCCAGACGCACTTGCACACGGTCGCCATAAACGAGATATCTCTGCGCACGAACGTTGAGCGCGATGACCAGGACCAGGAACAAACCAAGAAAGAGGCCCGTCGAGAGCGAGGCGCCCAGCGCCACCCACCAGCCGCGAGGGTCTATGGGCACGTGCGGCTGGATGAACCACCGCGTATGCGGGTAGACCTGGATGCGAACGAAGTTCGTCAGGAGCATCATGAACGCGAAGATGAACACGGAGCTCCAGGCGCCCAGGCGTGCCAGGGCTGGCCACTTGCCCCTGAGTACATTGCGGGTTTCGTACAGCTTGTCGGCCATTGCCGCGCAGAATAACTCCGGCCTGCCGGCAAAGCAAGCCGGGTTTCCACTGCCCGGTTTGTCAGTGCTCACCGGGGGACGACCGGCAGCAACAGGTGCGAGGGCTGCGCGCCGCCCAGATGCACGGTATTGGTGGCCACCGCCGCGCGGCGGTTGTCGTTCAGCGGCTCACCGGTGTTGGGGTTCACGTCGAACCGCGGGAAATTACTGCTGCTGATGTCCAGACGGATGCGGTGTCCCTTCTTGAAGACATTGGCCACCGGATAGGGCTCAATGCTCACCAGCGTGACCTCGCCCGGCTTCATCAGCTCCGCCTTTTCGAGCGACTTGCGGTAGCGGGCGCGCGTGATTCCGTCGGTCAGGTTCAGCGCGTAGCCGGCGGCGTAGTCGGCGCTGGGCGGGTAAACATCGATCAATTTGGCGGTGAAGTCGGTGTCGGGGGCGGACGAGGAAACCGTCAGCTTGGCCACAATCGGTCCGGTCACCTCGAGGTCTCCTTCCAGGACCGGCGTCTGGAAAACCACGACGTCGTTGCGCGCCGCCAGCGGCATGGTGTCGGTGCAGCCCCAGAACTGGGGCCGGCAGGTCTGGTCGAAGCCGCCGGCCTCCATCACGCCCGTGGCCGAAGAAATGCCGCCGCCAATGGTGGGCACCGGGCGCGCCGGGTCGAACTGCCAGGAGATGGAAGCGGGGCGTGCGGGCGGCGCGGCGCGCAGGCTGCCGTCCGGCTGCAGGAAATAGCGGGTGGCACGGGCCCGCGCCGGCGGCCATTCCTTCTCCTCGCGCCAGTAGCCGCCATGGAACAGCCGGCCGTCCTTGTTGCGCGAGGCCACGCCGGGCCGCGCCGCCTCTCCGCCGCCCATGATGAACAGGCGCACGGGCGGCTCGCGATCCACGCCGTTGTCCACGCCCTTCAGCCAGCGGTCGTACCAGCGCACGTGGAAGGCGACGTTGTCCAAGAGCGACTCCGGGCCGAAATCGGCGTCGCCGGAATAGGTGCGTCCCTGGCCACCGTGCGTCCACGGCCCCACGATCAGCTTCTGGTTGCGCTTGGTCTTGGCCAGGCCGGCGTAGGTGAGGTCGGCGACCTGGGCGGTCCAGGAATCATACCAGCCGGTGGTGTGATAGACGGGGATGTCGGCGTAGTCGGCGACGTGGTCAACGACGTTCAGGCCCTTGCGGCGCCACCACTCGTCGTTGCCACCGCGCGAGAGCGCCTCCACCAGCCAGGCCTCGTAGTCGGGCGCCAGTTGCAGTGGCGTCGTGCCGGGGCGCAGCGGCAGGCGCA
>Ga0315291_10000759_pt1 | contig 42825 bp, 35 predicted proteins | sample YL17G12_20_MG_FD_203070 | JGI IMG/M metagenome (GOLD analysis project Ga0315291, IMG submission 203070) | Sediment microbial communities from Yellowstone Lake, YNP, Wyoming, USA - YL17G12_20 | ecosystem: Environmental > Aquatic > Freshwater > Lake > Sediment | place: USA: Wyoming | collected...
TGATGGCTGCCGTGTTTGCTTACCAAACACTGGTCCGCTATAACCACCGCCGTGGCAACGACAACGGCCAAGTCCACTGGATCCTGGACATGCTATGAATTCCCGGACACCCTCAGATAGTTGGGCAGTTTCTGGGCGGCCTCGGCGAGGGTCTCTTGCACCACGTCGGAGGGGTCTACGCGGGCGGCCAACCTCGGATCCATCCGCACGGCGACCATCCGCCGCAGCCGACTTCGATGTTGGTCCATGAGTTGCTTCATCGCCCGACTGTCGCCGCCCGCCGCGCGGTGGACCAGCTCTTGAACATCCCCGCTGTCCGATCCCATGGTGTCCGGTCGCTCCCCACTACTGAGCCTGCCGACGCGAGGAAAACCTAACACGAAAGACGGCGGATTTCCAGGGAAGGTGCCCATAAGTGCTAGTCAGTAGGCGAGTTGCGGGAATGGGACGGACCGCCAGCTCTCCTTCTCCGGCGAGCCCATTCTGACGGCAAAACGCCGGTCGCCACCGCAATTGACACCCCCCTGCGGCTTTGCCATACTACGGCGGGCGGTGGACGGACGGACTGAAGCCGGGAGGCCTGGCCGGCCGGAAGCCCGCTAATTGAACGGTCGGTGGGGCACAGGTCGGCGACTGGAGTCGCCTCCTACAAGCGACTGGAGAAGCAGGTCGGCGACTGGAGTCGCCTCCTACAAGCGAGTGGAGTCGCCTCCTACAGGAGGGCAACGCTGAGATGACCGCCGAGATGGAACGGCTCTATGCCGAGCGGATGAAACGGTACGTCACCGCGATGCGGAACGAGAAGCCGGATCGGATCCCCATCCGGCCCTTCGTGGCCGAATTCACCGCCAAGTACGCCGGCTATACCGCCCAGGAAGTGACGCAAGACTACCAAAAGGCCTTCGCCGCCGCGCGGAAGTGCGCCGCGGAGTTCGACTGGGACGCGGTGGTGGCGAACATGGTCTACGGCTGGAGCGGGCTGACGCAGGCGATCGGGCTGAAATACTACGCCGTGCCCGGCGTGGACCTGCCGCCGGATACCGGCTTCCAATACATCGAGCCGCCCGAAGAAAACGCCTGGATGCAGCCGGACGAGTACGATCAGCTCATCGAGGACGTCACGGGCTACCTGTTTAACGTCTGGCTGCCGCGGGTCTCCGACGACGTCAGCCCGATGGGCCAGCCCACCTCGTATCGCAACAACCTCTCGTTCCTCAAGGGCGGGATGGCCATGTTGCAGTACTTTAACGGCTTCGGCACGCAGGCGGCGCTGTTGCGGAGCGAGTCGGGCACGGTCTCGGCGATTGCCGGGATCTTGAAGGCCCCCTTCGACATCCTGGCCGACAAGCTCCGGGGCTACAGGGGCCTGTGCACGGACCTGTTCCAGCGGCCCCAGAAGGTGCTGGCCGCCTGCGAGGCGCTGGCCCCGCACCTGCTGCACGTGGCCGCCAGCGGGGCCGACCCGGAGAAGAACGTCCCCATCGGGCTGTGGATGCACCGCGGCTCGGTGCCCTTCGTCTCGCCGCGGCAGTTCGAGAAGTTCTACTGGCCGACCCTCAAGGAGATCGTCCTGGGGCTTTGGGCCCGTGGACACCAGGTGCTGTTTTATGCCGAGGGCGAGTGGAACCCGCACCTGAAATACGTCGCCGAGCTGCCCGAGCGGAGCATCGTCTTCCACGTGGATCGGGGCGACATCTTCGAGGTGCACCGGGTGCTGGGGCACAAGTTTTGCTTAAGCGGCGGGATTCCCAACGATCTGCTGGCCTTCGGCACGCCGGAGCAGGTCCGCGAGTGTTGCCGGAAGGTGATCGACGGCGTGGCCCGCGACGGCGGATATATCATGGACGCCAGCGCGATCATGCAGGACGACACCAAGGTGGAGAATCTGCGGGCGATGACGGAGTTTACGCGGGAGTACGGCGAGTACTGACTTGCCGTTACGCGGAGAACAGACGCGGGGTTTTGCGAAGGAAGGGCAGTTGCCAGCAGAACGCCGAACATCGAACAAGGAACACCGAACATCGAACAAGGAACGCCGAACATCGAACAAGGAACGCCGAACATCGAACAAGGAACTGCGAAGGCCGAAGTGAGTTTCCTGCCCTGTATCGTTCAGAGTTCGTAGTTCCTTGTTCGATGTTCGATGTTCGACAATCAGGAGCCACGGGGATGTCCGAACAACAGCGGCCGAAGATCGAGCCAGGCGTGTGCATTCCCTGGGAGCAGAAGCGGCAGGAGCTTCCTCAAATCTGCGGCGATGAGCAGATCGTGAAGCGGGTATGGGGGGAGGTCGACGCCCTGGCCTACATGTACATCTGGCAATGCCTCTTGTCGTTCTGAGAGGAGACCCACCGATGACGCAGGACAACAGCCTGGCGGAGGCACTGGCCGGCTGCTACGACGAGCAAGTACAGAGGCTGGTCAAGGAACGACTGGCCGCGGGAGTTCCGCCGGCCGAGATCCTCGCCGAGTGCAACCGCGGGATGATCGAGCTGGGGGAGCGCTTCGCCCGGCAGGACTGCTACATCCCGGAGCTGCTCTTCGGCGGCCGGATCATGAGGACCGTCGTCGGAGAGTTGGCCCCGATGCTGCAGGAGAGCGACGCGGCTGAGCCGGTCGGCAAAGTGGTGATGGGCACCGTCCAGCACGACGTCCACGACATCGGCAAAGACATCGTGGTGATGATGCTTCGGGGAGTCGGCTTCGAGGTGCTCGACCTGGGCGTGGACGTGCCGCCGGAGAAGTTCGTCGAGGCCATCGGCCAGCACCGGCCGACCGTCGCCGGCATGAGCGTCCTGCTGACCACCTGCTACCAGTCGGTCGGCGCCACGGTCGAGGCCCTCCGGCGGGCGGGGTTGCGAGAGGGCGTGTCGCTGATGGTCGGCGGGGCGGCGGCCAGCGAACTGCTGCGGGTGAACACCGGTTGTGACTTCTACGGCAAAACGGCCGTCGACGGCGTGAAGTTCGCCGGTCGATTGGTCGCTATTGATGATTGATGATTGCGGAATAGACGAACGTGAGGTCATCATGGGAAGGGTTCGCAGTGGAGAGTGGAGAGTGGTGAGTGGTGAGTTGAGAGATCGTCGATCAGCATTCAGCATTCAGCATTCAGCATTTGTGGCTCTGTGGCTGATGCTGGTCGTGGCCTCCGGCGGTTTCGGCCAGGAGTCGGATTGGGCCAAGAAAATGTTCGACCACACCAGCCACGACTTCGGCACAGTGGCCCGGGGGGCCAAGGTCGAACATACCTTCACCGTGGAGAACAAGTACAACGAAGACATGGAGATCGCGGAGGTCCGCACCTCCTGCGGGTGCACGGCCACCAAGATCACCAAGCGGACGCTAAAGACCTGGGAGAAGGCCGAGATCGTCGCCACGGTGGATACCCGCGGGTTCTTCGGGCGGAAAGACGCCACGCTGACGGTCGTCTTCGGCGGCCAGTTCCCCGCGGAGGTCCAACTCCACGTCCATGCCTATATCCGCAGCGACATTGTGGTCCAGCCGGGGTCGGTGCAGTTCGGCTCCGTGGCCGAAGGCAGCAGCGCCCGCCAGAAGGTCACCGTCAGCTACGCCGGCCGGCCCGATTGGGAGATCGCCAAGGTCGAGACCCCTAACCGGTACCTGGAGGCCCAGCTCGTCAAGGCGGCCGTGCCGACCAGCGGGCAGGTGACCTACGACCTGGTGGTCACGCTCAAGGACGACACGCCCGCCGGCTACGTCCACGATTTTCTGATCCTGGTGACCAACGATCGCCGGCCGCAGTATGCCCGCGTGCCGTTGGCCGTCGAGGGGGTGGTGGTTCCGGCGGTCACGGTCCGCCCGTCGCCGCTGCTGCTGGGCGTGGTCACCGCGGGGCAGACCGTCACGCGGCAGTTGGTCGTGCAGGGCAACAAGCCGTTTCGGATCGTCGGCGTCGAGTGCAGCGACAAGCGGCTGACGTGCGCCGTGCCCACCGAGGAAAAACCCCTGCACCTGCTGCCCGTCACGTTCAAGGCCGCGGACGAGACCGGAAAGCTCAGCGCGAAGATACGCATCCAGACCAGCCTCAGCTCTGGCAACGCGCTGGAGGTGCCGGTCGACGTCCGCGTGATCCCGCCGCCTGCGACGCGACCTTAAACGGACCTGCACGATTCCGGGAAGAATGCCCGGAATGGGTGGCTGGGGTATAGCATAGCGTAGCGGTGCCCCAGAGACCAGGCATTCTGGGGCCGCTGCGATCCGCCGCCAGCCACCCTGATGTCTACGGGGCGGAATTCAGGCGTTTGTGGCTCAAGACTGCGGTTGCTTTGCACCGATAAACCTGTTATATGTGGCGTTCCGGATAAGCAGATACAAGCCAAGGGGATGCCGAAATGTCTCATTGTGTCCAACTGTTCAAAGCACTGGCCGACGAAACCAGGTTGCGAATCCTGAACCTGCTTTGCCGCAGAGAACTGTGCGTTTGTCAGATTGTGGAAACCCTTGGCATTGGTCAATCGAAGGTCTCCCGGCACCTGGCGCACTTGAGGCACGCCGGCGTGGTGAACGATCGGCGGGAAGGGCTGTGGATATACTATTCGCTGGCGCAGCCGACTGGGCGCCTCCACGGGCAGGTGATCCAGTGGCTGAAGCACGCGGGGAATGAGGTTCCGATGGCCGCCGCAGACTTGGAGGCCTTGGACAATCTTGCCGAGTGCGGGGCTCTGTGCCCCGAAGACTCACCGAGCCGAATGGACCAGCGGCCCGAGGATTCAGCCACGGTTGGCTCTTGCTCCATGGCTGCGAGCCAGTGAGCGAGACATTTGACCGTTTCGCATAACTTACCATCGGAGGGAATCTGCGATGAAGAAGCTGATCGCAACTGCCGCAGCGGCGATGATCGCCGCCGCCGGTCTTGCCGGGATCCTTGGCTGCGGCTCCAACACAGCGGCGGAGCCGTCGACGCAAGGGCCCAGAGGGCTGACGATGGGCGAGACGCTATCGGATAATTCCGGGAAGGCCGGTGGCGGCATGCTGGCCATGGAGAAGGCCGCCGAGGCCAAGAAGTATCTGTTTGCTCTCTTCCGGAAAGAGGAGGACGGTCAAACGGCTGCCATGCGTAGCGTGTTGCAGGAGGTGATGAAGGAAGTGGCGGATAGAGCGGATTCGGTGGAAGTCAACGTGACCGCCGTTTCAGAAAGGGCCATCGTGGACAAGTTCGGCCTCGACCGTGCTCCGATGCCGCTCATTCTGGCAGTAGCCCCCAACGGCGCCATTACGGGCGGTTTTCCCACGAAAGCCGAGAAGCAGAACCTGCTCGAGGCTTTCGCGTCCCCTGGTATGGAAAAGTGCATGAAATCGCTTCAGGAGAACAAGTTGGTTTTCTTGTGCATGCAGAATTCGAGCACAAAGGCGAACAGCGACGCCATGCAGGGTGTCCACGATTTCCAGGCGGACGAGCGTTTTGCACGGGCCACGCAAATTGTCATGCTCGACCCGACGGACGCGACCGAAGCGGACTTCCTAAGAGATCTTCAGGTTGATCCAAAAACACAAGAGGCCGTGACGGTTTTCCTGGCCCCCCCGGGTGTTCCCATCGCCATGTACAAAGGCGCGACCAACAAGGACGAACTCGTGGCGACGCTTAGTAAGGCCAGTTCGGCCTGTGGGCCGGGCGGCTGCGGCCCGGGGGGCTGCCCCCCAAAATGAGCGGGGGCGGGCGGTGCGTCCCTCCAAGGGTCCTTGTCTGACAGGGAAGTTCCCATCACGCGGTTTTTTGGCGGCTAGCTGTTTCTTCGGGCAATCGGCTCGACCTTTCCCGAGATTTGACTGCTCAAACAATGTAACCAGGAGAAGCATGATGAGGAGTAGGAAGGAACCTACGCTTGTGGTCATCACAACGACGGCACTGCTGGCCATTTGGATGGTTGTGCCGTGCCAAGTGGTGGCCCAGGCCGTTCCGGGACGAACCATGTCGTCCGGCACAAGTGGAGGCATGGCGGCCATCGATGCTGCCGCGCGGAACAACAAGTACCTGTTTATCTTCTTCTGGAATGCAAACGACGAGCAAAGCCGCAATATGTGCGGCGTGTTCCAGTCGGCGATGGGCAAGATGTCCCAGTCGGCCGACGCGGTCGGCATCCAGATAACCGATCCCCGCGAGAAACCGGTGGTGGACAAGTTCGGCGTCAGCCGTGCTCCCATGCCGCTGGTCTTGGCGGTGGCTCCCAACGGGGCGATTACCAAGGGTTTTCCCGTCAAATTCGACGAGAACCAACTGCGGCAGGCGTTCGTCAGCCCCTGCACGGCACAGTGCCTCAAGGCCCTTCAAGACCGCAGGCTGGTGCTGCTGTGTGTCCAGAACCAGCGGACACAGTTCAACCAGGCGGCGCTGAGCGGAGTCCAGAACTTCAAGGCCGATGCGCGGTTCGCCAAGGCGACCGAGATCGTGGCCCTCAATCCCGACGATCGCTCGGAGGCGGCCTTCCTGCAAGACCTCCAGGTCGACCCGCGGACCCCGACCGCGGTCACCTTTGTGTTGGCGCCCCCCGGTACGCCGATCGCCAAGTTTGCCGGGCCGGTGACCAAGGATCAGATCGTCGCCAAGGTCACGGCCGCGCAATCGGGGCCTTGCGCGGGCGGCCAGTGCGGGCCCGGCGGCTGCGGACCTAAGAAGTAGGAGTTGACCTGATGAAACTGCGAACCCTCGTCTGGCGGGAATTGTTCCAACGCAAGAGCCAGATGCTCACCAGCTTCCTGGCCATCCTGCTGGGCATCACCACGGTGGTGGCCATCAAGAACATCACCTTCTACTCTGAGAAGGCCGTGGCCCGGGAACTGGATACCCTGGGCGCCAACGTCCTGGTGCTCCCCAAGTCGGCTAGCCTGCAGGACTACTATTCCGCAGATATGCACGACGAAGTCATTCCCGAAGAGTACGTCCTGCGGCTGACGATGTCCAACGTCCAAGGCGTGGACAACCTCTCGCCGAAGCTCTGCGTGCCCGTCAACCTGCAAGGCAAGAATTATGCCCTCACGGGCATCCTTCCCAAGAGCGAGTTCCAGGCCAAGGCCGCCTGGGCCGGCGCCGGGATCTTCTCACGACCCATCGGCTGCGGGGCCATCGACGTGGCAACCGAACCCAAGCCCGAGGATAAGAGGACACTGGTCCGCAAGCGCGTGATCGAAACCCTCGATACCCACGAAACCCTCGTAGGGGCCGACGCGGCGGCCTCCTTGGGGCTGGAGGAAGGGGACAGCCTCACCCTATTGGGAGAGTCTTTTTCCGTGGTCGCCGTGCTGCCGCAGACCGGCACGGTGGACGATTCCCGCATCTTCGCCCATCTGCACACGGTGCAACGCCTCTCCGGCAAGGAGGGAGTGGTCAACTGCATCGAGATCGTGGGCTGCTGCAAGGAGATCTCGGCCGGGCTGGTCGACAACGTGAACAAGCTGCTGCCCGACGCCAAGGTCGTGACCGTCAAGCAGGTCGTGGCCACTCAGGCCAAGGTCAACGGCATGATGGAGCGGCTGTCGCTGATCTTCCTGGTGATCATCGTGGTGGTGGGCGGGGCCGGCATCGCCAACTACATGTACGCCAACGTGTTTGAACGGCGGCGAGAGATCGGCACGCTGATGGCCCTGGGGGCGGAGTCCTTCATGGTCCTGCGGATCTTCCTGCTGAAGGCCCTGCTGCTGGGGCTGGCGGGCGGGGTCGGCGGGTACGCCATTGGGACCCTGCTGGCCGTGACCCTCGGCCCCAAGCTGGCCGGCGTGCCCGTGCTGCCCATGCCCCTGCTCGCACTGTGGGCGGTTCTCATCTCGGCCGGGATTACCTTGGCGGCAAGTTACTTTCCCGCTCGGCGCGCCGCGCGGCTCGATCCTTGTGCGACTTTCCAGGAGGTCTGACCCATGTTGAGAATGGAACAAGTCAGCAAGCAGTACCGTCACCGCGGCCAGGTGGTCACGGCCCTGGACGACGCCACTTTCGACATCCCCAAGGGAGACTTCGTCTCCGTGGTCGGTCCCAGCGGCAGCGGCAAGAGCACGCTGCTGTTGATCCTCGGCGGGATGCTCTCTCCCTCGGCGGGGCGCGTCCTGCTGGAAGGCCAGTCGCTCTACGACCTCAGCTCCGACGAGCGTGCCCGCCGGCGAAAGAAACACATCGGCTTCGTCTTCCAGACCTTCAACCTCATCCCGTATCTGACCGCCCTGGAGAACGTCAAGGTTCCCCTGCTGCTGGCCGGGGTGAAAGAGGCCGCGCAACAGGACAGGGCAGCGGGGTTGCTGGAGCGCGTGGGCCTGGCCGACCGACTCGACCACAAGCCCAGCGAACTCAGCGTCGGACAGCAACAGCGCGTCGCCCTGGCCCGCATGTTGGCCAACGACCCCGCGGTGATCCTGGCCGACGAGCCCACCGGCAACCTCGATCCCGAGACCAGCCAGGAGATCATCCAGTTCCTGGAAGAGTTTAACCGAGAGGGCCGCACCATCGTAATGGTCACCCACGATCCCCGCGCAGCCGAGCGGGCCAAGAGAACGCTCAGGCTGCGGGCCGGCGCCGTCCTTCCCGCGGAGATCAAGCGGCGCGGCGTACACGCCGCCTGAACCCGGCTCCTTTCCTTGTTCGCACGGTCCTCCGTGGGAACGCGCTACAGCGACGCTCCGCGTCGCCGGCGCCGACGCAGAGCGTCGGATGAAGTGGGTTCCTACGCGGAGCGTGGGAACCAGGAGCCCCTCGGCTTGCTTCGCGGATCGGGATTGACGCGATGGCCTTTTCCGCGCCTAATGGTGGGAACCTGCACATCCGCGCCAAGGGGCGTCCCATGAACCTCACCGACTTGCTGCAAAAGAACCGCAGCTATCGCCGCTTCCACGAAGACCACCCGCTGGACGAGGCGACCCTCAAAGGCCTGGTCGCCAAGACCCGCCTCTGCCCCTCCTCGGCCAACCGGCAGCCGCTGAAATTCCTCCTGGCCTGTTCGCCGGAAGATCGGGCCAAGATCTTCCCACACCTGGCCTGGGCCGGGGCGCTGAAGGATTGGCCGGGACCTGCCCCAGGCCAGCGGCCGGCCGGCTATATCGTCGTCCTCGGTGACATTGAGATCAGCGGCACGTTCCACGTCGATTCGGGCATCGCCACACAGAGCATCCTCCTGGCCGCGGTCGAACAAGGGCTGGGCGGCTGCATGGTCGGGTCGATCGACCGCGACGGCCTCCGCAAGGCGCTTAAGATCCCCGATCGGTTCGCCATCGCCCTGGTGATTGCCCTGGGCAAACCCAACGAGAAGGTCGTGCTGGAAGACGCCAAGAACCCCACCGACGTAGTCTACTGGCGCGACCAGCAGGGCGTGCACCACGTGCCCAAGCGGCCGCTGGAAGAGGTGCTGGTGAAGTTCTGAGGCGTCGGTTATCAGTTATCAGTCGTCGGTTATCAGTTATCAGTCGTCAGTTGTCAGCCGACCGGACTCGCCACTGACTGAAAACTGATAACCGACGACTGATAACTGATAACTGACAACCACCAACTACATCTTCTCCACCACCTCGATCCCCAGCAGCTCCAGGCCTTTCTGGATCGTCCGGGCGGTCAGATCGCAGAGCAACAGGCGGCTCTGGCGGAGCGGGTCGGTCTCGGCCTTCAGCACCGGGCAGGACTCGTAGAAGGTGGAATAGCAGTCGGCCAGCTCGAACAGGTAGCTTGTCAGTTGGTTGGGGCGATAGTCCAGCACGGCCAGTTCCAACGCCTCGGCAAACCGCAGAAACTGGAGGGCCAGCGCCCGTTCCGCCGGCGAGTCCAACAGGATCGGCGGGCCGCCCGCCCGCAGCGACTCGACGTCCACACCGCCCTTGGCGAAGATGCTCCGCACCCGGGCGTAGGCGTACTGCATGTAGGTGGCCGTGTTGCCGTTCATGGCCAGCATCTTGTCGTAGCTGAACACGTAGTCGCTGGTGCGGTTCTGCGAGAGGTCGGCGTATTTCAAGGCGCCGATGCCGACGATCTGGGCGATGCAAGCTCGCTCGTCGGCGGAAAGCTCGGGGCCGCCGGGCTTGGCGTCGTCGTTGGCGGCCACGGTTTGAGCCGCCCGGCGGACCGCCTCGTCCAACAAGCCCTCCAACCCCACGGTCTCGCCCGAGCGGGTCTTAAACGGCCGCCCGTCCTCGCCCAGCACCGTGCCGAAACTGACGTGCGTGAGCTCCACGTCCCGGTAGCCCATCAGCCGGGCGGCGGCAAAAAGGTGCTCGAAGTGCAGGCCCTGGCGATAATCGACCACGTAGAGGATCGCGTCGGGATTGAACTGCTCCATGCGGTAGCGGATGGTGGCCAGGTCGGTGGTGGCATAGAGGAAGGCCCCGTCCTGCTTGCGGACCAGCATCGGCGCCTCGTGCCCTTCGAGGAAGACACACACGGCGCCCTCGCTCTGCCGGGCGATCCCCTGGTTGAGTAGGTTGTCGACCAGGGCCGCCAGCCGGTCGTTGTAGAAGCTCTCGCCAAGCGTGTAATCGAACCGGACGCCGAGCCGTCCGTAGATCCGGTCGATCTCCTGCCGGCAGGCCGGCATGAACTCCCGCCACAGCCGCACGTTCTCTTCGTCGCCCTCGTGCAGCTTGGCGGTCTCGGCCAGCACGACCGCGCCGACGTCCGGGCGTTCGCCGGACGGTTTCGACGCGGTCGGGCCGCCATCCGCGGCCGCCGCTTCGCCCTGCTGCTGAGAGTCCATCAGCCGGCGGACCAACTGATAGAGCCGGGCCAGTTCCTTGACGGGGTCGTCTTCGTAGGCCCGCTGATCGAGGAAATGCTTGTAGCCGTAGATGATCATGCCGAACTGGGTGCCCCAGTCGCCCAGGTGGTTGTCGCCGACGGTGCGGTGGCCCAGGAAGCGGAGGATCTTGTAGAGCGCGTCGCCGATGACCGTCGAGCGGATGTGTCCGACGTGCATCGGCTTGGCCACGTTGGGGGCCGAGTAGTCGATGACATAGGTCTTCCGCCTGGTGGCTGTGGGCACGCCCAGCCGCCCGTCACCCACGGCGGCGGCCAGCTTATCGGCAAGGCAGCGGTCCTTGACGCGAAGGTTGATGAACCCCGGCCCGGCGATCTCGGGTGGGTCACAGAGGTCGTCGACACGGAGCCGCGCGACGACTTCGGCGGCCACTTCCCTGGGCGGGCGGCCCAGGCGCTTGCCCAGCGGCATGGCAAAGTTGGCCTGGTAGTCGCCGAACTTCGGGTCGGTGCTGCGGCGGATCAGATCCAGCAGCTCCTGGCTACCGTCGGCCAGGCCGGCCAGGGCCCGGCGGAAGCGGTCTTTCAACTCGGCCAGAATGCTCATGTTCCCTCAGAGCGGCGGGGTTCGAAGGGCACCCGCTGGGCGTGACCCCAGAGTTGCTCCAGGGCATAGTAATCCCTGGTTTCCGGCTCGAACAGGTGGATCACCACGTCGCCGTAGTCCAGCAGGATCCAGCGGCTCTCCTCGTATCCTTCGATGCCCAGCCGCCGGTCGCCCAATCCCTGCTCCAAGGCGTGGTCGATCTCTTCGCTCATGGCGTGCAGTTGGCGTCGGCTGGTGCCGCTGGCCAGGACGAAGTAGTCGAACATGGCCGTCAGGTGGCGCATGTCCAGCACGACGACATCGCGGCCGCGGTTCTCCTCGGCGACTCGGGCGGCCACCAAGGCGCGATGCAGGCCTGCATCCCCCCGCTCCGCCTGAACCGCCTCGGGGCCGACGCTGCTGTTTTCCACTATCACCCTCGCATCGGGACAGGACCGGACACAACCGTCTATTGTACACCAGGTGAGATGAAAGGGGGAAGGGGGACGGAGGAAGGGGGAAGGCGGACGGGGGAAGGGGGAAAGCGGAAAGCGGGAGGGCAGAGCGGCAGCCATCCTTTGGTGTACGCCCGTCCGCCGGTCACCTTCTCCCGTCGCGTGATCTGCGTATAATTCCACGTCAGGTTCGACGCAGCCACGTTTGCCCCAATGATGGAGATCATGCCATGGCCGACTGGATTGAGGCCGGAGAGACGGCCCCCGATTTCACGCTGCCGGCCGACGACGGCAGCCACGTCAAGCTGAGCGACCTGCGGGGCTCGCCCGTGGTGCTCTACTTCTATCCCCGCGACGACACGCCCGGCTGCACCCGGGAGGCCTGTTCCTTTCGAGACCAACACACCGAGCTGCGCCGGCTGGGAGCCAAGCTCCTGGGGGTCAGCACCGACGACGTTCAGAGCCACGGGAAGTTCCGCGACAAGTATCAACTGAACTTCCCCCTGCTGGCCGACACCCAGCACCAGGTGGCCGAGAAGTACGGGGCCTGGCGCGAGAAGGTCCGCTTCGGCAAGAAGTCCCTGGGCATTGAGCGATCCACCTTCGTGATCGACGCCCAGGGCACCGTCCGCAAGGTCTGGAAGAACGTCAACGTCGACGGCCACGACCAGCAGGTGGTCGAGGCCCTTCAGACGCTCTGACGCCGCTGCGGCGGTCGCGCCATCACGGCCGCTTCTCGTCGAGCGAACCGACGATCTGGCGCATGTCGGCCGACTCGCGCTTGCTCTGCCACACGGCCCAAAGGATCAAGGCCACGCAGACGGCCGCCACCAGCAGTCCGACGAACCAGTTGGTGGGCAACTGGGTGCTCCAGAGGGCGGGATCGGCAGACTCGGTGTTGGGTCGGATGCCCATCACGTTGTTCGAGAGCACCAACCCCAGCGCCAGCAGGCTGACCATGTTCATCACCTTGACCATCGGGTTGATGGCCGGACCGGCCGTGTCCTTCAGGGGATCGCCGACGGTGTCGCCGGTGACGCTGGCCTTGTGGGCCTCGGAGCCCTTGCCGCCGTAGAGGCCGTCTTCGATCATTTTCTTGGCGTTATCCCACGCACCGCCGGCGTTGGCCATGAACACGGCCAGGAGCTGGCCGACCAAGATCATGCCGGCCAGGAAGCCGCCCAAGGCGTAGGGGCCCAGCAGGAAGCCGACGAACATCGGGGCCAGAATGGCCAGCATCGCCGGCCCGATCAGCTCGCCCTGCGCGCTGGCGGTGCAGATGGCCACCACGCGGCCGTAGTCGGGCTTCTTTGTGCCGGCCATGATGCCCGGATCCTTGAACTGCCGCCGCACCTCGTTGACGATGTAGAACGCCGCGCGGCCCACGGCCCGGATCAACATCGAGCTGAACAGAAACGGCACCGCGCCCCCGATCAGGAAGCCGATCAGCACCAGCGGATCGGCCACGGTCAGTTTGCCCGAAAAGAAGTCGTACTGCGCTTTCGTCATCTGGCTGATCTTGTCCTCGCTGCCCACTGCGATCACGGCGATGAAGCTGGCGAACAGCGACACGGCGGCGATCACGGCCGAGCCGATGGCGATCCCCTTGGTCTCGGCCTTGGTGGTGTTGCCCACGGCGTCGAGATCGGCGAGGATTTGGCGGGCCCGCTTGTAGCTGCCCGGCTGCTCCTTCTCCATCTGCTCACGGTCGTAGCCCATCTCGCCGATGCCGTTGGCGTTGTCGGCCACGGGTCCGAAGACGTCCATGGAGATGGTGTTGCCGGTCAGCGTCAACATGCCGATGCCGGTCATCGCCACGCCGTAGGCCACGAACACGGCCGGCATGCCGTGGTAGCAGAGCACCGAGAGGATGATCGCGCCGGCGATCACCAGCAGCGCCGCGACCGAGCTCTCGTAACCGACCGCAAAGCCCTGGATGATGTTCGTCGCATGTCCGGTCTGACAGGCCCGCGCGAGCGACTTGACCGGCGGGTGTGAGGTGTGCGTGTAGTAGCTGGTCACCTTGTTCAAGGCGATGGCCAGGAACACGCCGATCAAGCAGGTCAAGGCCGGACGCATGTCCAAGTTCGGAATCCCGAAGTTGAACCACGGCGCCAGGTTGGCGGCATCGCCGCCGGGGAAGCCTGCCGCGGCCATGGCGTAGTCCTTGAAGTACTCCATTGGGAAATACAAGTAGAAGAACCCGATCACGAAGAAGCCCGCAATCGAGATCATCGAGCCGATCCAGAAGCCGCGGTGGACGCTCTTCAGGGCGGTATCGGAGGTGTCGTGCGGGCCGGCCTTGACGGTGTAGGTGCTGATGATCGAGCCCAAGACGCCCACGCCGCGGACCAGCAGGGGGAAGATCACGCCTTTGTGGCCGAAGCTGGCCAGGCCGAGGATCATCGCGGCGACAATGGTCACCTCGTAGCTCTCGAAGATGTCGGCGGCCATGCCGGCGCAGTCGCCCACGTTGTCGCCCACGTTGTCGGCAATCGTGGCCGCGTTGCGGGGGTCGTCCTCGGGGATGCCGGCCTCGACCTTGCCCACCAGGTCGGCGCCGACGTCGGCGGCCTTGGTGTAGATGCCGCCGCCGACGCGCATGAACAGCGCCAGGAGCGTGCCGCCGAAGCCGAAGCCCAAGAGGGCCTCGTAGGCCTGCTCGCCGTAAATGAGAAAAATGCAGGTGCCGCCCAACAGCCCCAGCCCGTCGGTCAACATGCCGGTAATCGTGCCGGTGCGGTAGCCCAACTGCATGGCCTCGCCGTAGCTCCGCTTGGCGGCGGCGGCCACACGGAGGTTGCCGGTGGTGGCCAGGCGCATGCCGACGAAGCCCACGGTCCAGCTAAACAGCGCGCCGACGAAGAACGCGCCCGCCCGTCCAATGGCGAACTCCCAGTGGCCCCACTTGGTCAGAAACAACAAGGCCGCGATCACGAAGATCAGCGGCCCGATCTTCCTGAACTGGGCGCCCAGGTAGGCGTTGGCGCCCTCCTTCACGGCCGCGGCAATCTCCTGCATCTTCGGCGTGCCTTGATCCGCCCTGCGGACCTGGCTGACCAGCAGGCCGGCATACACCAGACCCGCAATGGCGATGCCCAGCACTGCCAGCAAGGCGGCCAATTCGGGCCACACGTAGTCAAAGGGCTCAAAGAACTTGAACCCCTTCACATGCTCGACGGCGTTGGGGACGACCGCCGGGGACTCCGCCGACCAGGCGGGCAGCGTGGCGTACGCCCCGGCGAAGAAGACCGCCAGCAGCAACAGATACACCGTCTTGGCCCTGCCGTTCCTCCACCTCTTGCGCAATATGTCAATCATGGATACTCCTGGGGATGTCGCCCACGCGCCGATTAAAGGTGTCCAAGCTATCGAAAGGTGTCGGACTTGTCAAAGGGACCACCGGAAAAGGCTCGTCGGTCAAGCATAGCTCGCCGGCAGGCGTGGCCCTCTGGCCAAAAGGCCCAATAGAGGGGGTAATAGGCCGCTTGCGGTCGCGCAGCCGGTGCGGAATGCTCCCCCTAAACATACTAGTCGGGGCGGATGTTCCACCCCATTTTGCGCTTCCTGGTCGGCGGTCTGGCCGAAGGCGATTGGGCTCTATCTGCTTGGCTTTCTTGCCGAAAACGATTATGCTGATAGACTGAGGTGTGGTGCGTGGCTTGGGCTGCGCGCTGGTCAACAATTACCGGATCGGAGGAGACCTGACCATGACCACTCGTTTGCGAAGCTGGTGGGCGCCGTCGCTCGGCTGTGCTGTCGCGCTGATGTTGTTGCCGACAGTCGTGCCGGCGGCCGCTGGGCGCGGCAAGGCGCCCAAGCCCGGACAGTACAATCCCGACGACAAGACGGTCGAGCTGTTCCAGGCGATCAAGGACGGACAGATCGACGTGAAGCTGATCCCCAAGGACTCGACCGAATGCGGCGTGCTGATCGAGAACAAGACCCGGCAGCCGCTCAACGTGAAGCTGCCCGAGGCCTTCGCCGGCGTGCCCGTCCTGGCCCAGGTGGGCGGGGCCGGCATCAACCCAGGTGGCTTGGGTGTCGGCGGGAATAACCGCAACCGGAACAACAACTCCGGCAATCAGGGCTTCGGCGGGGGCATGGGCGGCATGGGCATGGGCATGGGCGGCATGGGCATGGGCGGCATGGGCATGTTCAACGTCCCGCCCGAACAGGTCGGCCAAAACGCCCCGGCCATGTTCAACGTCCCGCCCGAAAAGGTCGGTAAGCTCAAGGTCGACACCGTCTGCCTGGAACACGGCAAGGCCGAGCCCCGCGCCGCCATGAAGTACGAAATCAAGCCCATCGACCAGTTCACCGACAAGAAGGAAGTCTACGAACTCTGCCGGATGCTCGGCACCGGGCGGATCAACCAGCGGGCTGCCCAGGCCGCCGCCTGGCACCTGAACAACAACATGAACTGGCAGGAACTGGCCGCCAAACGACTCAAGTACGCCAACGGCACCAGCCGACCCTATTTCAGCCCACAGGAACTCCAGACCGGGATGCAATTGGCGGGCGCGGCTGCTAAGCTGGCCCAGCAGCGGGAGAAGCCGGACAAGACCCCCAGCACGGCGACCTCGCTGAGCAGCAAGTGAAGGCTTGCGATGTAGCGTCTTCACTTCGATGACAGTGTTTAGCGGGCGGGCTTGCCCGCCGTTTGGACCGGTGTTTAGCGGGCGGGCTTGCCCGCCGTTTGGCTGCGGCCGCACGCCGCGGTAGGCAGATCGACAAGACCACCCTCGACGCCAGATAACCAAGCCCACGGGTCGCAGCCCGGGGGCTTGGTTCGTTTTTTGCACCCCTTGGATTCTTGCCGCGGATTCGTTAGACTATGGTCGGGCGGGGTGGGCTCCCGCTGGGCAAGGGAACAGAAGAGGAGGTGCTAGTCATGACAGGGTCTCGTCGTGTCGCTGCGGCGGTGCGGCCCGCTGCTTGGGTCGCCCTATTGTTGTTTCCGGCGGGATTGATGGCCGCCGATCGCGCTGCCCGCAAACCGTTGCCGGAAGGCGAACTGGTCGAGATGTTTTCGGGAATGGAAAAGGGGCAGATCGAGGTCCAACTGATCGCCAGAGACGCGGCGCGGGCCAACCTGCTGGTCAAGAACAAGACCGGCAAGGCGCTGAACGTCGTGTTGCCCCAGGCGTTTGCCGGTGTGCCCGTGCTGGCCCAATTCCCGGACAACGTCGTCGACAACCCCAGGAACCCCAACGACGCTGGCCAGCCGCAGACGTTGGGGATCGGCCCGGGCATGAACAACTGGATGGGGCCCGGACTGATGAACGTCGGCGGGCCGAACGCGGGCGGGCCGAACGTCCCGCCCGGCTTCTGGTTCAACGTGGCGCCGGAGAAGGTCGGCAAGCTGAAGCTGACCGGCGTCTGCCTCGAACACGGCAAGCCCGATCCAAGCCCCAGGCACAAGTACCAGGTCCAGCCCATCGGGAGCGTTACCGACAAGCCCGAGGTGATCGAGCTGTGTGCGATGCTGGGCCGCGGTGAGATCGGCCAGCGCGCCGCTCAACTGGCCGCCTGGCATTTGAACAACGGCATGAGCTGGGAGAAGCTGGCGGGCATGCGAGATAAGCTCCCGATCGGCACCAAGCCGACCTACACCCGGCAAGAACTCCAGACCGGCCAGCAGGCCGCCGACCAGGCCACGAAGCTGGCCGAGCAGCACCGGCGCCCGAGCGCCGAGCAGAGAGCGTCGCTCAGCCGACAATGAGTTGCGGCCGCAGGTAGCGGAGTCCTGCAGTTGCACCCGGATTATTCACAGGGGTGCCACGGCCGTGTCGGCCGTGCAACCGTGCCGGACTGTGCAACGTTATCTGGCGGGGTAGGCTTCCGGCGCTATTCGGCGCACGCCCCCGCTGCAACGCCCCGCCCGTGGTGCCCCGGCCCGATGCCAGGCCGATGCCCGGCCCGTGGTGCCCCGTCCGCCCCGCTCCCTTGAATCTTGCGGGTTGCGTCGATTGTCGGGCCGGAAGATGCCGACCGGGAGGGGCCGGGCGGGGTCAAATCTCGCACGACCGATTCGACCGATCCGACCGGTAAATGACGAAGCTCCTTCGTCGGTATGGGCGGGGTGGGGCACGGAATGACGCGGCAACCTGCCCGCCGCAATAATGCAATGGAGGATTCCCCGCCCGCCACAATGGTGCCAGTACCGAAGATGCTTGCGGGTCCGGGCAGGGGCCGCCGGGTTCGGGCAGGTCGGAGTTTCGAGTAGTGGCCCCACACCCTAGAATGAGCGGCATGACAAACACCCTGTACTATGGCGACAACTTGGACGTGTTGCGGCGGCACGTTGCCGATGAATCCGTTGACTTGGTTTACTTGGACCCGCCTTTCAAGAGCAATCAGGATTACAACGTCTTGTTTCAAGAGCAAGACGGCAGCCGGTCGGCTGCGCAGATTCGCGCTTTTGAGGATACTTGGCAATGGGCCCCGTCCGCCGCTGCCGCCTTTGAGGAAGTGGTTGAGGCGGGTGGGTCAGGTGGCCCTGGTTGTCGTCGTAACTCCTTATGCTGTAAGTACGCCCGGCAGGACTCGAACCTGCAACCCTCGGTTCCGAAGACCGATGCTCTGTCCAATTGAGCTACGGGCGCAAGTTCTTTTCTTTCAACAACTTGCAACGCCACCGTAGACCGTCTCTGACAGGGGACGACACTTGAAGCGACGCCTGTCGATTGCTGCGTAACTCATTGTCAGCCTTTTGCTTACGCCGTCAAGTAGCATCGCGCATCGGTCTTGGTAACCGATGCACTATTTTCGCCGATCCCCGAGGTCAAACTGTGCGTCACGGCGCGTGGGGAGTCAGCCGGCCATACCCGGGCGATCCTCTGACAGGCTTGGTATCGTCATCGCGCTGATGTTCTCTCAACGAGGTAGACAGCGGCCCCTCGCCTTTTCGCCCGGTCGGTCAAATCCGTGACAGACAGGTCGCCCAAGGCGAACTGCTTGAAGTGCTGCTGTAGCTGAGAGGGCAACAAATCGGCGTCCTCAACTACAAGGTGGTTTGCCATTGTCAGCAATTGAGCGATGAGAGAACGGCCGCTCGGCAGTACGAGGACGGCATCGTCGAATACGTGAAGTGGCGCGTAAAGGGTGTCCTTTCCAGTTCGAACCGCTCGGACGCCGCTGCTCCCATGTACCCCTTGTAAGATGCTGGTGTAGTTTCACACGATAATCTGCTCATAGTAGATGGGTAAAGCAAATCTGCTTCTGAGCTGTCGTAGATACTCTTCGCCGTCCTGATCAAGTGGGGATTCTCCGACAACAGTCAATCGGGACGCTTCTTGCCCACCGGGCCAGAACGCATACTCCAGAAGCTGACCGAGTGCCTCTCGGATGCATGCCCGCGGTGAGTGAGCCGTTTTGATTTCGTAAAACCAATATCCTTCAGGCCGTCGAGCAACCACATCAACTCTCATGCCGGCGCACGAGCATTCATCGCATACGTTCTCGGCACCGAATTGAGACACGAGTCGTTGACAAAAGGCATCTTGTAACACGTTGTGACGAAGAGTGACATCAATGTCGGTTTGTGTAAGAGTGGCAATTGTCACCCGTGCTTTGACCGAACAACCGGGAGAAAATAAAAATGCCGCCTCGGTTGGCATCGAGATCGGCTGCAGTTCTCCGGCACTCTCTACGTAGCGATATAGTGGTAGGAGTTCATCGAAATCGTCGAGGATCGATTCGTAGTTCAACCGCTCGATTGGCAGACGTCTCCCCAAGAACAGGAATATCCCCTCTTTTACACGTTCAGGGGGTATTGGGCCTGGCATGTACTCGTCGCTTCGGATGTGCCCCTTGAAGTGCCACATCCGCATTGATGCGTATTTGTCCGGGTAGAGCTGCAGGAAGTCGTTGAAGAGGCGCACCTTCGGCTTCAGTACGTCGATTGTGGGCAAGGTCTGATTGGTCTCGAATGAAAAGGCAACTCCGTGCCGAAGCATCGCACCACCGGAACCGTCCTTACCAATGTTGAATTGCAGTTCGGTTCGGCCCCCGTAGTGGCACGCCCAGTCCGAAACAACGGTTTTCGAGCCAACTCTAAAGATGTCTGTGCCTGGAAGACGGTCGAGTTTCTTCAGCTTCTGGCGAATCTTTTGGAGTTGGCCAATCGGATGGCTCAATGCCCTCGCATTGAGTTCTGCTGCAATAGTGGGAATGTCGAAGTCGCTCATGGGGAAAGGGAGCTTCTGGCTGAGTTACCCGCAACGCGATTCATGACCGGTTCAGTATAGGTAGTGCCACATACCGCAGCAAGCGCTGATTACACCTTTGTATTTGATACACGTTGCGACCTTTCTGCGCGGCTGCTACGGTTGGAACAGTCCTAATTGGCTGCCCCCGTGGATCGCAGGCGGCCAGCGGCCCGAAATGTGGCAGGAGCCACTGGAGATGTCCGGGTTCTTGCAGGCACAGACGAGGACCTCCAGGCCGTGACGGTGTGCGATGGATTTGAGACGGTCGATGATCTCAAGACGCGCCTCGGTCGGAAGCGCGCGCACCCGGCTGTTGTCCGCATGGATCGCCAGAGGTTTGGCGCTGGCGAAGTGGTCCAACATCCTGTTGAGCATCAGCTTGTCCTCCACGTGCCGCCGCAGCGATCCGATCACGGCTGGCCGGAGAAAGAGGACGCTGGCGGCAATCTTGCGCACGCCGATCCCCGCCAATGCCGCGCATAGCGGCTCCAGGCAGTCCGCGCCGTCGGTAACACCGGGCAGAATCGGGTCGAGCCTCGCCTCGACCGGGACTTGTACGCCGGTCAGCTCGGCCGCTTGCGCGAGTCGGACCTCCGGCGTCGGCGCGCGGGGTTCAAACGCGGCGGCGATTCCCGGATCAAGAGTAATTATCCCGATCCGCCCCTGGACGAGCGGTGCATAGGCGGCCAGCAGGTCGCGGTGCCGCTGGGGAATCCGCCCCTTGGTGACAAACGCCACGCCGATCTCCGACTCCAAGAGAAACCTGAACACGTCATAAGCCATGTCCAGGACCTCGGGAACCGGCTGGAAGGGATCGCTCGACGGACTGAAATACACGGTGGCGGGCTTCTTGCGTTTGCGGCGCAACTCCTCCCGCAGCTTCGTAAGCGTGTTGGTGTAAAACCTGATCTTGCCTTCGCCTGGGTGCGTCAGGTAGCCGCGGGCGTAACAGTAGTGGCATTCGTGGGCGCAGCCGGCCGTCAGGTTGACCGTCGGAATGCGTGCCAGGCACGCCAAGCTGGAGGGCGTGAGCACCGCCGATTTTCGCTCGATAGGGATCACTTGAGTCATGGCACTCGACCCGACTGGGTGGTAGGATGGCCATGTCTACACGCGACGATGTTAGACCCTCGCCAGCACGATCCGGGAGGGCTGACCAGCGGCACAGGCCGCGGCCGATGCGATTCCAGGGACTGGTCGGCCCAAGATATCGGGCTGATCCCCATTGCTGGCGTATCGCGCACTCTGCTTATATGTGAACGCACGTATAGTATACCAGACTGTCTCTACTCATTCAAGACGGCCTTTTGGCTACCCCTTGCTCGACGCATGATGGTTGTCGAGTCAGAGATTCCCGCTCAGGCGTCGCGACGCCTGCAACGGGTGTTATTCGGGGCTATTTGGCGCTATTTGCGATCGACAAGAAGTGGCGGCAAATCGTGAAATAGCAAGGATTTGCCGCGAAATGCCCGAATTCTTTGGACTGCCCATTTCCGCTCCGAAGACCGATGCGCTATCCAATTGCGAGACAGGCGCTCGTGGCCACCGGCCGAAATCGGCCGAGAGTTCCTCCCTTGGTCGGAAGGCACGGCGGACCGGGGGCCTGAAATCGGCGGCCTCCGGCTGCTCGCCGGGGCGCCTACGCCGCAGGCCGGCGGGCGACTCTCGGGAGGATCATTCCAGGGTAGCGGCGGGCACGCGGGTCTCCGGCGATAGCCGTACCCACCGATTGCCGAATTTCCGCCGCGCCGCTACTTCCCTTCCCATTCGAGCGTGACCTTGACCTTGCTCGGGATGCTCTTCAGGGCCCATTTCTGGACATAGATGGTCCCGATCACGGGCGGCTGCCCCTCCGCCTGCTCTTCCTGGTACCGAACCGTGTTTTTCGTCTCCTTCTCCATTCCGAAAACTCGTTCCAGCTTCATCTCATGGTCTCCGCTTCTGTTTGTAGGTTGCCTCCATGGCCCCAGCTTGGTGGCGAGCGCTCCCTTCCCACCCCGCGGGCGCCTCCCGGGTTGCAAATGTTGTACCAGGAGCCGGCTGCCTTGTCGAGAAGAATTATCGGGAGGGGTTCGCCGCGGGGTATCGGCGACCGGCGATTGGCACTGACCAGCCGGCGAACCTGCCGCCCGGTAGCCCGTGGCCGACAACGGTCCCAATGGGCCAGCCATCCCACCAGAGGGACGTAATGCCCTCAATGGCCACAGGGGCGAGACAGGCAGATTCTTGCAAAGCCCCGGGGGCGCTGGTAGGCTCGCGGTTGGAAATGGCCGTCACTGGCCTGGGCAACATCGCACTCGAGCATCGGGGAGCGCCGGTGAAAGACCTCTCGATCGCACCAGCCGCGGCGTTGGGTTTGTGCCTCTGGCTGGCCGGAGCCTGGGCGGCGGCATCCTCGGCTGAGGTCGGTTCTGGCGATGTGCCGGGACTGATCGTCTTCTCGAGCAACCGGTCCGAATCGTGGCAGATCTGGACCGTCCGGCCAGACGGCTCGGACATCCGCCAACTGACCCGAGGGAAACCCGACGAGCACGACGTCGACCCGGTCTTCAGCCCCGACGGAAGACTCGTCCTCTTGAGCTCCACCCGCGGCGGAACCACCGCGATCTGGAAGATGGCGGCAGGCGGCTCGGGGCTCCAGCGGGTCTGCGACGGCGACCAGGCGGAGTGGTCGCCGGAAGGCAAGTCGATCGTCTTCAGGCGAAAAGAGCAGCTCTTCACGCGGGAGCTGGCCTCAGGCCGAGAGAAACGGATCAGCCCGGAGGGCTGGCCCCATCCTTCGGGCCCGGCGTGGAGTCCCGACGGGAAGACCATCGCGTTTGCCTGCCGGCGGGAGGCCGGCAACGCGATCTTCCTGGTGCCGGCCGCAGGGGGCCAGCCCGCCAAGGTCTACGACAAGCAGGGGGCCTGCGAGCCGCACTGGTCGCCCGACGGCAAGCGGCTGGTCTACGAAACCGAGACCCACCTGTGCACCATCGCGCCCGACGGGACTGCGAACCGGCCGCTGACCTATTTCGGCGGCGTGCAGCGATACGGGCGGTTCAGTCCCGACGGGAAATCGGTCGTGTTCTGCCAGGGCGTCTCGGAGCGGGGACCGTGGGAGCTGTACCGCATCCCTGCCCAGGGCGGCACGCCGGTGAAACTCACCGACGGGGGCTCCGACATGCAGCCCGATTGGAGATGACGCCGACGTGCAGTCGATTTCTGTTGCGGAAAGTCGTTGCCCACACGTGTGTTTAGCCGCCGCGGCCACGCGGCGGGCGATATGTTGGCGTTTTCTCTTGCTTCCGCCGCGTGGCCGCGGCGGCTAAACGAGATATGCGCTGCGGCGGGACCTTCCGCAAGAGAAACCAGTCAGACCGCAACAGAGCCGCAGAAAAGGTGCTGCCGTGAGAGCTGGTCGATGCGGGAGTCTTCGCTGGGCGACGGCGGCGATCTGCGTCGCCGCCGCAGCGGGTCTGTGTGGCCAGGCGGGGGTCAACAGTGCCGAATACCAGCCGGGCACGCCTTCTACTTACCTGTTCGACACCGGCGCGGCGTCGCCCGTTGCGCTTTCCGGCCGGATTCTGGACGCCAAGGCCAACTGGACGCTGGTGCCCGAGGACAATCTTGGGCACCGGTTCCAGGGCGACGCAGTCCTGCTGAACGATAGGCTGACGGTCGTCTTGCGCCGCCAGGGGCCGGGCGCGGAGGTCTATTCGCAGACGGCGACCGGGCCGGCGGCTCGGGCGGTGCTGATCCCGTTGCCGGCCGCCGGCAGCAAGATCACAGGGCTGGCTTCGGTCCGGACCGTCGAGAACAACTTGGGGGCCGTCACGCTCGCGGCGACCTTCACTACTGCCGGCGGCCCCCACTCATCGGTCAAGCTGCGGTTGACTACCGGCCGGAGCATGGTGGAGGTCCGCCCGGGCGAGGCGGCGGACCGGCTGGCCGTCTGGGACCGGCCGCGCTGGGTGGTGGTGCCCAGCTTCTTCGGCAACGACATGGTCTTTGGCCCCGAGACATTTGAGTGCTTGCGCCACGGGCTGCCGGCGGAGAACTTCTTCTTGAACCTGCTGGGCGACGGCGACGGCGTGGTGATGTGCGTCTGGAAGTCGAGCCGGAGATGGGCCGACGTGCTGCTGTTCGAGAAGGATGGGCGGCGGGCACTCGGCGGCTGCGAGATCGAGTGCGCCAGCGACGAGCCGATTTGGGTGGCCTTCATGGACGGCCCGGGGATCTGGCACCAGCAGGCGATCTGGTTATCAGCCCACGAGAAGGGGCCCGTGATTCCGCCTTGGCTGCGGCCTTTCGAGGCGAATTGGCGGGTGGATCTCCTTGGGCGCGACGGTCGCGCCGAGTCGTTCGGTCTCGAAACTCAACTCCGCGCGGATGATCCGGCCGTCCGGCAGATCCGGTCCCAGGCAGAGGCGATGGCCTCCAGCGGCGTTGCACCGTCGGTGCTGACCTACCCGATCGATCGCACCAAGGCGACACCCTTGACGGCCTCTTGCCCGACAGACGTGTTGAGGGATACGCTGGGTGTCGGTCCCTGTCAGTACATCCTCCAGACTGAAGGGCTGGCCTCCGAAACCAACCCCACGCCCGCGAAGGTGATGGATTGGATCGAGAAGCAGTTTGAAAAAGGCAAAGAGCAAGAGGCTGCCGATCAGATCCGCGACCTGCTGGGGCAGATGACCGAACACGTGGGGCGGGCCCGAAAGAAGATCGAGCGATACGGCCAGTTCGGGCACGAAATCGGGCTGCTTTGCGCTGCCGAAGGGGAAGGCCAGCCCGCGCCGGAGAACGCCGATTCGCTGAGCCGCACCGCCAGCGTGCTCGCAGCCCACAAGGACGCCGCGTCGGCCGGGACGGAACAGTCCGCCGCCGAACTGGGCCAAGAGATCATCGCGCTGATGGGCAAAGAGAATGCACTGGCCGAGTGTCGGGAGTTGGGTGCCCGGGTCCGCGAGATTGGCGCGGCTCAGGATCGCGCGCTGTCCGACTGCCGCATGGCCGTGAGGTGGCTGAGGCAGCAGGCCCGCAGGCGCGCCGCCGCCGATACGGGCCAGGCCAGACTGGCGCGAGAGGTCTTGGCTCGCGCCGAGAGAATGCTCCGAAACGAGTAGGAACGTAAGGCGGTCTATGGCCGCAAGCAAACGGCGGGCAAGCCCGCCCGCTAAACGTTGTCATCACAATCGGTCACGTCCCCGTAGCGAAGAAGCACGAAGGAATCCCGTCATGCCGTCGAAAACTGCACATCGCATGTTCTTGGTGTTGACTCTGCTGATCGTCTGGCAAATCGCTTCGCCGCAGATGGGGGCGGAGCAAGCGGCAGATACCTCGGCGACGCTCTTCGACACGGGCACTCCGTCGTCTGCTCCGCTTTCGGGCGAGGCCCTGTCTGCAAGACCCGGATGGACCAGACTCCCGGAAGAAAAGGCCGGCCACCAGTTCGCCGGTGACGCGGTGCTCAGCAACGGCCGGCTGGCGGCCGTCTTGCGGCGGGGCAGCCCCGGCGCGGAACTGTATAGCCAGGGCACGGGGAGTTTTTCCTTGCGGGCGGTGTTGGCGCCCAACGCCGGCGGGCCGCAGCACCCAGGGGGTGCCCGGCTGACGGCCGTCTCCGTCGCGGAGAACACTCCCGGCACGGTGGCGGTCGACGCGACTTTCCAGATCGCCGACGGCGAGACACTGGGCGTCCGTTACCAGTTGGACCTGGGCCAGGTGTTCCTCAAGACGGAGGCCCGTCAAGGGACCAAGGCGTTGCGGGTGGCGGCACCCTGCCGCTTCGTGGTGCTGCCCGACTTCTTCGCCGACGACATCGTCGTCGACGCGACGGAGACCCCCGTGGCCCGGGCCGAACTGCCCAGCGAGAACTTCTTCCTGCAGATGCTCCCCGGCGGCGAGGCCGTGGTGATGAGCGTGTCCGGCAGCCGGGGGCAGGACGCGGTGATCGGGCTGTCGGGCAAGGACGCCCAGCGGGTGGTCGATTACGGCGAGATCCCTTACGGCAAGGAGGGCAAGATCTGGGTGGCGGTGATCGACGGGCACCGACGCGAAGCGTTGGTCGGCAGGGTGTGGCACCAGCGAGACGTGGGCCCAGGCGATGCCGGCAAGGTTCTCCCCCTGGACTGGAAGGTGCCGTATCCAGCCCAGTGGCGAGTCGATTGGAGGCGCGACGACAAGCTGACCGACAGTTGGGAAATGCTCACCCAGAATCCGAACGGAGAGTACATCAAGCACGGCTGGTTTGGGCAGCCGGAGTCGTTTGGGACTCCCGATTGGATGAAGCCCGCTCGGGAAAGGTGGACCACCGTGCTGGGCCGATTTCAGTATCCCTGCTGGGTGGACAACGAGGGCCAAGGCTATTTCCAGCCGCTGGCGAGGGTGGTCCGCTTCCAGGGGCCGGTGCTGATCTACCCGATCAATCGCATCAAGGCCACTCCGCTCGGGGTATTCACGGTCGTGGACCTGGTGCGGGCCACGTTGGGCGTGGGCCCTTGCGAGTACATCCTGGACGTGGAAGGGCAGCAGAAAGAATCGCGCGGGATCGCCACCTGCGCCGCGCGAGACAAGCTCACCGCGATCTATAAGCAAGGGCTGCAAAAGCAGAAAAGGGCTGAGGTGGAAAAGGCCCTGGTGGACGTGCTGGCCTTCGTGCAGCATATTCGGGGAAGGATTGACGACTATGTCACCTTTGGCCGCGCAACCCGCGAGTACCTGGCCGAACAGAAGAAGGCCCATCCCGAGCTGGCAGAACCCTTGACTGAGATGGACACGCTTGCCCGTCAGATTGACCAGTGCGTGGCACGCAGGAAGGAAGGGATCGGTACGCCGGCGGAGGCGGTCGAGTTGGTCGAGGGGTTCCGTACCGGGCTGGTGGACTACGAGGGTGACGACGCCTTGCAGAAATGTCAGGAGTTTGGCAAGGCCATCACAACCATTGGCGGCAACCAGGACGAGTTGGTCGGCGAGTGTCGCATGGCGGTCAAGGTGCTGCGTCAGCGGGCAGGGCTGGCCATGGCCTTGAACCTGGAGGCGGCCGAGATCGCCAAAGAGATCCGCCGCCGGACCCAAGAGATCCTCCGCAACCCGGCCTCCTACGAGGCACCGAGGCATTGACCCCGATGCAGAATTCCCCCTCCTTGCCGCGAGTGCTCGCTTTGGCCTTGCTGGCTCTGGCCCTGGGTGGATGCGGCAATCGCCGGCCGGATCAAGACGCCGCTGCGGCCGGCGCGCCGGGACCCATCACGACCAAATCGGGCATCGAGATGGTGCTCGTTCCCGCCGGCGAATTCCTGATGGGCGACAATGGTGGGGAGGACGGCGAGAAACCGGCCCATCGCATCGGGCTGAGCGCGTTCTACATGGACACCTGCGAGGTGACTCAGGAGGGCTACGAGCGATTGATGGGCAGGAACCCCGCGAAGTTCAAGGGACCCGACAGGCCCGTGGAAAGGGTCAGTTGGTTCGACGCGACACAGTACTGCAACGCCCGCTCGCTCCGCGAGGGCCTGCGGCCGTGCTACGACCGCCAGACGCTGGAGTGCGATTTCGGCGCCGACGGTTACCGGCTTCCCACCGAGGCCGAATGGGAATACGCCTGCCGAGCGGGTACCACCATGCGGTGGTCGTTCGGCGGCGATCCGGGCAAGGTGGCAAGGTACGCCTGGTCCAAGGAGAACGCCGGCAAGACGACCCATCCCGTCAAAAAGAAGGGCCCGAATCCCTGGGGCCTTTACGACATGCACGGAAACGTCTGGGAGTGGTGCAACGACTTCTCCAGCGACGGTTACCAGGCGAGTGGCGAGAGTACGGACCCTCGAGGTCCGGCGTCCGGCCAGCAGCGGGTGCTCCGCGGCGGCAGTTGGGCCAGCAGCGCCGAAAGCTGCCGCTCTGCCACCCGCCACAGCGAGACGCCACGGTTCGCCGACGCCTGCTTCGGAACCGAGGCCTATGGATTTCGATGCGTGCGGAGGGCTACGCCCACGATCCACCCCGGGGCCGATAGCAGCCGGTAATGAGTTACTGTTGCGGAAAGTGGTTGTCCACGAATCTGTTTAGCCGCTGCGGCCACGCGGCGGTCGGGACGATGACGTTTTCCGTTGTTTGCGCCGCGTGGCCGCGGCGGCTAAACAGGATACGCGCCACGGCGGGGTATTCCGCGAGTGCTCGTCTCCCGAAATCCCAAAATCCCCAAATCCCAACGCATTGACCGGGCGCCGCTGCCTGGTATGCTGTTTTGGGAGCAACCAAGCCTTCGAAGCACTCTGACAAGGAGCCGAAAACGATGAAAAGACACCGGCACTGGATCCCCGGAAGACTATGGGCGGGAGGATTCGCCTTGGTGTTGCTGACGGCGGCCGCGTGGCGGCCGATTCCCGCTAGCTTGGCGGCGGAACTGTCCCAGGAGTTGAAGTCGGTCCCTTATCGGATCGTCTACGAGACGTGGCGCGACAACAACTGGGAGTTGTTCATCGCCACGGCGGACGGCAGTAAGCAGGAGAATCTCACGCGTACCCCCAACAGCCACGAGCTGTATCCCCACGTGTCGCCCGACGGGACCAAGGTCTGTTTCCTCTGCGACGAAGGGGAAGGAGCGGCGAAGATCCGCAACGTCTACTACATGAACATGGACGGCAGCGGCCGCACGCTAGTGGCCAAGAACGGCCGGGACCCGTGCTGGAGAGCGGACTCCAAGGCGATTGCATATTTGAAGGGGGAGTTGGAGGAATTCACCTATACCGATTTCGCCTCGAAGGGGATTGCGATCTACGAGCTGGCCACCCAGGGGGTACCCGGTCGGCGCCGCGAGCACCCCAACAAGGAGCTTTTCCACCTCTACAACCTCTGCTGGTCGCCCGACGGAAACTGGTTTCTGGCCACGGTGCACGCGGGGATGGGCTACCAGCACGCGATCCTGGCCATTGAGGCGGAGGGGACGAAGGTCTTCGATCTGAAGATCCCCGGCTGCCGACCCGACATCAGCCCGGACGGCAAAAGGGTTGCCTGGGGACCCAGTGACTGGGCGTTGCGGGTGGGTGATCTGGACTTTACGGGCCCCCAGCCCAAGGTCCTCAACGCCCACGACGTGGTGACCAGCCCGGAACCGATGAAGGTCTACCACATCGACTGGTCGCCGGACGGGAAGTACGTGGCCTACAGCCGCGGGCCGGCAAAGAAGCGACTGGGCCTGATCCCGGAGATAATCGGTGTGCGGGCGGAGGGTTGGGACATCTACGTGGCCGACCCGGCCGCGACCAACCGCGTGATGCAGATCACCACCGACGGCGCATGCAACAAGGAGCCCGACTGGGCCCCGGCGGAGGCCTCCAAGCCATGAGAGACTGGTTTCCTCGACGTACGTCAGTAGTTCCAAGTTCGGATCGCCCGGCTTGCGGTGGCCGGGGTCGAGCGTCAGCGAGCCCCCGGAAGTCCGGCGGTCTGGGGGCTCACTTCGTTCGACCCCAGCCACCCGTTGGTCTGCTGCTGGCGGCGTGCATCATGGGTGCATGTTCACCGGCGGCCGCCGACGACCTCTCCGCCGAACTGAAGCAGGTGCCCCACAAGATCGTCTACGAGAGCTACCGGGAGGGCAACTGGGAGCTGATGTTGGTCGACGCCGACGGCTCCCATCCGGTGAACCTCACGCGAACGCCCGATGTAGACGAGTTGTATCCCCACGCGTCGCCCGACGGCACGAAGATCTGTTTCATGGCCGACGAAGGAAAGGATGCGCAGAAGGTCCGCAGTGTTTATTACGTGAACGCGGACGGGACCGGCCGGACGCTGGTCGCCCGCAACGCCCGTGACGCCTGCTGGAACGGGGACGGCACCGCCATCGCGTATCTGGGCGGAGAATTCGAGCAGTTCAACGACTCGATCATCGCCAACAAGGGCCTGTTCACCTATGATCTGGCCACGGGGAAGCACCGGGCGCATCCCAACCAGCAGATCCAGCACTTGTTCAACCTCTGCTGGTCGCCCGACGGCCGCTGGTTCGTGGCCACGGTGCACGCGGGCATGGGCTACGACCACGCGCTGATCGCGATCGAAGGCGAGGGGGCGCGGGTCCTCAATCTGGGGATTCCCGGCTGCCGGCCCGAGTTCAGCCCCGACGGCAAGCGGATCGCGTGGACGCCCAGTGACTGGGCGTTGCGGGTGGGTGATCTGGACCTCAGCGGCGACCAGCCCAAGGTCACCAACCAGCGCGACGTGGTCACCAGCGCGAAGCCGACCAAAGTGTACCATATCGACCTGTCTCCCGACGGAAGATACGTGGCCTTCAGCCGCGGGTCATTCGAGAAGCGGCTGGGGCGGGCCCCGGAGAACGTGGGCACCCCGGCCGAGGGCTGGGACATCTGCGTGGCCGACGCCACGGCCACCAACCGCTGGGTGGCCGTCACCACCGACGGCCACAGCAACAAGGAGCCCGACTGGGTGTTCGTGGAGAAGAAGCCATGAGAGCGCCGCCCGGCGGAGGGACTGTCCATCGGCTGCCCTGGCTGCTGATGCTTGTGGTGCTTGCCGCGACGTCCTGCCGGAGAATCGATTCCCCGCAGACAGAGTCGCAGCCGCCGGAGATTGTCCAGACCCGCAGCGGCATCGAGATGGTGCTGATCCCCGGCGGCCGGTTCACCATGGGCAGCGACGACGCAGCAGCCGATCAGGCGCCCGCACACGAGGTCTGGGTGGACGCCTTTCTGATGGACCGGCACGAGATGACGCAGGAGGTTTACGGGAAGCTTGTGCAGCCGAACGGCTCCCATTTCAAGGGGCCGCAGCGGCCCGTGGAGATGATCAGTTGGGCCGAGGCCGCCTTGTACTGCAACAAGCGTTCGCGGGCCGAGGGGTTTCAGCCCTGCTACGACGAAGAAACGGCCCAGTGCAATTTTGAGGCCGACGGGTACCGGCTGCCCACCGAGGCGGAATGGGAATACGCCTGCCGGGCGGGGGGCACTACGCGATGGTCGTTCGGCAACGATCCGGGAAGGTTGCCAAAACATGCCTGGTTCAAGGACAACGCCGAAAAGACCACGCACCCCGTGAAAGAGAAGGCCGCGAATTCCTGGGGGCTTTACGACATGCACGGAAACGTCGCCGAGTGGTGCAACGACGTCTACGACCAGGACTACTACCAGACCAGCCCGCAGAAGAACCCCCGCGGGCCCGCCGAGGGAGACAAGTACGTGCTCCGCGGCGGGGCCTGGAACAGCAGCCAGGAGGCGTGCGGAGCGGCCTATCGCGTGGGTGAAAACCCCGGGTTCCAGGACGCCTGTTTCGCCCGCGACGCGATCGGATTCCGCTGCGTGCGCAGCGCGCCGCAGAAGCTCTCCCCTTAGATTGATGATTGATGATTGATGAGTGTTGAGCGTCAGGAGAGTAATGGTGCATGGTTTAACCGTCGCCGGTACGGCGACGGCAGCGTTTTCCAGGCCGACGTGCCGTCGGCCGCTAAACGTTACACGACATTACCTCTCTGAGGACCGATCGCCGGCGGGAGCACATGTCGCCGCAGAGTCTGCCGATCATCAATCGTCGATCATCAATCCCCCGCCAGGCCGCCACGATGTTGTTCCACACCTGGACGTTCGCACTCTTCTTCTCGGTCTTCTATCCGGTCTACCTTGCGCTGAAGGGGACCCGGCTGAAGACGCCGTACCTGCTGCTGGCCTCCTACGTTTTCTACGGATGGTGGAGTCCTCTGTACCTGCTCTTGATCTTGTGGTCCACCACGGTCGACTACCTGGCGGTCGTGGGGATGGGCCGAAGTCGAGGCAAGGGGCCTTGGCTCTGCCTGAGCATCGTCAACAACCTGTTGCTGCTGGGATTCTTCAAGTACAGCGGGTTTGTGGCCGAGAACCTCAGCGCCTTGCTGGGGTGGCTGGGAGTGCCGTACGAGATCCCTTCGCCCGGCGTGCTCCTGCCGGTGGGCATCTCGTTCTACGTCTTCCGTTCGCTGAGCTACACGATCGACTACTACCGGGGTAACGTCGAGCGCGAGACCAGCTTCCTGCGGTACGCCACGTTCGTTTCGTTGTTCCCCTCGCTGCTGATGGGGCCGATCGATCGGGCCAAGGACCTGCTGCCGCAATTGCGCCACACGGCCCGAATCTCCCGGCAGGACGTGGCCGAGGGGCTGTCGCTGTTCGTGCTCGGGCTGTTCAAGAAGGTGGCCCTGGCCGATTTCCTGAAACTCTACGTCGACCGGGTCTACGAGGCGCCGCAAGACTGCCAGGCGCCGGCCCTGATCCTGGCCACCTTCGCCTTCGCCTGGCAGATCTACTTCGACTTCAGCGGCTATACCGACATGGCCCGCGGCCTGGCCCGCACAATGGGCATCCGCCTGATGCTGAACTTCAACAATCCGTACCTGGCCACCGGGCTGGGCGATTTCTGGCGGCGCTGGCACATCAGCCTCTCCACCTGGTTCCGCGACTACGTCTACATCCCGCTGGGGGGCAGTCGCAAGGGAGAGGTCCGCACCTACGTCAACATGTGCCTGACGATGCTGATCTCCGGCCTCTGGCACGGCGCCATGTGGACCTTTGTCATTTGGGGTGCTCTGCACGCGTTGGGGTATTCGCTCACCCGAGGCCTGGAAAGGAGCGCGTTCTACAGGCAGCGGATACCGCGCCTGGCGAAACAGTGTTTCACCTTCTCGTTTGTCTGCTTCGCGTGGATCTTCTTCAACGCCGCTAGTCTCGACGAGGCCTGGCTGATCGTCACGCGGATCTTGCAGTTCGGCTGGGGCGACCCGCGCTGCCCGTTGTTGCTGGCGGCCCTGGTCGCCTTGGTGTGGATCTATCAGTTCATCTACGAATCGAGGCTCCGCTGGACACTGGCGCCGGCACCCGTCCGCGTGGGGCTGGTGGTGTTGATGTTACTCTACGTGGCCACAGTCGGCGGTTCGGGCGGGCAGCGATTCATATACCTCCAGTTCTAAACAGCCTTGCGTGAAAAAGGGGACAGGTCCAATTTGCCGGAACGGCCCGCGACCAACCTTCGGTCGGTGCCCGGCTTCGCACAAATTGGACCTGTCCCCTTTTTCCTCCCCAGCCGCCTGCGGCTTAGCGGCCGGAGACAATCATGCAATCAGACGGCAACCAGACCGGCCAACACCCGTCCGATAGGGAAACGCTCGGCGAGCCCTTCGCCGCCAACGAGGTGCGGCTCTCGCCCCGCCAGTGGCTCGCGGCGTTGGCCATCCTCGGGGCGTTGTTCTACCTGATCCCCGTCCTTTGGGAGCGGATCGAGCCACTGGGGCCTGAGCCCGACTATCGCGTGCCCTACCGGCTGGGCAGCGACTATTGGGTCTACAGCCGCTCCTGCCGCCGGGCCTGCTCCGGAGACCAGACGCTGGTCCTGGGCGATTCGGTTGTCTGGGGTCACTACGTCGGCAGGCAGCAGACACTCTCGCACTACCTCAACGAGCTGGCCGGCCAGGAGCATTACGCCAATCTGGGCGTCGACGGCATTCATCCGGTGGCCCTGTCGGGGCTGGTCGAGTATTACGGCCGGGGCATTCGAGCAAAGAACGTCGTTTTACACTGCAATCTCCTGTGGATGAGTTCCCCGCGGGCGGATCTTCAGGAGGAGAGCGAGGCCGATTTCAATCATCCCGAGTTGGTCCCACAGTTCTTCCCCGCCGTCCCCTGCTACCGGGAACCGATTTCGGGTCGTCTGGGCATTGCCGTGGGGCGCCACCTGACGTTCTTCGGCTGGGCCAGTCATCTGCGGATCGCCTATTTCGAGGACGAGCCCGAGCTCCGCCGGTGGAGCGACTTTCGCACCTGGACCATCGCGCATCCCTACGACAATCCCGCCGGCGCCGTGACGCTGGAATTGCCCTCCCCCGACGAGCCTCCGTCGCCCAAGCCGGTGGCCGAACCCTGGACCCGCCAGGGCGGCGTGCCGCGGAGCTTTCCCTGGGTCGAGTTGGAGACGTCGCTGCAGTGGCGGTTCTTCCGACAGACCGTGGAGCTACTGCGGGCACGGGGCAACCGGGTGTTCGTGCTCGTCGGCCCGTTCAACGAACACATGCTGACGCCGGAGAGCCTGAAGGTCTACCAGAGTAGGCTGCGCGACGTGGAAATCTGGCTGCAACAGAACCAGGTCGCGTACTGCGTTGCTGCGGCGCTGCCCAGCCAGCAGTACGCCGACGCGAGTCATCCGTTGCCCCAGGGGTATCGGCTGCTTGCCGGGCAAGTCTTCGAGAGCCCGTCGTTCGTTGACTTCCGGCCGCCGAACACCGGTCGCGACTGATGGGGTATACGCACCCAGCCCGACGGGTGGCTGGAGTCGACGGGCACCGACGCGAAGCGTTGGTCGATGAGCCCCCAGGCCCCCGACTCTCCGGGGGCTCGCTGGCGCTCGACCCCGGCCACCCGAAACTCGCACCCGCCGCACGCGCAACTATTGGGTCTTGACATTCTGGAACTACCGTGGTAGTATTACCCCGGTAGTTAATGCCCGGCAAGGAGCTGCGGTAAAATGACAAATCGGCAAACCTATCGGCTGGGCGACCTCCAGTTGAGGATCATGAGGGTCCTTTGGAAATCGGGGTCCGCGGGCGTCGCCGAGGTGAAGAATCAACTCGGCGGCAACCGGCTGGCGTACACCACCGTGGCGACCATGCTGCGGAAGATGGAAGACCGCGGGCTGGTGCGGCACGGCCAGAAAGGCCGCCGTTTCATCTACGAACCGCTGGTCACCGCCGAGGAGGTCACCCGCAGCATGGCCGACCACCTGGTCGAACGGCTGTTCGAGGGGAGTCTGGCCGATACGGTGGCCCATCTGCTCGAGACCCGGGAGGTCGGCCGCAAGGAGTTGGCGGAGTTGGAACGTTTGATTCAGCAACGAAAAAAGCGGCCCTGAGGCCGGCACCTTGGTGAAACATGCTAAGCTACCTAGTGACTGAGAATGCGCCCTGGCTCGAATTGCCCCTGGTGCTGACCGTGGGCACGGCGGTGATGGTCGGCCTGGCTGCCTTGGCGGATCGGCGCGTCCGCTCGGCGATCTGGCAACGAACGATCTGGCAGGTCACCACCCTCGGTGTGCTCTCGCTCGTGTTGGTCGAATTGACCGGTACGGGACCGGCGCTGGTCGGTCTGTGGCGGGCACGGACTGAAGCAGAGGCCACCCAGTTGGGAGCCGCTCCCATAGAAGCGATCGCCAACCCCCTCACCCCCGGCCCCTCTCCCCGCGAGCGGGGCGAGGGGAGGAGCCTCTTAGATACGCAGTCGATGGCGGATGTCCAGCCGTCGGCTGCCCCCCTCGAGCCGCCGGTGGTGGAGGATCCAGGACTGTTCGAAGAAGAGAACCGTCTACCTGCCGAGCAGTCTGCGGAAACAGGGTGGACCACCGCCGTAGCGACTGACGGTAGTTCCCAGTCCGGGGAAAGGGTGGCTGGGGTCGAACGGAGTGAGCCCCCAGAGTCCCCCATTCCCGGGGGCTCGCTGACGCTCGACCCCGGCCACCCTGAGTTGGGCCAGCCGCCGGGGCAGGCCTTCTGGTGGCTAGGCCTGATTTGGGCCCTGGGCGCGGTGCTGATCGCGGCACGGACCGTCTGTGCCCGGGCGCTGCTGTTTGCGTTCTGGCGGCGCGGCACCCGGCTGAGTGAAGGGCCGCTGTGTGAGCGTGCGGCGGGGCTTGCCCGGCGCCTGGGGATTCGGCGACGGGTCTGCGTGCTGGAGGCCGTGGGGCTCAGTGCACCGGTGGCCTTCGGGAGTCTTCGTCCGGCGGTCGCTTTGCCGGTGACGTTTGCCGAGGAGTTCGACCGGCAGCAGCAGGATGCGGTGCTGGCCCACGAATTGGCCCACTTGGCTGCCCGCGATCCGGCCTGGCAGGTTGTGGCCGGGCTGTTGTGCGCGGCGTTGTGGTGGCACCCGCTGGTATGGTGGTCGCGGCACCGGCTCCGCGCGGCCAGCGAAGCCGCGGCCGACGAGGCCAGCCTGTTGGTGCCCGACGGGCCGGACGCGCTGGCCGGCTGCCTGGTGGCCATGGGCCGGCGGCTGGCCCGGGTGCCCTCTGGGCGGCGGCAGCTCGGCTGGGTGTCGTTCGAGGGGCCGGGTTTTCGATCGAGTTTGGGCCGCCGCGTCGAGCGGCTGCTCAGTCTTCGCAGACGGCCGTGGCGGGCCCCGGGCCGCGGCCGACTGGCCTTCGCCAAGGCCACGTTACCGGTGGCGCTCTTGATCGTAGCAGTCTGTTGCACCGCCTGGGCCCGATCCCAGGCCACACTAACCGAGGGAGGAACGACGATGAGTGTACTGAGAGTATCATGGCGGCACTCGCTGGCGGCGGCGATGCTCGGCTTCGTCACCGCGGGCTGCACCCAGGCGATGGCCGACGACCCGCCTGCGGACCAGTCCTTGCCGGCCGTGGCCGGCAGTGATCTCGCCGGCGCCCAGGTCCAACTCGCCCTGTTGGCCGAAGGCCAGGATCGCGAGAAGGGCGAAGCCCGCGAGCGCGAAGAAGGAGAGCGGGAGAAGGGCGAAGCCCGCGAGGGTAAAGAACGGGAGCACGAAGAAGGCGAGGCCCGTGAGGGGAAAGAGCGGAAGCGCGAGAAGGGTGAAGCCCGCGAGGGTAAAGAGCCGAAGCGAGAGGCCCGCGAGGAAAGGCGTCCGGAGCCACGCGCCGATCTGGAGGGTCAACTCCGCGAGCTGCGCGGTCAGGTGACGGAGCTGCGACAGCAAATCAAAGAGCTGCGAGAGATCCTCAAGGGACTGCTGGCACGGGAGCGCAAGGAAGGCGCGGCCCGCGAGGGCGAAAAACGGGAGCGCAAGGAAGGCGAAGCCCGCGAGGGCGAAAAACGGGAGCGCAAGGAAGGCGAAACCCGCGAGGGCGAAAAACGGGAGCGCAAGGAAGGCGAAGCCCGCGAGGGCGAAAAGCGGGAGCGCAAGGAAGGCGAAGCCCGCGAGGGCGAAAAACGGGAGCGCAAGGAAGGCGCGGCCCGCGAGGGCGAAAAACGGGAGCGCAAGGAAGGCGAAGCCCGCGAGGGCGAAAAACGGGAGCGCAAGGAGGGCGACCGAGAGGGTAAGGAAGGCAAGGCCCGCGAGGACGAATAGCGCCGTTGGGTCCCTACCCTGGGACGCCTGGCATTCGGCCCCAAAGTCGCCGAGATCAGCAGTCGGTCCATCTTCAGGCCGGACAGCCAGCCAACCCTGGCTGTCCGGCCTTTCTTCGCCGTCCGCATTGAGTCTGAAGCCCGGCCCTTGCCGGCGGCTGCTTTACTGCTGGTACCGCCTCTGTTATACTGCCGGCGTTGTGTACCGCCTGGCCTCCGGCCGGGCCCACTTTAAGAGAAGGAGGGACGAGGATGAATGTGTTGACAGTTTCATGGCCCTGCTGGCTCGCCGCGGTGATGTTGGGCCTGTTTAGCGCGGGTTGCGCCGACGCCGTGGCCGACGACCAACCGCTTGGCGGGCCCGCCCCCGCCGCGGTTGCCGGCGATCCCGCCGCTGTCGAAGGCCAGGTTGTCCTGTTGGCTGAAGAGAAAGAGGGTGAAGCCCGCGAGCGCGAAGCGCGGCAGCGCGCGGAAGCCGAGCTGCGGGAGGGCGAAGCACGGCAGCGCAAGGAAGCCGAGGCCCGCGAGGGTGAGAAGCGGGAGCGGAAAGAGGGCGAGGCCCGGGAACGTGAAGGAGGAGAGCGACGCGAGGCTGAAGCAGGCCGTGACCGCCTGGCGCAAGAGCTCGGCAAGCTGGAGGAGAAGGCCCGCGACATCCGCCGCAGGCTCGAGGGGCTCCGCGACGGCCAGGACGCAGAGGCCAAGGAACTCCAAGGTGCCCTCCGCGAAGTCGAGGGGCGGATGGAGGCGATTCGCCGGGAGCTGCGCGGCCCAGAACGCAAGGGCGAACGGCGGGAGTTGGGCCAGCGCGAAAGGCCTGAACTGGAAGCCCGCTTGCGAGAGTTGAACCAGCGGGGTCGTGAACTGCGCGAACGGGCAGCGGTTATCCAGCGCGAGTTGCAGGGACTGAAGCGAGACGACCAGGCCGAACAAGCCCGGAAGCTTCGAGCAACCCTGGACGAACTCCACGCGGCAGCCGAGCGGGTGGGAGCCGAGACGCGTGAACTCCAGCAGCAGTTTGGCGGGCCCCGTGAGGGTGCTGACCAACCCCGCCCGGAGCGCGAGCAGCTCGTCAGACGCTTGGAGGAGTTGAAGGCGGCTGTGGGCCGCCTGGCAGCAGCCGGCAAGCCGGACGAAGCCGAGGCCAAGGAGCGCGAAGTGCGTGAGATCATCCGGCAGCTCGAAGGGCGCCCGGAACTCCCGCCTCCGCCGCCGGGCGTACCGGAAGAACTCCAGCGGCGGATCGCCCATCTGAAAGTCGCCATTGAGAACCTCCAGGCGGCGGGCATGCGTGAGCAGGCGGGGCAACTTGCCCAGCAGGTGGACCGGCTGATCGAGGAGCATCGCCGGCTGACCGGCCGTGTTCGCGAGCCTCAGCGTCCCCCCGAGCCCCGAGAACGACCCGTGCCTCCGGAGCTGGGAGAGCGCCTGGAGCAGCAGGGCCAGGCGATCCGCGAGCTAACTGGCGCGATGAATGAGCTTCGCCAGCAGATGGCGGAGTTGCGGGAGATGCTCCAGCGACTCGCGCCCCGCGAGCGTGAGGAGCGCCCGTAGAGGACTCCGCCGTTTAGCGGCCGACGGTACGTCGGCCGGGGGAAACGCCCCCGTCGCCGTGCCGGCGACGGCTAAACATGAGAACCGCTACCGTTTTGCGGGTCGAGCGGCCGGCAACTCCCCGGCTGCCCGGCCCGGTTTTGCGCACTGACAGCCGAAGGTTGGCCCCTCCGTTTCCCCGCATTTCTGGGGGCACTGTGCCGCCGGCTTGACCCGCTGTCCGCCTCCGTGATACAACCACGCTGAAGGCAACGCGGAACGTGGGCATTCTCCTGCTTGCATGACGTCGAGTGCTGGCCGATGGCGCTGATCACGTTACGCGTCCTGGATGGGGCCGACCGGGGGCGGGTGTTCGAGAAAGTGCCGACCCCGTTGACCATCGGCCGCGAAGAAGGCAACTCGGTCCAGCTCAACGATGAACGGGTCAGCCGCTGCCATCTGAAGATCCAGGAGGACGAGGAAAAACTGGTGCTGACCGACCTGGAAAGCACCAACGGGACCAAGGTCAACGGCGAGAACGTCCAGGCGTGGATCCTCCGCCCCGGCGACGTAATCGCGCTGGGGCGGACCGTGCTGCTGTTTGGCTCCCGCGAGGAGATCGCCCGGCGGTTGGCCAGCCTGCGGGGAGTCGATCTATCGGAAGGGGTAACCCTGGAGGCCAGCGAGGCCGAAAGAGGGGCCGAGCCGATATCGTTGGATTTTGAACTGGGGTTTGGCGAAGACTCGAACGCGCGGGCCACACTGCACACGCTCATGCCTCCCGAATTGCCCGGCCCCCTGAGCCCCGGCCAGACCGCGCAACTCGCCGAGCTTCTGCAATACCTTCACTTGCGGATGCGAGGGCTGGTCCAATCGGTCCAGGCCAAGCGGAAGTCGGACCGCGTGACTCTCGACCAGCGGGAGTGGCAAAACCTGCTGGATCTGCAGGACCGCCTGGCCCGCTACCTCCGCTCGATCGGCGAACCGACCGAATAGGATACCCCACGCTCCGGCGGCTTCGTACACGCCCCGGGCCGCTACTCTAGTCGCTGGCGGCAGATCGCCAGGAACTCAACCGGTGAAACGACACGGATCCCACCCCGGCACTTGGCAGGGAAATGCCGGACGTTGCCCGTGACCAGGTACTCCGCATCGCCCCCTATGGCCACTTCCAGCATCGGCTCGTCATCGCCGTCCGGCAGCGCCCGTGCAAGGGGTCTGGCCGCCACCGGCTCGCCCGCAGCATGAACCTGTCTGAGCAAGGCGTCGACCTCCTCGGGACCGAAGGGGAACGCCGGCCGCCGGAGTACCTGTCGATACTCGGCAAGGATGCGGGCATCGAAGCAGAGCTGCAACTCACCGGCCGCCACCATCTGCACAATGCGCCCCGGCGCGCCGTAGGGATTCAGCAGGCCGGAGACCAGGACGTTGGTGTCCAGGACGACCTTCATCGGGAGCGGCTCTTGCGGACGGCGACGATTTCGGCCCGGAGATCCTCCTGCGTCAGGCGATGTGTCCCGGCAGCCACCGACCGCTGCTGCATGGCCTCGACGGCGGCGACCGCTCGGGCCCTGCGGAAAGCATCCAGCGATTCCTCCACGTTTTGCTGCGAGACAGCCGACAGGATTGCCACCGGCTTACCGTTGGAGGTGATCACCAGATCGCCTTCTTCCGCCAGGTGGCGCCAGACCTTGGCCGACTGGCTGCGCAACTCCCGCACGGTAACAAAACGCATGATTGGGCTCCTTGATCCATTACACAAGTGTATACTCGATCGTATACCACGTCAAGTGAGAACCCGGCGTCAGCCACGGTGGCACCGGCGGCTGGCCGGTGTGACGGAACTCGTGGCAGCGCTTTCCTTTATCTCACACCGGCGAGACGCCGGTGCCACTTGATCCTCTTTGAAATGCCACCCAATGAACGGTATTGCGGCTAGGGGGTTCCTAGAACGGACGCGGCCGCCCTGATAGAATAGCCGGTGCTTGTTGCTCAACCCACGGAGGAGCCTCGTGAGCACCCTTCCCTTCGTCCACCTCCATTGTCACAGCCACTTTAGCCTGTTGGACGGGGCCGGTTCGATCGCAGGGTTGCTGGAACGCGCCAAGGCCCTGCGGATGAACGCCCTGGCCCTGACCGATCACGGCAACCTGCACGGGGCGATGGAGTTTTACCAGCGGGCCAAGAAGCTCTCGATCAATCCCATCTTGGGTTTCGAGGCCTACATCGCGCCCGGCAGCCGGTTCACCAAAGAGGCCTCCGGGATGAAGGAGGCCAGCTACCATCTGACCTTGCTGGCCCAGAACCGTTGCGGGTTTCAGAACCTCCTGAAACTCTCCTCGGCCGCCTTCCTGGAAGGCTTCTATTTCAAGCCCCGCATCGACAAGCAACTGCTCGAAGCCCACCACGAGGGGCTGATCTGCCTGAGCGGCTGCGCCTCGAGCGAGCTGAGCCGCCTGCTCGTGGCCGGCGGTGAGGCCAACCTGCACAAGGCCATGGAAGTGGCCGCCTGGTTCCACCACCTCTTCGGCGATCGCTATTTCATCGAGATCCAGAACAACCACCTGGAGGTGCAACAGGTGGCCATGCAGGGCGCCATCGAGCTGGCCCGCCGCATGGGCCTGCCGCTGGTCGCCACCAGCGACGTCCACTACATCCACCGCGAAGACGCCGAGGCACAAGACGTGCTGCTGTGCGTGAACACGGGCAAGTACCGCAGCGATACCGACCGGATGCGGATGGGGAGCAACGAGTTCTACCTCCGCAGCCCGGAAGAGATGTACGCCGCGTTTCCGGGCCAGGAAGAAGCGGTGGCCCGGTCGCAGCAGATCGCCGACGGCGTGGAGATCGAGCTGGAGCTGGGCCGTCGCCACTTCCCGGTCTTCACGCCGCCGCAGGAAAAGACCTCCGAGGATTACCTCCGCGAGTTGTGCATCGAGGGCCTGAAGGAGCGCTACGCGGACGACCCGCGGCGCTCGGTCGACGGCCGGCTCTCCGACGAGGTGATTTCGCGGCTGGATCGCGAGTTGGCGGTGATCAACAAGCTGGGGTTTCCCAACTACTTCCTGATCGTCTGGGACTTCGTCCGCTTTGCCCGGGGGCAGGGTATCGCCACCACGGCCCGGGGCTCGGGGGTGGGCTCGCTGGTCTGCTACGCGCTGCACTTAAGCCACGTCTGCCCGCTGCACTACGACCTGCTGTTCGAGCGGTTCCTGGACGAGAGCCGCCGCGAGGCCCCGGACATCGACATCGACTTCGACCAGCAGCGCCGCAGCGAGGTGATCCAGTACGTCAAGCAGAAGTACGGCGTGGAGAACGTCGCCCAGATCGGCACCTTCGGCACGCTGGCTGCGCGGGCCGCCATCCGCGACGTGGGCCGGGCCCTGGGCTGGCCCATCCCCCGGGTGGACGCGGTCGTGGCCCTGGTGCCCGACGAGCTGGGGATCACCCTGCCGGAGGCACTCAAGAAGAGCGAGGGACTGAAGAAGGCCTACGAGAGCGACCTCCAGGTCCGCGAGCTGCTGGATCTGGCGATGCGGGTCGAGGGGCTGGCCCGCAACGTCGGCACCCATGCCGCCGCCGTGGTCATCGCCGACCGCCCCCTGACCGAGTACGTCCCCGTGCAGCACGTCCAGGGGAAGGAGGAGATCATCACCCAGTGGGCCATGGCCGACGTGGAGCGTGCCGGCCTGCTGAAGATGGATTTCCTCGGCCTGCGGAACCTGACTATCCTCTCGAAGGTCGTGGGGCTGATCGAGCAGACCACCGGCCGGAAGGTCGATCCCTACCGCTTCCCGCTGGACGACCAGCCGACGTTCGACCTGTTCTGCCGCGGCGAGACCAAGGGGATCTTTCAGTTCGAGAGCAGCGGGATCCGGGAACTCCTGCAGCGGATGAAGCCGGATCACTTCCGCGACGTCATCGCCACCAACGCGCTCTACCGCCCCGGCCCGCTGGAAGGCCGAATGATCGACGACTACATCCAGGTCAAGCACGGCCGCAAGAAGGCCGAATACAAGCACCCCGTGATGAAGGAGGTCCTCGAAGAAACCCACGCCGTGATGGTCTACCAGGAGCAGGTGATGCGGCTGCTGAACCGGCTGGGCGGCATCGACCTGGCCAACGCCTACAGTTGCATCAAGGCGATCAGCAAGAAGAACAAGCCCAAGATCGCCAAGTTCCGCGAGGACTTCGTGGCCGGCGCCCACCAGCAGGGGATGACCAAGAAGGCCGCCGCAGACCTGTTCGGGCTGATCGAGAACTTCGCCGGCTACGGCTTCAACAAGAGCCACTCGACCGCCTACGCCCTGATC
>Ga0315291_10000760_pt1 | contig 42824 bp, 37 predicted proteins | sample YL17G12_20_MG_FD_203070 | JGI IMG/M metagenome (GOLD analysis project Ga0315291, IMG submission 203070) | Sediment microbial communities from Yellowstone Lake, YNP, Wyoming, USA - YL17G12_20 | ecosystem: Environmental > Aquatic > Freshwater > Lake > Sediment | place: USA: Wyoming | collected...
GCAATCTGGTTTTCAAGACCGACATCTCGCAACTGTGTTATATCGGCGGGTTCATCTCGGAAACGCGGTCAGCAGCAGGATACGCGACCGGAACATTGAGCCGTTGCTGGTCCGAGGGGGATATCACGTTCGATGGCAATATCACGACCGCCTTACTGGCGACGGGTGGAACGAATCAGGGTCGCGGCCTTGTTGGCGGTTTCATTGGATGGATGGGCGTCGATGCCACGGTTGGAATTCATATTGAGGACTGCTATGCATGGGGCAGTGTCATTCTGAACGGGACGCACCCGGCGAACCTGACGGTCTCCGGTTTTGCAGGCGCCTGGAAACTGGACATTGCGGATATCGTAATCAACAGGTGCTACTGCGCCCAGACAGATAGCAAGTGGGGCAGTGGTTACACGGGCCAATTGCCGAGTGACGTTGATTCTCACGGATTCGGCGGTGGCGCAGGTTCGTACGGCACGTCCCTGATGACGGGAACGGAGATTTACTACGACTCTGAGACTTCGGGTCTGAATACATCACCGATTGGGATTGGCAAAACGACCAGTTGGCTCCAGACCAAGACCAACTTCACGGACGCGGGCTGGGACTTCGACACGATCTGGACCATGGAATGTGAAGGAGCCGCCTATCACGGCCAAGTCATCCACGTACAAGATTTTTGCGGTTGAAAAGGAGAAATAGCATGGAGAAGATCGCACAGGATGCCAAGGCATTCGCAGACGCCGAAACGGGGCACCATATCCGGTTCGCACTGAGCAACCCTGCATGGGTCTACGACAGCACCCGGAATGTGGGCGTTTGGGTGGCGACCGACTACGCCCTCACCATCACCCGCATCGACCTGACGTTGGACGCTGTTCCGGCGGCGGAGGTGCTTGCGGACCTGTGTTACGCTAATGCCCTCGTCGGCCTTGCGGACTCCGTGGTCATCAGCAGCCTCGACACCGTTCGCGGTGTGTTCGCAGCAACCGACCTGCACGTTGACGTTCCCGAAGGCCGGTGCATCTACTTCCAGTTCCGTGCGCGTCCACACCCCGCCATCGGGCAGATTCTTTGTCAGGTCGACTACCGCCGGGCGTGAGGGCCTTAGAAGGTCAAGACCACCGTGGAAGTGCTGCGGTGACGAAGGAACGACGATGCGATGCAAGAGGTTTCCCGAATTCGGCAAGGAGCTGGGGCGGGGCTTTCCGGTCCATGCGGCCTGCTATGACTGCGTGGAGTTCTACGACGGGTGTGACGCCTGGCCCGAAGGTAAGCCGTTCTCCTGTGCCGACTACTACCAACTGCCGGATGTCATGCCCGGCACGTCCGGGCAGGTGTTCCCGCCGTCATGGATGCGGGGCCGGAAAGAACCACGGGTGCGGCAGGCGGCGGGCACCGTAGGCGGCGAACTCGAAGGCCGGCCCCGAACCCGCCCGGCGCCCAAGTCGGGGCAAAAGCCCATCGAGTCCAGCCCGGTTGCCCGGATCGGCGACTGTGGAGAACGCTATTGCGGGTGCGGAGTGATAATCGCCAAGGGGCGGCGCGTCTGCGAGAAATGCAAGATCGAGCGGCGGCGGGTGTCCGCACGGAAAAGCCGGAAGAACGGGGCGACTGACGATGCCTCTCTACGCACGCAGGAAGGCCCCTGCCTCACGCCAGGATTGAGCGCAGCACTTATTTCGACCAACGGTACGGGGGCGGGGTAGGTGACACTTTTTCAGGGGGCATCTATGGGGGGCGAACAAGTGAGCGGCGGTTCTGCGATGCGTGTCGAGACTGAAGCTGGCAGGCGAGCAAACGCCAGTATCAGCGCGAGTACATGGAACAGCGTCGTTCGGCGGCGGTTGACGCGGACTCAGACATACCTCCTACGCAGCCGGCAGGGCCATCCACGCAGGCCAGATCACCAACGGGCAACGCCAGCAGGCTCTCGTATGACATCGTGTGATAGTCTGGCTTGGCACGGCCCAGTTGGTTCACATCACCTTCATCCCCCCAGTCCCACGGCGGATCAATCAGGATGGTGGCGAACTTGGCACCGACCGAGAGAATGTCGGGGGCCTGCTCGGCCTTTGCGGCATTCTCCTGACGGCGCTGTTCGCGCTTCTCCTCGCGTTTCTCCCGCTTGGCCTGCTTGACCGTTTTGGCACCGCTGATCACTTCTTCTTGCACGTCCGCCGGCAGCGCGGCAAGTGTCTGAGCTTCGGAACTTTCGTTCCATGTGACACCCAATTCTTCGAGCGTTGGAGCAGATTCTTTAGGCACTACTACCGAAGGAGCGCCTTTTCGGGGTCTGCCACGGCCCCTTGAGCCTTTCGCCCTTTTGGGCTTTGTCGCCAACAGCATCTCGCCCATGCGGATTTCGGCACGCATCGCGTAGGCGCGGCAGGAAGAAAAACCTTAGGGAAGAAATTCCACAAGGTTTAGACGCACCCGAGGCCCACAAGACCCGTTCCATCCGCGCCAAAGCCGCCGGCACGAATCCCAAGTACATCGACCTGGCCGACAAGCGTGACTGGCTCAGCCGCATCGACAAGGACGCGAAGGAGGCACGGAATCAGCGCATCTTCAACCTGTGGCTGGCGTGCTGGAGTCTTGAGGAAATCGCCGAACGCGAGGGTCTGACCAAACAAGCCGTGGACCTAATTCGTCAAGAAACGGCAGAGTTGCCGAAACTTGACAAACCCTCTCGTGCATCTGCCGACCACGCCACCGACTTTGACCCACCCCTTTACAACGTCTGGAAGCAGCAGGAGAAGACCAAGGGGAGCAATCATTTCGGCAATACGGAGGTCCGCTGGCTCGACAATCTGCTCTATCTCTATACCCAGCCGTTCGATGTCGTCATTGACCCGTTCGCGGGCGGAGGCACGGGCGAAAAAATGGTACGCAGAGGAAGCGAAGAAACGACTCAAAACCAGCACTGGCGGAGCGAAACCCCGGCCTATGGAACCAGTTCCACAGGCGGCAAAGGGTACGTCTCGCGACGAGGTGGGTGCGGTCTTCGGCGTCTCCGGCAAGACCGTAGACCACGCTACGAAGGTGCTGGAGAAGGGCATCACCTGAACCGTTACACACCAGCCCGACACCCCTGTTTATGGGGCCAAAAAGGGCTGTCAGAAGTGTAGATAACAGTAGATTCCAGCCAAGCAGGAGCGACTACTAAGTAGTAGCCGTAGCGACACCGAGTTGGGTCCGTGAGCCGTGTTCGGGTCCGGCAGTCCTTCTTGCAGATGAGACGGCCGGATGAACTTGGACAGGTCTTTACTCATATCTCCGTCCGCTCGTCGGCGGTTTCAATCCGTACTTCGCGCGCAGCGACTCAGCCAGCCGCTTGGCATCGACCGGATACTCCTCCTCCGCGTTGCGAGACGTGCGCCTGATCATGAGTGTGCCGATATGCCGGTACACGTACTGCGTCGCGGGGGGCGTGTACGTCGTGTGGGAAGAGTAACTGAAGTGTCTGCCGGACACAGTGCCGCTGCCGGTCGTTTCCGCATACCCTGGCGTCGTGATGGCCTGAACATCTACGTCGGCCCTCCGGTCCTCAATGATGAAATAGGGATACCCGGCCTCGGTGCAGAGTTCCGTCGCCCGGAGCAGAGCAAAATCGCCGACCCGTTGGGGTGACGTGAAACCGTTACCGAAGAACCTCACGCAGTAGAGATTGGCTGCGATGCGCTCTTCGGTGTAGCCGCCTATCCATCCTCTGGGGCCGTAGGGTGTCGCACAGCCGGCAAGAATCACCAGCACGCAGGCGCACAGCAATAGAATCCACGGTCTCATTCTCTCTGTCCTCCCTTTCTGTTCTTTTGCGGCACGCGCCCCGCTTCGAGTTCCGATAGCGTCTCTCCTCTGTCCTTGTGGAACCAACGCTTTTTCTTCTTCCGTCGCTCCCATCGCTCAAGGCTGTCCAATAAGGCACGGTTGTCCTTTTCACTCTCGCGAAGGTCATCCTCCGGCGTCCGTGGTGCGTTCTCCAGCAGCCAGCACAGACCGGCAAGAGTCAGGATGACGCCCAAGAACAGCCAGCCATAGCCGTCGCCATAGGTCTCCGGGTTTCGGTCGGTGCGCCAGCAGAGAAGATGGACGCCTGTCGCTATCCAGTACGTGCCGGCCATCATTACGGCCAGTGGCACCCCGATACGTCGCAGGAATCGCCTTTGCGGTCCCATGTCAACAACCTACTCCCTGGACCGTCGAGCCGGGGGCTTCGAGTCGAATCCCGGACCGCCCGGCCTTTTTGCCATCTCGAAGTGCAGGTTGTACGGGATCAGCGTCCGCCGGCGGAAGAATTTCGTTTGTACTGGTTCGTTGGGGTCCGCCAGAAAAGCCTTGATCGTCGAGTGTACCCGGAAGAACCGTTCGCGCAGGCCGCAGATCGTGACCGTGCAAGGCGTCGTGCCGACGACATCCTCGTTGATTTCGACGCGGGCTCCGGGCGGTTCGCTGGTGATGTTGGCCTGATAGTCGATGCACGGGACGCGGCAACCGGCGGCGGTCAGCAAGACAGAGCCGCACACGAAGAACATCCACCGTTTCATGTCTCTACCCTCCAAGTCGAAAACGTGAATCTCATCCCTGGGTGAATCGCTTGGCTTCCGATGCGCAGGTCAGGGTAGCCGCTTGCACAAAAAAAGTCAACAAAAATGTCCCGGATTGCCGAGAATTCGCTTGACAGGCTGCGGGACATCATACAAAATGGGCAGCATGGAAACCAGAAGGTCATTTCACAAAGAAACTCTCAACCATCACATGGCCGGGGTGAGTCTATCCGTAAGGACGGCTGCGCTCCTTCTGGGCGCCCATAACCCCGGCCGCTTTTTACAAGGAGTGCCAGTATGGAAACCGGAAGAAACACCATCACCCCGCAGGTCTTAGGACCTGCACCGTCCGCCGTCGCAATCATCGACCGACCCGGCGACCACATCGAAGAGGAGGAGACCCCGGAAGCCCGGAAGGAGCGCATCCTGGACAACATCCGCGAACTGCTGAGGAAGCAGCACCCGGACTTTCTCGTGGGCATGGTCGTCGCTCTGCGTCCGGAGGATGCGGCACGGCCCGACGAGTCGGCCAGCCCGTCAGACAACATTACCGAGATCATCCAGTGGCTCGACTGCCGGCCGGTGACGTTCTGTCGGGGCGTCCTGTTGGAGCTGGAGGAGGACCTGAATCCGGACGCCCACCGGGTCGATGAGTTCATGGCGAAGGTCTACGCGGGCGGACGCAAGGCACAGGCCCCGGACGAAGAAGCCCAGCCGGAAGCCGGCGAGTCTGCGCCGGCGTGGAGTTGCACGGCGGAACGCATCCTCAAGCTCTTTCGGGAATTGCCCGTAGAGGTCCGAGCGTGGATTCTGATTTGGACCCGCTTGCGGCAAAACTTGATCGACGGCGAAAGCGAGGAAGGCGAGAAACTTGCCGACAAACTCTACGACCAACTCATGCGCGATGACAGCGAGGCGGAAGGGTACGTGCCTGACCACCTGGACATGAAATGGCTGGAAAGCCTTCGGACGACTGTGGACCTGTTTCACCCCTACCGTGAGTAGGTAGTAGCAGACTTCGGGGCCGGCTGGCGGCGGGTCGGCCGGCGCCGACTGAGGAACGTGCAACTGTTTCGCACGGAGGCTTTGGTTTGTACTTCAAAAATCATCTGGGAGAAAAGACATGAAAGCACAAAGAAAACCGAACGCCCGTCAGCATCGCGTGACACCGGCCATGCGCCGGGAGCTGCACGCTTGGGTGCAGGCGATTGACACCGTGATTCGCCGCCGGATTGCCGCCCGAGAGGCCGCAGGAGTGAAGGCGTAACAGATCGCGAACCGGCCCGGCCCGCCCGTCTGTGGGGCCGGGCCTTCGCCTGGATGAAATAACAGGCATGAGGGGATTACCCATGAACAAGACACAGATTATCAAGTTGCTCGAAAGCCTGAACCGCGACGCCTTGATGGCCTTGCTCTTGCGGGCGACGTGGACCAAAAACCCGAACCACATTCGGACACTGTTGGCACCGCGCGACAGAGGGTCGTAGGTGACGGGATTGGGGGCCGGTTCAAGGCCGGCCCCTTTTTCGACCGAACACAGAGAACTTGGAGGCTACGCAGATGAGGACGAGAACCACAAGACCGCGTGCGGCTGTCCTGGACGCGGACGAGCAAACGGTGCAGGCGTTCAACGAGCGCATCGACCGGCAATTCCGGGCGATGACGAGGACCTTGACCGTTGAGCGGAAACTCGCGTTGCTGGTCATTGCCGGTGAACTGGACAGTACGGGATTCATCGGCGATCTTCTGCTGAACGCAGTGCCGGTGTCGGGACAGGGGCAAGCGTCCTGGGGCACGGTCGGCCTGGTGAGTTGAAATGGTGACAAATTCGGTGCGGGCCGGCCCATCTGACCGGCCCTTTCTCATGCGCTCATCCACCAGCAGAAAGGACCTTGACTTCAGCACGTGACGTGCGATAATGGCAATCGCTATGGACCGACCATCCACACAACGCAGTCATCAAATCGTGCCGGGGAGAATCAGACTTCTTCGGTCGGTTCATAGCGCCCCGGCACTTTTCTTTCTCTTCACAGAGGGCAACATGCGCGAGCAAAACCCTATGGACGGACGGGTAGCCAACGAACTGGGCGTAGACTTCTACAACGGGCTCAGTGAGGAAATCGCCGCTTCCGGCTGCGACCATACGCAACGCCAGACAAGAACTCTCTTGTTGGCACGCGGTATCGAGCCGGCGGATGTCGAGGAATTCTTGACGTACCTCAAGCAGCACGGCGGCTGCTGTAGTTGCGAGATTCTGATGAATTGCGACTACCTGTTCACAGAGGAACTTTGACGCGAGAGCACAGCCATGAAAAGCCCTGAGCAACAAACCGCAGTCGAGAAGGCACAGCGGATACATCGCTTGCTCCAGAGGAACGGCGTGCGAGAGCGATTCAGAGCACAGTGCCAGACCTTCCACGACAAGTACAAAGCCTGGGAACGAGCCAACGCGACCAACGAAGCAGCGCTCCGGCCCTTTGATGAAAAAGTCTACGTGATCCGCCACAAGGAAGACGAGTGCGGCAGGCAGATGGACAAACTCGTGAGGAAGGGGCAGCCGAAGACCTCCCAAGAGTACAAGCGGCTGGAAGCGGAAAAGAAGCGGCTTACCAAGCAGAGACGCAATGCACAGGGCGAACTTAAGAAAGCGGAAGCGAGCCTCCAGGACCCTGGGCCGTGCCCGACCGACTGGCTGGGGGTGCCACGCGGATACCTGCCCAATCCCGACCGCACGATGCTGAACTGCTTTTTCCCACACGATGCAGGGGCGACGCAAGAGACTGAACGGTTGCGGGCCTATGTTCTGGCGACCATCCTCCATGACAAGGCATTGGAGGGTCCTGAATACCAGCCCATCGCCGAGGGTGTCTGGTCACAGGACGAAGAATTCGTAGAGGGACTCGTAGGGGTCTGGTGGAGCAAAATGACGGACACCTCCGGCTCCGACCCTGAGTGCGGCTGGGCGGTGTGGTGCGACCAGATCGAGACCGCGATTCAGACCATCGAGCACGACCTGGAGACCGTAGGCTGCTTGGCAGCAAAGAAGGTGAAAGGGCAGGCGGCAGGGAAGTCATCCGCTGAGGCGAAAACGAAGAAGCAGGGACTGACGCCAGCCGAAGTAAGGGCTTGGCAGAGCTATTGCTGGGTGATGGAGACCAGACCGGACCTGCGACCCGAGAACGGCGAACGCGACTACACAAAAGATATGTACAAGGCTGCGATGGAGTCGCCTCACTACATCGACGAAGGAACCGGCAAACGAATCAGCAAGCCGGAATTCAGGAGTTGGAAGCGATACCTGCGAGGCTACGTGCAGAAGGCCCCGAAGACAAAAGATACCCGTCTTAGCCTACGTGACGAAGAGATTGCCAACGAAGAAAACATCGACGATCTATCAGGCATCAAGGGCTCTCTTCCTACCGATCAGTAAACCTGCAGACCATCCGCGCGGATGAGCGCGGATTCTCGGCATTTTTTCTGAAAATTCCCGTAAGTTCTTCTGAGTGTTCACCTTGCGCGCGGATTATGAGAAACCATCCGCGCACCATCCGCGCAGAATCCGCGCGAAAAATGGCAATCCGCGCTCCACTCCGTAGAGGGGCACACGAATCGCCCCAGATCAGAAAGGGTTTCGTATGGGTGAACTACTGACGGTCGAAGAACTCGCACAACGGCTACGATTGCGGCCGAGCACGATCCGGCGGTGGGCACAGGAGAATATCATCCCCGCGCTACGGTTGTCCGGCAAGGTGATTCGCTTCGACCTTGACGAGGTGCTGACTGCCCTGCGAAGCAAAAGTAGCAACAAGGAGCCGCAGCCGGCGGCGAACTGAAAGGAGAATCGCCATGCTTATGAGTACGCAGACCTCTGCTGGCGGGCAGAGGCAAGGTGGATTAGCGAAGACAGCATCAACCTACCGAAGATATCGGCAACTGTCAACACAAAAATTTCCGGGCCGGCGAGATCGCAGGACGCCGCAACTCCCTCAGTCGCCAGCACCGGCACCCCGGTCGGTCGCATCCGCCGACGGCAGCCTCGTCGGACTGCTCGTGCTGTGCCTATCAGCCAAGGCGAAGGAGTTGCCTGCTCGCCAAGCGCGTCGAGGATGGGCCTTGGCAGAAACCTGGCTGCGGGAATACGTGACGATTCGCCACGCACAGGGGGCGGCGGCATGACTGAACCCCGCAACAATACACCAGCTTGGGTTCAGGCGTTGCTCGACAAGAGCCTCTCCGCGACTGAGTACCGGGTACTAATGGACATCGCCTGGCGGCAGGGCGACAACGCGGACGCTTGGCCCTCACAAGAGAAGATCGCGGAGGAGATGGGACTCTCGCGGCGTGGTGTGCAGCAGACCCTCGAACGGCTCGAAGGTAAAGGTTGGCTCCGCATCACATGGCCCAATGGTCCGGGCCGGGGGCGAGAACACACCAAGCGGTACGCTCTAACCATCCCCGAAAAGGCGCACGCGGTTCCCCTTTTACAGTCGGAAAAGGCGCACGCGGTGCGCGTTTTAGACCCAGAAAAGGCGCACGGCACAGCACATAAAAGGCGCACGGGGGTGCGCATGAACACTATACATAGAACACTATCCATTAAGAAGAGTGCGCGAACGCACAAGCCTCGGCAGAGAAAAGCAGCACGGGCCGTTGTGTATACCCCGGAGTTTGAGCGGGTTTGGGATAGTTACCCGCGAAAGGTCAATAAGCGTCAAGCGTTTGAGGTCTGGACAGCCCTTGCCCCCAGCCCTGAACTTACCGAGAGAATCATCGCATCCATCCAGGAACATATTCAGTCCGAGCAATGGAGCCGATCCCTGGCGGAGGATGGCGGCCAGTACGTCCCGCACCTGACGACCTTCCTAAATCAACGTCGCTGGGAGGATGTCTTGCCCGAACCCCAGCCCAGTGAACTGAATCTCGAAGGTTCCACAGAAGAAGAAATTCACGCAGCCCTACGAGAGTGATTATGCCATACACGCAGACACAGGAATCCATGAGGCGCAGTCTACCGGAGATGCAGCGAGCGTTGAAGGGCGCGAAGGAGTGGTCGAAGGTCCGGGGTTCGTCCGCCACTTGCCCACATCCCAAGCATGATGACCACGAACCCAGTGGCTCGATTAAGGTCGGCGATGATGGTATTGTTCGATTCTCGTGTCACGGCTGCGATTTTCACGGCGACATCTTCGCGGTGTTGGCCGTCATTCAGAACAAAGCCCCGGGTGACGTACTGGCCGAGGTTCGCGAGCGCGACAGTGGGACTGGGACGACACACCGTCCGGCACCCACGCCTTCCGCACCAGCCAAGAAGCCAGCCCGAACCTTCAAGACTTATGAGCAACTGCGGGCCACGGTGGATGCGGAGAAGCGGACGCGCTTCCGGGCCACATTCGAGGCGGCCCACCCCTACGAGAACCCGGACACCGGCAGGGCGGACCTGTTGATTCTCCGCTACCGCAAGCCGCCGGCGCCGGGGCAGACCAAAGGCAAGAAGGACATGCCGCAGTTCCATCAGCGGCCGGATGGCGTGTGGGTTGAGGGTAAACCGCCGGGGAAACAGCCGATGTACCGGCGCAAGGAGAATCGCGGGGCCAAGACCATTCTTCTGCTCGAAGGTGAGGTCAAGGTCGATACCTTGCTGGCGATGGGATTCAACGCCACCTGCTGGCCCGGTGGCAGCGGCGCCGTCGAAGAGGCCGACTTTGACTGGCTCGATAGTGTGGAGCGCGTCACTGTCTGGCCGGACAATGATGATGCCGGGCGCGTCGCCATGAAGAAGGCCGCAGCACGGATCAGCCATCTACCCAATCCGCCGGAGATCGCCTGGATTGAACCCACCGACTTCGAGCTGGAGCAGGGCGAAGATGTTGTTGACCTGATCGCCAAGTGCAAGCGCGAGGGGACTGACCCGAAAGAGGTCATCTCGGGTGCCGTCGCGAACGCGAGAACGTCGAACCTGTCGGAAGGTTTGCGGGACCGCTTCGAGGAGATCATCGGTGGCCGGTGGTACGCCTTGTCGCTCCTCTTCCCGCTTCTCAGTCGGCTATCCAAGGCCCTTCTGCCTCAGAACGTCTGCATCGTCGCCGGCAGGCCGGGGGCCGTCAAGAGCTTCTTCGTGCTCCGCATCCTGCTGTACTGGTTCCAACAGGCCGTTCGGTTCGCCTACCTCAGTTTGGAGGAAGACAGAACCTTCGTCAATTGGCGGCTCGTCGCCATGCTCGAACGCAATGGCAACCTGCTCGACGACGAGTGGGTAAAAACTCACCCTGACGAGTCGAGGGCGGCCTACGAACGCCACAGTCGCGAGTTGAACCGATTCAACTGTTGCGTCTGGGAGAGACCGGGAGAACAAGTCACCCTCGAATGGGTGACGGAGTGGATTCGTAACCGGGCACACGAAGGCTACCGGGTGATTGTCGTGGACCCCATTACTGTTTGCCGGCCCGCCGCGCAGCCCTGGATTGTGGATCACCAGTTCGTATCTGCGGCCGAGCATATCCTCTCCACCTGCAACACTTCCCTGTTGCTCGTGAGCCACTGTGCGAAGGGTGCACAACTACTGGACCTGGACTCAATAGCCGGCGGAGCGGCCTATCAGCGGCTTTGCCAGTCCCTCCTGCTCCTGGAGCGGCACAAGCCAGCGAAGCAGGTGGCCATGATGAATCCGGATATCAACATGGGCCGATTCCAGTGCCGGATCGACGAGACGGTACATATCTGCAAGGCCCGCAAGGGCAAAGGTCAGGGCATGAGTATCGGCTACGTGATCGACTGGGGCACGATGGAATTCAGCGAGCAGGGCGTTGTCGTCAAGAAGGAGTCGCGACGTGTTGAATCTTGATGAGATTTACTTGGCGGAATACTCGCCCGAGCAGGGTTGCTTTCACATCGAGACTGCGCGAGAAGCGATGGAGAGCAACTTGAAGCAGATCATTGGCGGCTGGACAAATTCCTATCTGCCGTTCGCGTTCTGTGGGAGTTACGAAGAGGCGAGCCAAGCGTGTGAGGCCCTGCGTGACGCGCAAGAGAAGCGGGCGGCGCGACAGAAAGACATTCCGGCCGATGCAGACCAGCGAGAGGCGGTGACACCATGAAGACCCGACGATTCCAGCGACGCGGCATCATCCGGGCCTTCGGCCAGTGGCTTGTGACATCGCGCGGCCTCGTGAACGCATACGGTCCCTGCCGCTACGACATCGACCGTGCCACGCTCGGGGCGCCGTGGTGGAGTGACCACATGGCCGACAAGCGTTGGGTCAACGCGGCCGACTTTAACGCGGCCCTGGCCTTCGCGCGGCAGTGTTTCAAAATCCCTGTTGGCGGAGACATTTTATGGTAGCGGACAATCGCAAACAGCACAGGCAGGACGAGGCCCGTGAGCGACGGCAGCAGCGCGTCATTGAAGCCGTGGCCGACTTCCTGCACAGTCAGAAGGCGAAGCGCCCGGGACGAGCCGGGGCTGGCGGACCCCTGTTTGAAAAGAGCGAAACACGATTCGAGGAACTGACATGATAACCGCACTGGCGAACGAGCAGAACATCCAGGAGACCGCGCCGGTGATACGCTTCGTGGTCTACGGGAATCCCAAGCACCAGAAGCGGCACCGGACCTTCCGCGTCGGCAAGACCAAACAGGTGGATGTGAATTGGGACCCTTCGGACACCGACAAGGCCGACTTCCTCTCGCTCGCCCATCAGTATCGTCCAGAGAAACCCATCAACGGCCCGGTATCACTCAAGGTCGTCTGCTACTTCAGCAGACCGAAGAGCCACTACCGCACGGGGCGGCACACCGGCGAGCTGCGGCCGGACGCGCCGATCTGGTGCGCCACCAAGCCGGACGGCGACAACCTGCTCAAGTTCGTGTTGGATGCCCTGAACGGCGTCTACTGGACCGATGATAGCCGGGTCGTCAAGGCTTGTGTCGCCAAACTCTATGACGAGCGACCGAGAACGGAAATCGAGGTGTCCGAGATCGTTGACGACCGCGCCGAATCCGTCGAACGACAAGCCGGAAGCACTGAGCAACTGCCGGGGCTTTTCAAGGAACACAGCCATGAATGAGACATCAACAATTCCCGTTCTACTGTTGACACCCCGCGAGACCGCGAGGGCCTTGGGAATCAGCCAAAGAACTTTGGCCTCCAGGACAGCGGAAGGTGTTTTCTCCATCGTGAAGATCGGGCGCTGCACGCGCTACGATGCTGAGATGCTGCGCCAGTGGATTCAGGAACACACCGAAAGAAAATCTGTAAAATCTCCAGAATAGGTATTGACAGCCTGTCTATGGTTGATATAGTGGGCGTTATGCTACTCGAAACAGTGAAACGAGCGATTGAAAGCAACGGCAAGAGCCGGAATCAGATCAGCAGAGACACGGGCATCGACCCTACCATCCTCTGGCGAGTCACGCATGGGCAGGGGTGCAGCGTCGAAACACTCGATAGGCTCTGTGTGTACCTGGGGCTCAAACTGCGGCAGCAGAAAAGGAAGGGGTGAGATAATGGCCTGTCTCGGCAGAGAACCTGGTGGACGAAAACGAATCCTCTTTGTGGCCCAGGACGGCTCCCGTCGAACGATCCGGCTCGGCAAGACATCAACGGGCCAAGCCGAAAGCTTTAAGGTCAAAGTCGAATCCCTGATGACAAGCCAGTTCACCGGCCGCCTGGATGATGAAGTCGCGCGGTGGCTCGGGGGACTCGGGGACAAGATGCACGCCAAGTTGGCAGCCGTGGGACTCGTCGAGCCGCGCGTGGTCGAGCCGGCGGCACCCAAGCCAAGTCCCGCGCCTGAGCCGCGCCTGAGTGAGTTCATCGACCAGTACATCGAATCGCGCATCGACGCGAAACCGACCACGTTGAAGGTTTACCGGCTGACGCATACCCGGCTACTGGCATTCTTTCCGGCGGACAAGCTCCTCAGCGCGGTCACGCCGGGCGACGCCGATTCCTGGCGGCTATACCTCATCAAGCGGGGCCTCGCCGACAACACTGTGCGCAAGTCGTGTAAGGTCGTTCGCCAGTTTTTCCGGTCCGCTCTGCGGCACAAGTTGATTGCGGAGAATCCGTTCTCGGAGTTGAAGCTGAGCGCCAAGAGCAACCGGACCCGGGATTTCTTCGTCAGCCGGCAGGACACCGAGAAAATCCTTGGGGCCTGCCCGGACATCAACTGGAAAATCATATTCGCCTTGGCCCGATATGGTGCGCTGCGGACGCCGAGCGAAACGCTGCTGCTACGCTGGCAGGATATCAATTGGGATCTTGGCAAGATGCTGGTGCGGTCGCCGAAGACGGAGCATCACGCCGACCACGAATCCCGGTTTGTGCCGATCTTCCCCGAGCTGCGGGGGTATCTGCTGGAAGCATTCGAGCAGGCCGAGCCGGGCGCGGAGTTTGTCATTACGAGCCATCGACTGAAGTGTGGGAATCTGCGGGCGCACATGGGGCGGATTATCGAGCGGGCCGGTGTAAAGCCCTGGCCGAAGATGTTTCAAAACCTCCGAAGCACACGCGAGACGGAATTATGCGAGCGCTGGCCTGAGCACGTCGTATGCGATTGGCTCGGTCACTCTCAGCTTGTGGCCCGCAAACATTACCTCCAGACGACAGACGAACACTTTTGCCAAGCCGCCGAGATCGAAAAACCGGCACACCAAACGGCACAGCAACCCAGCGCGGCAGACTGCGACGAACTGCAAGGCACAGGACAAGCAAGGTCGATAAATGCCGATTTGCAGCTTGTCGCAGCGGGTGGCACGCCGCCGCAGAATGTACAGAACGCCCCTTGGGGTCCCGGCCGTTGTTGATGAATGCGGCGCAGCGGCGCATGAATTCATCGTCGCTGCCAAGGATCGCGCCGCCTTCGCCGCAGACGAGTGATTTCCATTCCTGAAAACTGATGCAGCCGGTCCTGCCGAACGTGCCGACCTTCTTGCCGTTGACCTCGGCATAGACCGACTGGCACGCATCTTCGATTACAGCGATTTTGTGCTTCTGGGAGATCGCCATGATCTTCTCGATATCCGCCGGCCAGCCCGCCAGATGGACGGGCATAATCGCCTTGGTGTGCTCCGTGATCGCGGCTTCAATCAGGTCGGCGTTGAGGGAGCCGGTGTCCGGGTCCACGTCCACGAAGACCGGCAGGGCGTGGAGGTTCGTGATCGTGTTGATCGTGGCGATGAATGTGTGAGGGGTCGTAATGACCTCATCGCCGGGTCCGACGCCCAGCACGCTCAGCGAGGCACTCAGGGCCGTCGTGCCGCCGTTGGACAGGACGCAGCGGGGCACGCCCATCGCCTCCGCAAACATCTTCTGGAAATCGTAGACGGCATTGCCCCGCAGGCAGCACCAGTTGCGGCTTCGCAGCGCTTTGAGCAGGGCCTTCTCCTCCCGCTCGTCGATGATGGGCCAGGTCTCGGAAAAAGGCTTGCTCCGGACGGGTGTGCCGCCGTTGATCGCCAGCGTGCTGGATTTGTTCGCGGCGGCGGCAAAGAGCGACTTGGCGCCGGTGGCGAGCAGGCTGATGCCGGCCAGACCGGCGGAAGTCTTCTTCACAAACGAGCGGCGGGTCAGAGACGGTTTCATGAGCGTCTGCCTCCAATGTGGGTTGAGCCCTTTGGTCCCGTGTGGATGACTGGATTACGTGACATGCGCTTTCGCATCTGCCCCAGTCCCAATGTCATACCCGTGTGGACTTGACTCCAAGGCATTGTAGACCCCCCGGGCCCAGCGGTCAAGAAACCGCTTGCTCGTTCGTATCGTGCCCATAAGGGCATTTGTAGAGACGCAAAATCTTGCGTCTCTACGGCGGCATCACGAACGGGATGAAAGAAATGCTTTACGGGGTCACTACAAGCAAGCAGGCCCTTCACGGCAGGACAGAGTCGAGTCTCGTGTAAATCCATCTCCGATGATGGTTTATCCGCGTCCATTCTGCCCGGAAAAATGCTCGCGATTATCCGCATTTCACTTGACGGCTAATCCTGGTTGTTGTATGATAACAAAACAACTATTGTACGAAGCTCGCAACTGGATGATAAATCGTAAATAGCAAATAGTAAATCCGGAGGGTTTGGTCATGGCCGGTCAAGCGACATCTTGCCAACCGCCGGCACACCGGGAGATCCATGGGCTCCTGCACGGTGGATTATGCAAAACAAAGCCAATTTGCAGGAGGGCCAAATGAATGCTAACTGCTGTTCGGAAAGGGAGTTATGGGAGAAAACGCGGAGTACACCCTGGGAAAAAACGAAGCCAATTTGCCCTGCCGGGCTGCTCGTAGTGTGCCCGTAAGGGCATTAAGGGCAACACCTTACGGCGTCACTACAAACAGGAGCTGCCCTATGAAGCACCGGGGCCTATCATGGAAAACAAAGCCAATTTGGAGCGCATTGCGCCGTGAAATGCGGTCGCACGCGGCATGCGGCAAGCAGGGGGATACCCTGATTTTTCGTGGCCCTCTGTATTCCCAAGGGATTTCTGCTACTATGGGACAAGTCGATTTACGCCGAACAGGGCGACCTATTGGAGGCAGTCCGAGATGGGCAGCAGCGCACTTGCCAAGCCGTTACGCGGGATCATCCCGCCGATGGTGACACCACTACTGGATCGCGACACTCTCGACGTGCCCGGTCTGGAGCGGCTGATCGAGCACATCCTGACAGGGGGCGTCCACGGTCTCTTCATTCTCGGCACCACGGGCGAGACACCGAGCCTGAGCCACCGACTCCGGCACGAACTCATAGAACGTGTTTGCCGGCAGACCAACGGTCGGGTGCCGGTCCTCGTGGGCATCACCGACACATCCTTCGTCGAGTCGGTCGAGCTCGCCCGCAAGGCGGCGCAGGTCGGTGCCCAGGCATTGGTCCTGGCCCCGCCGTACTATTTCCCAACCGGCCAGCCCGAATTGCTCGAGTATCTCAAGCATCTTCTGCCGGAGTTGCCGCTGCCGCTGTTCCTGTACAACATGCCGAACCGCCCGAGGCCCGCGTTTGAGCCGGAGACGGTGCGGGCCGCCGCCGATATGCCCGGGATCGTCGGGCTTAAGGACAGCTCCGCCAACATGATTTACTTCCACCAAGTTCAGTACCTGCTGGAGGACCGCCCGAATTTCACACTGTTGATGGGCCCGGAAGAGCTTCTGGCCGAGGCCGTTCTGCTGGGCGCTCATGGCGGCGTCTGCGGCGGGGCCAATCTCCTGCCGCGGCTGTACGTGGATTTGTACGAGGCCGCCCGGTCGCGGGACCTGGCCCGGGTCGAGTCGCTCCATAGGACGGTCATGCGCATCAGCGCGACCATCTACAGCGTCGGGCAATACGGGTCGAGTTTTCTCAAGGGCCTCAAGTGCGCCCTGTCGTGCCTGGGCATCTGCAGCGATTTTCTCGCCGAGCCGTTTCATCGGTTCCGTGAGCCGGAGCGGGAGATCATCCGCCGGCATCTGAAAGAGCTTGGAATGATGTGAGATCGCGTGATATCAATCATGAATGAGTCTTCTGTTTCTTTTTGTCATTTCGACCGGAGGCCCGCCCGCGGGCCGCAGTGGAGAAATCTGGCCGCGAATGGGCGACACGTCACGTCCGCGGCCAGATGTCTCGGCTCCGCTTGCGCTCCTCTGAAAATGCGCCACCAGGAGTTGGGTGGCAGCGGCAAGCGCCAGCTTGCCGATGGTTCGCCTATCCGCCATCGGCAAAGCCTTCGGCCTTGCCGCTGCCACCCGGATGTTTTTGTCCTCTTCTGGTGGGCCGAAGCCCATGACTGGCTCCACTCGACATGACATACCCGGAGGTGTAGCGATATGCTGTGGGCCGCGAAAAGGTCATCCGTGGTGCGTGTGAGACATGTCTGACCGCGTTTACAAGTGGGCTGTGGTAGGGATGCTCTGGCTGATCTGCTTCTTCAACTACGCGGACCGGCAGAGCATCTTCTCGGTTTTCCCGCTGCTGCAAAAGGACCCCGGCTTGCAGCTCACGCCGGTCCAATTGGGCTACGTGGCCTCGGCTTTCATGTGGGTCTACGCCGGGGCGGGCTGGATGGCCGGGTTAGTGGGGGATCGCCTGCGGCGTAAAACCGTCGTGCTCGCCGGATTCATCTTCTGGTCGCTGGTCACGCTCACCTTCAGCTTCGCCACGAAATACTGGCACGTCGTGGCGCTGCGGGCCATCGAAGGTTTCGGCGAGGCCTTCTATTTTCCGGCGGCCATGGCGCTCATCAGCGCCTATCACGACAAGGACACCCGTTCGCGCGCGATGGGGATTCACCAGTCGAGCGTCTATGCCGGCACGGTGGCGGGGGGGATCTTGGGCGGCGTGATGGGCCAGCATTACGGCTGGCGCTCGTCGTTTTCCCTGCTGGGGCTTTTGGGGATGGCCTTCGGCTTGGTGCTGTTCCTGTTCCTGAAGGAGCCTTCGGGACAGGACCGGGCGGAGTCCCCGCGCAAAGAGAGCCTGGGCGAGATTCTCAAGACGATTGCCGAGTTGTTTCGGATCCCCATGGTGTGGGTCCTGACGGCGGTGTTTGTCGGGGCCAATTTTGTGGCGGTGGTCTTCCTGGTCTGGACGCCCAAGTTTCTCTTCGACAAATTCCACATGAGCCTATCGATGGCGGGCTTTAGCGCGACGGCTTATCTGCAAATGGCCTCCGTACTGGGTGTATTGTGCGGCGGCGTTCTGGCCGATTCTCTGGCCCGACGCTACCGCGGCGGACGCATGATGACGCAGGCGTTGGGGCTCTTCTGCGGTGTGCCTTTCGTCTTCCTCGTCGGTTGGACACTGCAGGTGCCGCTGCTGATTCTGGCGATGACCTGTTTTGGGTTCTTCAAAGGGATTTACGATTCCAATATCTGGGCCTCGTTGCACGACGTGGTGCCGCCGGAGCGACGGGCCACGGCGGTGGGCGTCGTCAACTCCATCAGTTGGCTGGGGGCGGGGACGGCGACGGTGACGATTGCCGCCGCCTCCCAGCGGTTCGGCATGAGCGCCTGTATCAGTGCGACCTCGCTGATCTACCTGTTCTTCGGACTCTTGCTGCTGTGGGGCGTTTCACGCTTCATGTCGGGCCGGAGCGTGCCCGCCGCTGCCACGGGTCCATCGGTCTCGGCAACAGGGTGAGCCTATGCGAACACAGGAAGAAATGTCACAACCTGTTCCACTTCGCCCGGCGGTCTTTCTGGACCGAGATGGAACTCTGATTGAGGATCGCGGGCACCTGGCTGAGCCTTCGGAAGTGGCATTCTATCCCCATGCCGTCGAGGCACTCCGGCAGCTTCAGGAGCACTTCCTCCTGTTCCTCATCACGAACCAGCCGGGGGTGGCTCGGGGCGTAATCACTCTGGACGATGTGAGCCAGGTGAACGCGCGGGTCCTCTCGCATCTTGGCGAACAGGGCGTGACCGTCACGGCGGTCTATGTGTGTCCCCACCAACGCTCGGATGGCTGCCCTTGCAGCAAGCCCAATCCGTATTTTCTCCACAAGGCCGCCGCCGAGCACGGTGTCGATCTGCCACGGTCTTTCACAATTGGAGACCATCCTCATGATGTGGAGCTCGCGCGGGCCGCCGGTGCGCGAGGTATATATGTCCAAACTGGGCACGGGAGCAAGCATCTCGCGGAGTTGCCTGCCGGCGAGACGGTCGTCGGCACGCTTCGAGAGGCGGCGGACTGGATTCTCAAGGACTCGTCCTCCGCTCTGCTATGAGGCCGATTCCGCGATCCTCAGCACGGCGGCTCCCTGCGTTTTACCCTGCTTGACTAATTGCAGAGCCTCGTTGGCCTGCTCGAGTGGAAACACCTGCACCTCCGGCCGGATCGGTATTTCGGCGGCCAGAGGCAGGAACTCCCGGGCGTCCTGCCGCGTCACGTTGGCGGTCGTCTTGATTTCCTTCTCGCGCCACAGATGGGTCGCGTAGTCCAGTTGCAGGAGGGCATCTTTATCTTTATCCTCTTTGCGTATCGCGTTGATGACCAGCCGACCACCCGGCTCCAGAACCCGCATCGCTTCGACGGTGGGTGCCCAGGTGGGAGTGAAATCAATCGCCGCATGGAGCTTCTCCGGCGGATCGTCACCCGTGGCGCCCGCCCAGTCGGCGCCCAATCTCTGGGCCATTTCCTGGTGTTCCTTCTGGCCGGGCCGGGTGAAGACGAACATGCCGGAGTTCGGGAACTTGCGCTTCGCTGCCTGAATGAGCAGGTGCGCGGAAGCGCCGAAGCCAAAGAAACCGAGCACCTGGCCGTCTTTGAGGTTCGTCAGACGCAGAGCCCGGTAGCCAATCACGCCGGCGCACAGAAGCGGGGCCGCCTGCACGTCCGTGAACTGCTCCGGAATCGGATAGGTAAAATCCTCAAGGGCGACCATGTACTCCGCGTAGCCGCCGTCGGCGTCGCAGCCCGTGCCGCGGAAATTCACGCAGAGATTCTCGTTGCCGCTGCGGCAGAACCGGCAGGTGCCGTCCGCCGAGTAGATCCAGGCGACCCCGACACGATCTCCCTGCTTGAACCTGGAGGCACCTGCTCCCAAGGCGTCGATATGTCCGACAACCTGGTGGCCGGGAATTACGGGTAGTTTTGTTTTGAGCCGGCCCTCTGCCTCGTCGAGGTCGGTATGGCAGACGCCGCATACGGCGATTCGGATACGGACCTGGCCCGCTTGCGGCGACGGGGTAGGCACTTCCCTCAACTGCAACGGCCTGCTCGCAATGGGGCCCGGCTGGGTGAGTACCATCGCCTTCATCAGATATCTCCTGTTCGCTCTGATTGTGGTATGCGAAACATGAGAGTGCTGGGATTCGAACCCAGGACCTGCGCATTAACAGGTCAGGTTTCACCTCATAAGTAATTGCTCTCATTATGCTTACACTGCGTTCTCGGCGTCAATAATCAGGATTCTGCTCATTCTGCGTTCACTCTGCAATGATATCAAGAGTCATCCTACGATAAGAAGTGACGCCCAAGCTCAGTTAAGGCAACCACGGAGAAAGGTGATGACCGAATCAAGTCTTTCTGGCGGGTCTCAGATTCGGTGGTCCTGGCGCACGATGAGACGCTGGCCGCCGTCGAGGCTCCGGGCCCGGTTCTTGGGCGGCGTGATGCGGCGGAGCCGGTCGAGCTGTCCGATCTCCTTGAGACGCGTGTAGATGAGCTGCCACGCGCACGGCAGGTCCGGTCGGACCTCGCAACGGTCCTCGCGCGAGCCGCCGCAAGGGCCATTGAGCATTCTCTTGGCACATCGAGTGACCGGGCAGATCCCGCCGTAGTTGTGCAGAACACACGCCCCACAGGCGGCGCATTTCTCCGCCCAGACTCCCTGCTCCTCCAGGATGCCGATGAAGCTCGTGTCGAGACCGGCGTACACGGGCTTGTCATGGTAACGTTCCGCAATGGCCTGAACGCCCGCCCCGCAGCCGAGCGAAAGGACTGCGTCATTTCTTGCGATGGCGTCCGCGGCCTGCTCGATGAAGACGTTGTCGCACTGGCGCTCGATGGTCAGCTCCTCAAGCGTCAGGTCAAGCCCCTGCAGCCGCGACGCAATGCGCACGGCCGAGCTGATGATGCCGACCTCCCGCTCGCCACCGGCCAGACAGACCGTCATGCAGGTGCCGCAACCCAGCACGAGGACCTTCTTATGCGCCCGGACGATGTCCAACAGCTCCGGAATCTTCTTTCTCTCGGCAACGATCATCAGGTCATCTCCATTTTCGATTTCGGATTAGCGGCTGCGTTTCTTTCAATCCGCGATCCGCAATCCCAAGGGGTTCGGGCCGAGCTTGCGCACGAGCTCGACCATATCGACGATGGCGTCGGCCAGGGGTCGGGCCATCGCGGCCGAGATGTTCACCATCCGCAGGCGTTCCTTCTCCAGCCCCATCTCCTCCAGCATACCACGCATATACTCCACGCGGCGTTTGGCGTAGAGGTTGCCGCTCGTGAAGTGGCAGCCGCCTTCGAGGCAGCCGGCCACGAGGACCCCATCCGCGCCGTTCTCGAAGGCCTTGAGGAAGTATTCGGTCTCCAACCTGCCCGTGCAAGGCGTGCGGATGATGCGGACGTTCGGCGGATATTGGATCCGCATCGTGCCCGCCAGGTCCGCCGCCGCGTACGCACAATAGTGGCAGCAGAAGGCCAGGATTCTCGGTTCAAATTCAGCTTGTTGCATATTCCGGTCCTGTTCTCATGTCATCCTGAACGGAGCGAAGCGAAGGGAAGGGTCTGGGCTGCGAATTTGAGAAACCTCTCCTTCGTGGGCCAGATCCTTCGCTGCGCTGCAAAGGCGCAACATCTTGTTTTTTTAGCAAGCATTTTTGGTTGCGGCCGGAGGCCGCGCCGCGCTTAGGATGACAAGCAAGCAGCATATCGTTCGTCATCGCCGTGGAAGTCATCGTGACACGTGGGCTGGCATTTTTTCCTTCACGGCCCCATTGCCGTCAACAAACAGCGTGCGAATCATCACGCGGAACTGGTCCGTCGCGAAGTGGTTCAGTTGGATCGCCCGGGCCGGACACTCGGAGGCGCAGATGCCGCAGCCCATGCACTTGGCGTCCTCGACCTGGCCCTTGCCATCGGTATTGCAGAACGGGGCCCCGTACGGACAGACGTGCACGCACGTCATGCACGAAATGCACTTGCTCTGATCCACATAGGAGACCTGCGGGCTGACGTCGAGGTGCGTCTTCGAGAGGACCGTTGCTGCCCGGGCCGCCGCCGCCCGTGCCTGGGCGATGCTCTCGTCGATGAACTTCGGCGCATGCGCCAGGCCGCAGAGGAAGATGCCTTCCGTGGCGAAGTCCACGGGGCGCAGTTTCATGTGGGCCTCGACGTAGAAACCATCCGCATTGAGCGGCACCTTGAGCATGTTCGAGACGCGTCGATTGTTCTCGATATCCGACCGGACGCCCGTGCTCAGCACGACCTGGTCCGCTTCAATCTCGATCGGCTCCGGGAAGTCCGGACTGTTGACACTGACCTTGAGTCCGCCGGCCTCGGACACGACCGGCTCCTGCTCGGGCGTGTACCGGAGGAAGACCACGCCCGCCTCGCGCGCCTTCTTGTAGTAAAGCTCCCGGAAGCCGTAGGTCCGGATGTCGCGATAAAGGACGAAAACGTCCGTCTCGGGCGATTTCGCCTTGAGCGCCAGTGCGTTCTTGATCGCCATGGAACAGCAGATGCGGCTGCAATAGGGATGCTCGTTGTCGCGCGACCCGGCGCACTGAATCATGACGACGTTCTTCATCCCGGCGGGCAGACGGCCCTCATGGATGCACTTTTCCAACTCGACCTGCGTCATGACATTCGCCGAGGAGCTACCGAGGAACTTGGTTGTCTCCGCCCGGTCGGCGCCGGTGGCCACAATCAGGGCACCCGCACTGACTTCGGATTTCCGGCCGTTGCAAGACAAGGTCGCGTGAAACTCGCCGATGTGGCCTTTGACATCGGCCACGTCCGTCCCAAGGTACACGTCGATGTCCTTGTGCTCCTGCACCTGCTTGATCAAGTTCGCCGCCAGGCCGGCGACGTCCACGTCTTCCAGCGTATGATGAATGTCGTGGAGATGTCCCCCCAGCCGGTCCGTTCGCTCGACCAAATGGACCTTGAAGCCCTGGTTGGCAAGGGCCAGTGCCGCCGTCATGCCGCTCAGGCCGCCGCCAATGACCAGGCCCTTCTGATCGACGGCGAGCGTGCCGCCCTCCAGCGGCGACAGCAATCGCGAGCGGGCAATCGCCATCCTCACTAACTCCGTCGCCTTTTTCGTGGCGACATCGGGTGATGAGGAGTGGACCCAGGAGCACTGGTCGCGGATGTTGGCCATTTCGAACAGATACGGATTCAGGCCTGCTTCGCGCATCGTCTCGCGGAACAGGGGCTCATGCGTCCGCGGCGTGCAGGAGGCCACCACGATGCGGTTGAGCCGGTACTCGCCAATCATGTTGCGAATGTTCGACAGGCTCGTGTCCGAGCAGGTGAACATGGTATGCGTCGCCAGAATCACGCCGGGCTCGGCCTCTACCGCCTTGACCACTCCCTCGACATCGACGACCGAGCCGATATTCCTGCCGCAATGACATATGAACACACCGATTCGCGGCTCTTCGTCGGTGACATCGTGCTCGTCCGGGTACTTCTTCTTGACCGTCCGCGTATTGCGGGCGGACGCCAGCAGCTCCATCGCCATTGACGCAGCGCCGCTGGCTTGCATAACGGTCTCGGGAATGTCCTTCGGCTCCTGGAACGCTCCACCGACGAACACGCCCGGCCGGGATGTGGACAGCGGCTGCGAGCGCTTCGTCGCGCAGAAGCCGTACTCATTGAGCTCGATGCCAAGCCGGGAAGCGCTCTCGACGGCGCAGCGCGAGGGCTCCAGACCGACCGCCAGCACGACGAGATCGAATTCCTCCTCGCGCAGCTTGCCCGTCTCATCGACGAAGCGGACGCGCGGATTCATCGTCCCCGGCATCTGGACGATTCGCGAGGGCATGCTCTTGATGTAGCGGACGCCGTTTTGGTTCTTCGCCCGCTCGTAGTACTGGTCGAAGTCCTTGCCGTGGGCGCGGATATCCATGTAGAAGATCGTCGCTTCCAGGCCCGGGGTGTGGTCCTGGGCCATCATGGCCTGCTTCGTCGAGGCCATGCAGCAGACGGATGAGCAGTATTCGTTGCCGCACTTGGAGTCGCGCGAGCCAACGCACTGAATCCACGCCACCTTCCTGGCCTGGCGACGGTCGGAGAGCCGTACCACGTGCCCCTCGAACGGACCGGCGGCCGACAGCATCCGCTCGAACTGAACGCTCGTAAGCACATTCGGATACCGCCCCCAGCCGAATTCACCCTTGCGGCCCGCGTCGAATTCCTCGAAGCCGGTGGTTAGTAGGACCGAGCCGACCTCCAACTCGACCGTCCGCTCGCCCATGGCATGGTCGATGGCGTTCTGTTTGCAGGCTTCCACGCACTCTTTGCACTCTGAGCACAACGCACAGTTCAGGCATCGTTCCGCCTCGGCAAGTGCTCCCTCTTCCGATAGACCTGTCTCCACCTCCTTGAAGCTGCCCACTCTCTCGGCCACCGGCAGCTCGCCCGACTTGGCACGAGGCTTCTCTTCGACATCGTCCGTCGATGGAAGAAGCTCTTCCGGAACGGGCCGGATGGTGCTCTCGAACCGCCCAGCGATGAGGTCCTTGCCATTGAGGTAGCGTTCGATGGATTCTGCCGCCCGCTTGCCGGCCGCCACCGCCTCGATCACCGACTTGGGGCCGCTCACCGCATCACCGCCGGCGAAGACGCCTTCCAACGAGGTCAGGAGCGTCACAGGGTCCGCTTTGAAATACCGGCCCTGAGTCTGAGCCCCGATGTGCTTGACGAACTCATCGTCGCTGGTCTGCCCGATGGCCGTAATGATCTGATCGGCCTCGATGGTGATCCGTTCATTGTCCGCGTAGACGGGGCTGAAACGCCCATTTTCATCGAAGACTCTCGTGCACTTTTTCAACTCGATTCCGGTGACGCTGCCATTGCCGAGGATTCCGCGAGGCCCCCAACCGTTCATTACCTTGATGCCCTCCTGCAGAGTGGCCTCGACCTCTTCGGGATAGGCGGGCATCTCGTGCCGCTGCTCCAGCGACACCATCTCCACGCTCTTGGCCCCGAGGCGCAGGGCCGTGCGGGCCACGTCCACGGCGACGTTACCGCCGCCGATGACGACGACCCTGGCTTTCACTTCGGGCTTCCTGTCCGTTGAGCCGGCTTGCCGGAGGAAGTCGACGCCCTGAACGACACCCTTCTTGTTCTCGCCGTCCACGCCAAGCAATCGTCCCTTGGCAATGCCGGCACCAATGAACACGGCGTCATTGCTCTTACGCAACTGGTCCAGGGAAATATCTTTGCCGACCCGGCAATTGAAGACGAAGCGCACCCCTTTACGACGGACAAGCTCGATTTCGTGGTCGAGGACTTTCTTCGGCAGCCGGTACTCCGGGATTCCGTAGCGGAGCATGCCGCCCGCCGCCGGTTGTGCTTCGTATATCGTCACCGCGAAGCCCCGATCGGCGAGATCGTTCCCGACGGTCAGTCCCGCCGGTCCGGCCCCGATGACCGCGACCTTCTTGGCGCCGGGAGCAGGTTTCTTCTCCGGGGGCAGACTCAGCTTGCCCGATTCCAGCATCTCAACCTCTTTGTCGGAGGCGAAGCGCTTGAGCAGCCGGATGGCGATGGGGTCGTCCGCCTTACTGCGAGTGCACTTGCTCTCGCAGGGGTGGGTGCAGATCCGGCCGCAGATCGCCGACAGCGGGTTGCGCTCGCGGATCAGATTCACGGCCTTGACGTATTCCTTTTTCTTGATGAGCTGCACGTAGCCCTGCACGTTGACGTTCGCCGGGCAGGTCATTTTGCAGGGAGCGTGGCCGTTCTTGAGGATGCCGAAGATATTGGGCGTCGCCTGCGCGTAGTGTTTCGCGATGGCCTTGCGCTGGCCGAGGTTGCGGTCGAAGTTGTCCAGGATGCTCACGGGACAGGTCTGGGTACACTCGCTGCAGCCGTTGCACTTGGTTTCGTCCACATACCGCGGATAGCGCTTGACGGTGGCTTTGAAGTGGCCGGGCTCGCCCTTGAGGCCCACGAGCTCGGACAGCGTCAGGATTTCAATATTGAGGTTGCGGGCGCACTCGACGAGCTTGGGGGATACGATGCACGTGGCGCAGTCGCCGGTCGGGAATGTTTTGTCGAGGTGGGACATCATGCCGCCGATGGCCGCCTCGCGTTCGACGAGATAGACCTTGAAGCCCGAGTTGGCTAAATCCAGCGACGCTTGCACGCCGGCGATTCCGCCACCCTGCACGAGCACCGCGCCGACCTTCTTTTGACCGTTTTCACTCATATCGTAGCTCTTGCAGACTGCTGACTCGTTCGCGACCCTCACGCGGCAACCACGGCTTTGACCACTTTGGCCGGCGAGATCATGAGCTTGTTCAAGCCGAGCCTCTCCGGCGCGATGCCCAGGCACAAGCCCAGCAACTGTGTGATGTAGAGGATCGGCATGTCGTAATGGTTGCCCTGGCGCCGGGCGATGTCGAGCTGTCGCATATCGAGGTTGATCTGGCACATGGGACAACTCACGGCGATGCAGTCCGCGCCGGCCATCTTGGCCATCCCGACAATCGAGTCCGTGAGATTGATAACCACATCGGTCCGCGACATGGACAGGCCGCCGCCGCAACATTCGACCTTATGGGGCCAATCGAGGGCCGTACCGCCCATGGCATGAACCAATCGATCCAGTGAGGTCGGGTTCTCCGGGTCGTCGAAGCCCGTGACGTCGTTCGGGCGAACCAGCAGACAACCGTAGTAACTTGCCACCTTCGTCCCGGCCAAGGAGCCCCGAAGCATCTTCTGAATCGCATCCACGCCGACATCGTCCAGAAGCACCTCGAGAAAATGACGCACGTTCACCGAGCCGTCGTAGTCCCGGCCCAGCGCGTCGGCCACTTTGACCCGCACCTGTTTATTCGTCGTGATCTCGTGGTTCGCCACTTTCATGCGGTTGTAGCAGGCCGCGCAGTTGACGACCAGATCGAGCCCCATGTCAGCCGCCTTGACCAGCGTCGCCGCCGGCAGCGCGGCCGCCAGGACGCGATCGGTTTGATGTCCCGCCGTGGCACCACAGCACGTCCAGCCCTCGGGCTCGACCAGCTCGATCCCCAGCGCCTCGGCCACAGCCAACGTGGACTGGTGCATGTCCCGCGCGGTGGACTCCGCCGAACACCCTGGAAAATATGCGTATCTCATCTGCCCGCCCTGTCCTCCTTCGTTTTCTTGAAGATTCGGCGTACCGTCTTTCGATCCGCCCCGGTTGGAGGCAGCAGCGCGATTTTGCGTTTCCTCAGCATGGTCGGGAACTTCTCGGTGTCGGCCATGAGCTTGCCGCTCCCGAGCTTGTAGGCCGCGATCATCGCGATGTCGTACGTCCGGCCGAACATCGCGACTGTCTTGAGAAACGCACGATTGAACAGCGGGACATTGCCTTCGGGCTTCCCCGCACCACGCTCCACCGCCAGCTTCCGCAGCGCGTCCATGACCGCGGCGACGTCGATGCCCATCGGGCAGCGCGCCGAGCAGGTCTCGCACGAGACGCACATCCAGATGATGTCGCTGTTGAGAAGCTCATCGCCCGCCCCGAGGTGCAGCCGCCGCATCACCTCCGAGGGCGGACACTGTGCCATGCCTGATACCGGACAGCCGCTCGTGCACTTCTTGCACTGGTAGCACACGCTCAGGTCCACGCCCGAGATCTCCCGAACCCGCCGGGCAATGCCTCCCGCCGATTTGTTCCTTGAGATTGTTATTGCCATGTCTGTGAGTCACCAAATTCGAATCTCGAAATCTGAAACAAACTCAAAAGCTCCAAACTCGAAATCCCAAGTACTCTCTTCTCGTGCGTCGGCGTTTCGGTCATGGGGGCATTTGAACCTTCGTGCTTGTTTCGGATTTCGCATTTCGTGCTTCGCGCTTTCTTACGCCTTCTTCGCCGGGCGGGGCGGCCACTTTGGCCAGCGCCTTGAGTGCCACCGGGGCCACCTTGCGATAGACTTCCTCCGGCTGGCATGGATGGCCGTCGACCGTAAGCAGGTCCTCGACCTTGATGCCGAACAGCCGCTCATTTTCCTCGAGGTAGGGCAGAATCAGGTCCCAATCCGCCTGGGTGAGCGTGGTGAACTTGCCGCCGTTGAGCTGCCGGTCCACCACCTTGTGATGAGGATCGCGGACGTAGATGGCCCCACCGGAAGCGAGGGAGAACAGATTGCCGCCCGGATACGGCTCGGGCAGCGGAACCACTTTGCCATCATCATCGAGCCGGATGCCGTTGAGGATCACGAAGCCGCCGCCGGCGAGCGGGTCACCCGCCATGAAGGACTCGGCCAGAAAGTCGAGGCACGTGCCGTTGATGACGACTTTCGGCCGGCCCACAGAGTTGATCAGGGGCCGGCCCGCCCCGTTGCCGAGGATAAACACGCTGCCGCCCTTGGCGCCGTACATGAACGTCTGGCCGACGTCGCCGTGGACGACGAGCTTGCCGCGCTTGATGATCTGGCCCAACTGGTCCTGGGCGTTGCCGTGCACGGTGATGGTCAGGCCGTCGATCCCGGAGCCGAGGTAATCGCCTGAGCTGCCGTAGATATCGATGACCACGTCGTCGGTATCGGGTCCGAGCCCGCAGCCATGGAAGCGCTGCCCGCGCAGGTCAAAGGCGATGAATCGCCGCCAGCCTTTGATGAACGCATCGCGCAGAAGCGACGCGTCGGAGCGGTCGCCCTCCGCCGGGAAACCGAGTGCGTCAATGACCAGCGTGGTCTCGCCACGTGCCGGCTCCCGCAGAGCCTTAGCGGTCCGCAGATCGATCAGCCGATAGGGTCCGAAGGCGGGGTCGCTCACGGTGATTTTCGGCAGTGCCCGCAGGAGCCGGTTCAGCTCGCCGCGAACGATGTGGAGAACGTGGCTGCGCCTCTTTCCGCCGGTCGGATACTTTCGGTCATTGAGCAGCGTGAAGGCCTCGACCGCCGCGGCCGTGTTCTCCCGACTCGCTCCTCGTTCGGATAGCGTCCGGCACACCGTACGGAGAGTGTCAAAAGACCACGTCCTCATACCGTCGCGGATGAACTCAAACAAATCTGGTGCGCTGCCCCCTCGTAAACAGGCGTCGAGCTTCTCTTCGGCCGCCTTGTCGTGACGAAGTGAATCGACGCTGACGGAGAAGTCGCAGGACTCCTTCCATTTCGGCATCGGCACGGGCTGGCCGAATTTGTCCGTGCAGGTCATGCGGAGCTGGTCGCCGGCCGCCTTTTCGAGGTTGAACAGAAAGGCGCCGCCGTCCGTGTGGCTGCCGCCGCGGGCGTTCCAGTAGCGGTCGGCCACCGGGCAGATGCGCGGGTCTTCCTGCGACAGGCTCAGCAGCGTGGCGTCGATGGCTTGCTTCTCCGAGGCGATCAGGCCGACCTGAACCTCGCCCTCGCACAGGGCAAACACCTGCGGCCGGAGCATCGCGGTGTCGGTAATCCCGACAAGCTGAAACTTGTTCTCGTGGGCGACGTTGCGGGCGATAATGAAGAACCACGGACCGTCGGGCGAGCCGTGAATGTGCGTCGTCTGAATCGCCTTATAGATGCGCTGCTTGTCCTCGGCCAACCGGTCGAAATCCAGCTCGGTCGTCGGGGCCAGGGCCTCGATGATGTATTCGAGCGGATAGCGGTACGTCCGGTCCAGCAGGTCGAACAGCAGGGCCGAGACCTCGGTGTCGGTGAGGAACTGCGGGTAGATGTTGCGCTGCTTGAGATACTCGCTGACCGAGTGGTAGTTCGCGAAGTCGCCGTTGTGGACCAGGGCCATGTTCATGGCGGCAAATGGGTGCGCCCCGCCGGGATGCCAGACGCGGCCCTTCGTCGGATACCGCTGATGGGCGATCCAAGCATGGGCACAGAGGTCCTCGATCTTGTAGTATTTGACAATCGCCTCGGCGTAGCCAACGACTTTGAGAATCATGATATTTCGGCCGTGGGACAGCACGAATGCCCGTTGCTGGCCGAGGGATGCATAGAATTTCTGGTTGAGCCGGAAGCTGTTCTGGCTTACGTACTCATCTTCGGCCGCACGCCGCTCCAACGCACGAAGGCCGTTCTTCTCAACAAACTCATCGAGCACCCTCGGCTTGACGCGGACGAAGTAGCGCCACACGTCCGGCGGCTTGACCTCCAGATCGCCCACCGCCCGCCAGTCGTCCACCTTCTCCAAGGGGGCGGACCCGGCCAGATCGAAATGCGGCGTGATGAATTCCGTCTCGACCTCAGACCGGACCTTCGGGTCCAGCAGCGCGATGTGAAGCATATAGTACTCGTCGAGCACCTGCCGGCTGACGCCCAACTGCTCGGGCACGAGGCCGACCGCCGCGATGCCGCCGCCCTTGCCGTTGCCGCGGTTGTGCATCTGCTTGGCCGGCTCGTGAATGTGTCGGCCGGGCACCGCCTTCGTACAGCAGAACCCTACGACGCCGCAGCCTCCCTCTTCCTCGGCCTTGCGCACCGTCTGAGGCCATCCGCACGCGTCGGCCAGCCTCTTTCGCGAGTCTGCCCACTGCTCTATCAATTGCCTGCTCACGGCTTATTGCTCCACATTGTTCGTGTAATCCAGATGCGTGAGAAGATCGGTTCGGCCTCGCAACTCGCTGATGCTCCGCATCCCGAAGCGCCACAGGAGCTCGACCAACTCGGTGCGCCAGGCGTTGTAGAGATTGATCAGCCGCTGTGTGCCCCACTCGATGCTCATCTTCTGCGAAAGCTCCGGGTCCGTCGTGGCGATCCCGCGCGGACAACCGCGACCGCTTTCGCATCGGGTACAGCGCACGCAGCCGAGACCAACCAACTCCGCCGTCCCGATGACAACACCATCCGCACCCAGGGCAATCGCTTTGGCGACATCGTGAGCCGTGCGGACGCCGCCGCTGGCCATGAGCGTCACCTTGTCGCGGACGCCTTCGGCCTTGAGGAACCCGTGGACCTTGCCGATCGCGTACTCGATGGGCATCGCGATGTTCTTCTTGGCAATGTCGGGTGAGGCGCCGGTGCCGCCGTAGCCGCCGTCGATGTGAATGATATGCGTGCCGGCGGCGTAGCTGCCCACCGCGACCATGTCCACGTCCGTCGGCGTTGAGACCTTCGTCGAGACCAGGGCGCGCGGATTGATGTGCTTGATCCAATCGAGGTGCTTCATATGGTCCTCGATGGAATAGACGCTATGGAACGGGAACGGTGAGAACAGCGAGATGCCCAGCACGGCCTCGCGCATGCGGGCCACGGCCGGGGTATTCTTGTCACCGAGCAGGTGGCCGCCCAGGCCCGGCTTGGCCCCTTGGGCGTACTTGAACTCGACGATGGGAACGCGCTGGATGGTCTCCTCGCGCACGCCGAAAAGGCCCGTAGCGACCTGCGTGATCACGTGGTCGTCATAGGGCCGCATGCGTTCCATGTAGCCGCCTTCGCCGGTGCAGGTGAAAGTGTTCCAGGCTACGGCACCGCGTGCCTTCGATAGTTGCGTGACGTTGCTGACCGAGCCGAACGACATGCCGCCGCCGTACCAGGGGACATCGATGCGGATCTGCGGCCGACCGTCGCCCCGGCGGTTCAGCTCGATGCCCGTATCGATCTTGTCCTTCGGCACGTCCGCCGGCGGTTTCTCGGGAAATCGGAAGCGCAGCTTATCGAATCCGCCGCCGGAATTGCCGCACTGGTAATTGAAGCCATACTCTTTGGCAGGAACGTGGCCCGTCTCGGCCATCATCCAGGTGGCCAGAATCATGTCGGCTGTCCAGCGATAGTCGCCCAGCACCGCCATCTCTGGGTTCTCGATAATTTGCAGCGCCGACTTCGGACACGCGGCGACGCAGTAATGGTCCGTCTTCTCGCAGGCGGGACCTACGCAATGGTAGGATTTCGGCTCGCAAAAGTATTTATAGCCGTCCTTGCGGACGTGCACGCCATAGGGGCAAAGCTGGGCGCACTTGCCGCAGCCGATACAATCATGGCTGCGCCGGATAATATATTTCGAGATCTCGTTGCGATAGCGCGGCGGGGCTGGCGCAATCCTGCGCTCGACCGCGACCTGCGGCACACGCGTCTTCAGCGTATTGGCCGGCAGGATGCCCCGCAGATCACTTTCTTTTACCGAAAAGCTTGCCAAAGGTTTCCTCCTCGAGGTCCTCGAAGAACATGGCCCGCCCGACGTCGCCGCGCAGCCGACGGACCTCGCGCATGCCCATCGCACCCATGACCTCGATCAACTGGTCGTGCCAGGCGGCGATCAGATTGACCATGCGCCCGGCGGCGTAATCCAAAGGCACCTCGTCCAGCCGGGCCGGACAAGGCATCCCCGGCTCGCAACGGCCGCACAGGTGACACTCCAGGGCGATCATCAGTGGCAGATCGACACTGACCACATCCGCGCCACAGATAATTGCCTTGGCCGTGTGCTCGGCCAGCGCGATGCCGCCGCCGGCGACGAGCGTGATTTCGTCTCTCATGCCTTTTTCAATCAACGCCACGTGAATCCGGCGGATCATGTCCTTCAGGAACAGGGGCTTGTCCACGCCAATCTGATTGCCGTTGGGGTCGGCCACGACATGCAGCACCTCGATTTCGGGAAGGCCGGCCAGCTCGATCGCGCGCTGGACTCCGTTCGCATCGAGCGGTAGTCGCACCGCGACGACCAGTCCGGGGAACTTGTCCTTGAGCCGCTTGATGCGATCGGTTACGGCGGGGCCATCATAAGTCTCCACAAGCCGCGTCTGCGCCAGTGTGTTCGGCGGAACCACGGGCTCCTCCGGGCTCAAACAGAACGCCAAATGAGGCAGCAGGCGATCCGCGTCTTCCCCGATAAAGGGCAGCTCGGAGGGCTTGGCCAGCGCGATGATATCCGTGCGAACGGCCGCCTCGCGTACGGCCGGACCGAGTCTCGGCAGCGTGTGGCGCGGCGACACTAAATCCAGGATCAGCGGCATCTGGATCGAGAGGCACGAGGCATCGGTCCGTAATGATTCCTTGTCAAAGGTCAGGTAGGCGGGTTTGCGGCCGAGGTCCACGGCGGTGCTGATGTACTCGCGCCCGTGAATCCCATCCCGCGTCGGCCGAACGATTTCGGACATGTCGGTCCACATGCCGTCGAAGCCCGGGCCGCTGAAGGGCCCCCGGTACCCGGCCCCCGAGACCGGAATCTTCGCCGTCTCGGCCTGGGCCCACGTCGTGTGAATAATCTCGGGCGTCCAGTAGCCGTTGCCCAGCGCCTCGTAAACCGGGTTGATGACCAGCCGTAGCAGGCCCTTCGTGCAGTTCTGCACGCAGGAGAAACAGCCCATGCACTCGAAGAACAGGGCGTCGACGGCCTCCAGCGTGCGGATATACTCCGCCTCCTGCCGGTAGCGGTCGTACACGCACGCCTTCTTGACGCAGTTATGGCACCGGGCACAGTCCTCACGCCAATCGACCACGCCGAACTTGCCGATGCGCGGCCGGCGCGGCGGGACAGGCTTGGTCTCAATGTGATATTTCTCGGGCATAGGTCTTCTCGACTCTACAAGCCGGCGGCCGCACGCAGCGTCGGAACCAGTCTTTCCCTTCCTCCGGAGAGGATGTGAATCCCCCGGACGCCTTTCATGCCCTTGAGCTTGCCGATGATCTCCGTGCAGATCTTCAGACCCTCCTTCTCCTGGGCATCGCCGTTTCCAGCGGCCTTGAGCCTTGCCATCATCGCATCCGGAATGTGAAGCTCCGTGTGCTTCGTGCGGAGTTGTTCCGCCTCCTCGGCACTGCGCAACGGCAGGACACCCGCCAGAATCGCGGTCTTGTCCGTCAGACCCTCTTTGCGTGCCGCACCAAGCCAGGCGGCAAACTCATCGGCGTCGAAAACCGGTTGTGTCTGAATAAAATCAGCTCCGGCCTCAATCTTCTTGGCCAGTTGGATCAGGTTGAGCTCCAGCGGCCGCAGGAGTGGGTTTACGACGGTTCCTACCAGCATGGAGAATTGGCCGACGATGGCCGTCCCGTCGAGGAGCGTACCCTTGTCACGCATCTGTCGCACGGCCCAGACGAGCTGGATCGCATCCAAGTCGTACACGTTGGCCGAATCGGAACAATCCAGAAGAGTCTGATGATGGCCCGAGGTGCAAACGACGTTCTTTATGCCGAGGGCTGATGCGCCCAATAAATCGGATTGAAGAGCAATGCGGTTTCTGTCGCGGGTGACCAACTGGTAGATGGGTTCCGGTCCGGACTGAAGAAACACCATGGAAGCGGCGAGGCTCGACGTTCCGATGCCGCTGTGGTTGTCTGCCACGCTCACGGCGGTGAGACCGTTGCCGAACAGCCCGGCAGCGGCGTTGATAATCGAGCTGTCTGCTGCCGGTGCCGGCAGATACTCGGCCGTGATGATAAACTCGCCCTTTTCGATTGCGTTTGCCAGCTTGCCGTTCGGTCTCATGCCGCATTCTCCCGGCGGTCGCCCGCACCCGCGCCCGGTTTGATACTGGTAGCGACAGCTCGGATCGGTTTTGCACCGCTTGAGGCGGGCACCACGGAAAGCCCCTTGCGAAAATGTTCGATACCGTCGATCACCGTCTTAACATTGCCCTGCCCCTTGGTGATTATGAGCACACGGCCCGTTCCGAGACCGATCTCATCCATCAGCCCATCAACGGCCTCGGCCCGCTTGGACGCACGGAGGTGGCCCTCCAGGTGCTTGCACTCCGCCGGCGGGCAGGAACAGATTACGATACCCTCGGCGCCCATCTCAAAGGCCTTGAGCAGGTACGGGATCGTCATCTTGCCGGAACACGGCAGGCTGAGCATCCTTAACCCGTCGCCGCCGAACCAGTCCTGAAGGCTCTGAGCCTCGCTCTCGGTCATACTGTTAGAGCAATAGAAAAGATGGATTACCGCATTTCCGCTAATCATAAGATACTTGACCAAAACACGTGCCATTGGTCTAATAAGTAGACCATGAACCTGGGTTGCCTCCGCGGACTCGCGTCGGCGGTCCTGAAGCAGTGATGGGAAGGCAGAACAGGAGGGGCAAGGCTTGCCGTTTGGCTGCTGCTACAGCGAAGCAAGCCTCGCCCACAGCCCAATGCCCACTTTATGCACCAGCGAAGTTCAGCGTTCTCAACTGCTCGAAGAATCCTGTTTCTATGACACTTTTGCCTGCACGTCAGGCATTCCGTCGGATGTGCGTTCCCGCCCGGTCCGATCCGGTCTTGTTTCGTTCATCGCCGGCTGAACCGAGCCATAAAATCCAAGTGGTTCCTGAGGACCCACATCTTCTCCAGGAATTCAGGCCAGCCACAGGAGGGCTTGAATCCCTTTTCGGCCTCAGGCGCCACCGCGGCACCGCAGGCGACACCATTCTCGACCTCGCCCCAGATATCCGCCCAGACGTTCAAGGCATCCTGCACGACACTGTTGGTCACATTGCGAAAGTGCATCAGTTCGACCTGCGGCGAAGGCGCTTGGGCTATCGTCTGCGATTCTTCGCCCTCAAACCGAACTAATCTGACGCCCTCATTCATATGTGAACCACCGTCCACCAGACTCCTGCCTGCCCGCGGCCCTGTCAGGTTCAGCCATACCCAACGGCCGGACGCTGCCAGACGCGAGAACCCTCTTTAACATGCAAAACCCATGCCAATGTTGAGACGTCGGCGCGCAAACCATAACTCTCTGTTGTCAAAGGGCTTGCGGCATACCAGCCGTTGAAATGGGAGGCTTGGTCCCATCAAGAGTGGATCACTAAATGGACAGTGGTCCATTTTGTGGACCAAATCCACGACATGCTCGTATCTGTAGGTGCGGTACAGCAGGTGCCGATTATGGTATCTATGCAGAAGATTGCCTGTCGGATGCGCGGCGGTGTTGCCACGCCTCGGACAACGCTGCAAAACGCTTCCTTCAGCACGAAGGGGGTCAACTCTCAGCTCTCCACATGCCGAGGGAACTGGCGGGCGTGACAGTCTTCGATTTGGGGTCAGGAGTCAAGGCCGTAGTCCTGAAGGCGTTTGCGGAGAGTGGTGCGGCTGATACCGAGTTTGGCGGCGAGTGCCCGCTGGCTCATCCCCTCCGCGATCGCCCGGGAAAGGATGATCCGCTCGATCCATCCGTGGAGTTCTTCCCTGGCCCCGGCGGAATCATTCGCTGTCTTGTAGTACCGCTCCAGAAGCGTCTGAAGCTCGCGTTCGACCGATGGCGGATGGAAGGACCGTCCTGCGACCTCGTTTCCGTACCCTCCGTTGTCCATCCTCGGCCTTGCCCCCTCCGGTGCGCCGGCGAGGACCTCGGCCGGTAGGAGACTCGCCGATAAGGTATTGCCGGGGCTCATCACGACGGCGTGCTCGATGCAATTCTCCAGCTCACGAACATTGCCGGGCCAGAAGTATGCGAGCAGATGGTCCAAGACCTCGCGCGAAATCTTCGTCACGGTTTTGCCATTTTCTCGATTATACTTCTCCAGAAAATGGTCCACGAGCATCGGGATGTCCTCGCGGCGCTCGCGCAGCGGCGGCAGGTGAATCGGCACAACATTGAGCCGATAGTAGAGGTCCTGGCGGAACCGGCCCTGCGAAATGGCCTCTTTCAGGTTCGTATTCGTGGCGGCCACGACCCGCACGTCCACTCGAACCGTCCGCATGCCGCCGACCGGCTCGAACTCGTTTTCCTGCAGCACCCGCAGGAGCTTCACCTGAAGACGGGGGCTCATCTCTGAGACTTCGTCGAGAAAGAGCGTCCCCTGGTCGGCCAGCTCGAACCGCCCCTTACGGTTCTGGACGGCGCCGGTGAACGCCCCCTTGACGTGGCCGAACAACTCTGATTCGAGCAGGGTCTCGGGCAGTGCCCCGCAATTGACCTTCACGAGAGGACCCTTGGAGCGGGGGCTGTTGTAATGGATGACATTGGCCACCAGCTCCTTGCCCGTGCCGGTCTCGCCGCTGATAAGGATGGGTGCGTTCGACCGGGCGGCCGTAGCGGCCGTGGCCAGCACCTGCTGGATCGCCTTGCTCTGACCGATGAGGTTCTCCAGGCGATAGCGGCTCCGCAATTCGCGGATCATCTGTTCATCCCGGACGAGAATCTCTTCTTTCTCAACCTGAAGCAGGCGGTTGATCTTGAGCACCTGCGATGCCAGAGACGCCACGATCGACAGCAGCCTCAGGTCCTTATCGAGCGTGGACTCCACCGCAAATGGCCGGTCCACGCTTAACGCACCGACCGTCTCATTGTCTACCTTGAGCGGCACGCAAATGAAGGCGATGGGCCAAGCGGAATCAGCCTGCCGCGCCGTGGTTCGGTTGAGGAATCTCGCGTCCTTGCTAATATCCGGTACCGCTTCGGGCAGCCCGGTCTTGACCACGCGGCCCGTGATGCCCTCGCCGATGTCGTACTCGCCCCGCGCCCGCTCGGCGCTCGAAAGCCCGTGCGCGGCAACGATCCGAAGCTTGCCCGTAGTCCGGTCGAGAAGCACGACCGTGCCGCGGATCATTCCCAATTCGCTGGCCAGCACGTTCATGGTCTCTTCGAAGAAGGAGTTCGGGACCAGGGCCGTGCCCAGTGCCTCGCCCATCCGCGTCAGAAGGCTCAGCTCGCGGTCCTCCCGCGACTCGGCAGCGATCGCCAGCTTGCCTTCAACAACCCGGAACCACTGCGGCACGCCAATGGCGGTGCTGCGCCGATTGGCGGCCTTTCGCAAGGTCAACGTACGTATCCCCCGGGAGATGCCGATCTCCAGCACGACCTGCGTGATATGCCGCACCTTTGCGAGAAATCTCTGCGAGTGGGCCTCCGTCTCCAGGAGCCAGTAGGCAATCGTGCTGAGGTCGAACAGCCGGGGGCAGATATGCCCGAAGAATCGAAGGACGATATCCTCGTCATTCCAAAGGTCCAACATCCCCGTCAGGCTGTCGAACACATACCGCGTGCCAGCATCCCTTGCGGCTTCGACGCCGGTCAGGGCCTTTTCCAGTTCCGCCGGATCGGAGGGGTTGCCCACGTGGACCACGGAGCTGCGCATCCGCTCGTCGCCGGACTGATAAAAGTCCAAGAACACCTTATCATTATTGCCTTTGCCGGAAGAGAAACAGTCGATGAGATGAAAGGCCCCTTGAGACATCTGCTCGCCATACGCACGGCTGATCGTCTGGGGAGAACGGTTGAAACTGACGTACGTTACGGTTGCACGTTGGACTTCACTGGCGGCCAGGAATCCCGAGATGAATTGGTCCACAGGCGCGCCGGAATCGACTTCCCAGACGAGGTTATCGCCGGGCAGGACGCCACCTATCAGGCGGTCAATCTCATCAATCCCTGTTGTCAGCATTGGCTCAGTCAACTCACAACCCCCAGAATCATCCCACACGACTCTCACAACTGCCGGCGGGCCACGTTTGCTAATGTCATGGCTCTGTCGCGGAGCGGGGTACCTTCGAGACTACGCAGGACTCAGCGAGGCCGCCCCTGAACAGGCTCTTTCGCCATTCTACCACACAAAGGATACCGAGGCCACAACCTCCCCATCATCCTCCTCACCGGGGTGCGTTCGTCAACGCAGACGCCAGAAGCCGCGAGTTGACGTACGCTGCCGTCCTTTTCCTGCAATCCTGACCTCTTCCGGCCGATACCCAGCGAAGAATGCCGAGGGAAAAACCATGAACAGCACGCAAGAAAGCCAAGAGGCTTACGCCGGCGGTTCTGGGCCAACAAGTCCGATGGTACGAGAGGCAGAAGCAAACACCCGGATGATCAATGCACTTGTCGTGGGAACTCGTCAGGTGATGAGTCCAAAGAACGACAGGTTGAGTTTTGCCTCCTCATTTACAAGCAGAGGACTTGCGATTCTCTGCACTTTTGCCTGCTCACGCCACAGCAGATAGAATGTGGTTACTTTTGAACGGGCGACGTGGCATCCAAAGTAGAGTATGTGAGCGGATAGACAATGTGGCTATTGGACATAGCCGATCAGGTTCCATGATATGCCAAACTTATAAGATAACGGGCGACCACATGCAATATATCGGGACACTACTTGTAATCGGGACAATCTGATCGTTTCCTTGGTTTCGCCTTCAATCGTTTTCTGCACATCGCCATGACGGACGGGCCGCTTCAAGCTAAAGACTGGCTGCACCGCGACTACGGGTGGGGCCATCAGGGGATTGTCATGTGCGTGGAGCATGGCGATGCGAATGTCCTAAGACACGCCTCGGCACGTCACCAGCGTCTCGGACATGCGGTCGCCGCAAGGAAAGTTCCAGAAAAATTGAGAAATACGTATTTGTATGGATTGACATGAGCGGCAAATGTGTGTAGTCTTACCCAAGTAAAGGTGAGTGAAGCTCGCCTGTAGTGCGTAGCGGAGAAAGGGCGCTATAGGCGAGTCTCCCAGTATGACACTGTGCAGGGCGTGAGTACGCGAGAGGCCGTGGCCTTGGGAATGCCCTGGGGAGAGAAATGCGGATGCGGCTCTGGAGTTGGGTAAAAGGGAAGGTGGTGGGCGGAGAGAGAGGGCCGTCGGCGGGACGACTATGCGTGGAGCAGCTTGAACCCAGACTCCTTCTCGATGCAACGGTGATGGGAAGCGAACGTTTGGCCCGCCTGGAAGTGTCACTCGCTGTACCCGCCGTCTTTGTGGACCTCAACCAGGAACATGAGACGGTCCCGACATATGAATCCCTGACGACTATTGAATTGGCGCCATCCGACGGAGCAAGTCTGGCGCAGATGGAGGAGTCAGGGATCTCGACACCGGGCGATCCTGGGGAGCAAACTCTGGTCGAGCGATCCCTCAATGAAGCAACGCAATCCGTCCAGCTGGAGCCCGGGGCGTCGCAGTCACTCGCCGGAGCATTGATGACGCAAGTGGAATCCGGTGCCCAGATGGAAACCGGTTCGTATGTGTTTGCTGAAGCTTCCCAGAATGAATCCTCCAGTTCGGTTGTTGCCGAGCAGGAGACCATAATAGTGGATTCGAATGTGTCACCTACCGCGATCCGGGGGCCCCCGGCGGATGCCCAGGTCAGCTCAATCAGCATTGGCACCACTTCACAATACTCGGGGGAGAGTGGTGATTTCCTGTTGTCAGGGGCAGCCTTGGATGGGCAGGACCTGATCACTTCTGAAGCAACAGCGGGGCTTTTTGCGGATAACCGCTCTGACTCGGACGTACGTGACTTCCTCGACTGGCGCGGGGACTCTGCCATCGATTCCGCTGACCCTGGCTTCTTCGTAGCCCCCGACTCGGCCGAGGTGGTGTCGCCTTGGCAGTTGGTCGAATTTGACTACGCCACACGGACCCAGCGGGTGCTCTCGCTGGAAGATAGCCTGGGAGTTCTGCTGGAAGCGGGCATAAACGTCGGTGGGCAGGAGGTATCAGGATTTGAGGGAATCCGCGATTACCTGCAACCGTTGTTGGTGCCCGAAGGCACGTCAGGCACCGAGAGTTCAGCCGGTCTCGATTCCATCCAGCCAAACTTCATCTTCGGTCAAGACTGGCGTGAGCGGGTGCCCCATGATGATCTCCTCACGTATCCCTGGTCGGCTCAAGGACGCATTTGGGGCACATTCCCGGGTCTGGGGGAGTACTCGGCTTCGGGCACCATGATCAGCCCTGACTTCTTCATTACGGCCGGGCATTGCGTGAATCTGGGTGGGGGTGGGTCCTGGGCCAGCCAATTGGTCTTTTCGCCCGGGCAGGACTGGGAGAAAATCTTCGAGAATGGGACGGATTTCCGCCGGTCAGAATACCAGTACTGGGGTGAGGCACAGGCGGTAGCGCTGTATTCCTGGGCGGGGTGGACGGCATACGGCAATTGGGATTGGGACATGGCGCTGGTCCGTACGGATCGAAATATCGGCGATTTCACAGGCTGGCTCGGCTACGGATACACAACCGACGATGCCTGGTACTTTAGGGACGGAAACCTGGCGGGATATCCTGGAGATCTGACGCCCCTCGAATATGATCAGTGGAGCCAATCGGACAACGCCCGCAACTACGGAGTTACGCCTTACCAATTGCGCTCCGAAACGATGGACATATGGGGAGGGCAGAGCGGCAGCGGCTTGTACTACACGTATGATCCGGGCAGCGGCTTGGGCCAGTACGTTCACGGGGTCACCTCCCATGGCACGTACACAGATTCCAATGGCAACGGTCGGTGGGATCCGGGCGAGCCAACCTACTATAATGCGTTTACACGCATGACGGAGGCCACATTCAACCAGATATCGAGCTTGATTGCCAACGAGCCCACTCCGATAGATCGACCTGACCTGCTGGACTACGACAAGTGGTTCAAGACTACGTTCGCTTACTTCACGGCGGGACCGTTGCGGCCCGGTGACACCCTTACCGTTCGTTCTGTTGTGCGAAACAATGGCACCGCCGCAGCAGGAAGCTTCAAGGTCACGTTCTATGCGTCCGCCAACAACACGATTGAAACCAGCGATTATCGGCTTGGGGACGCAGTCATCTCCTCACTGGCCCCGTTCAGTTGGACGGACGCTATCTGGACCGGGACTCTACCCGACATGCCGGCGGGCAATTATTACATCGGTTGGATTATCGACTCGGAGGCTGCCCAGACCGAGTTGGTAGAAACCAATAATGTCGGTATGATCACCGGCACACGGTTAGCGGTGGAGTCTTGGGTGCCGGACGTGACGGTGCTCGGCAGCAATGGAATCTCGATAACCGATGGTGATACAAGCCCATGGCTGATGGACGGCACGGATTTCGGTTCCGTGCGCGTGGGCGATTCCGCGGTCCTTCGTACCTATACGGTCCGCAATGACGGCACGCCTATCTTGACACTTGGGCCGGTGAGTGTCCCGGAGGGCTTCACGCTGGTCGAGGGTCTGTCGAGCAGTTTGGCGTGGGGGGCGTCGGATGCGTTCACGGTGCGGCTGGATACGGCGACGGCAGGAACCAAGAGCGGGGATATTTCCTTTACCACCAATGACCCGGATGAGAATCCCTTCAATTTCCGGATCACGGGGACAGTGTTGCCTCCCTTGCCGGAGGTCGCGGTCCTGGGCAATGGTGCCTTGATTGCGGATGGGGATACGACCCCCAGCCTATCCGACTATACGGACTTCGGCTCCGTGGTTCAAGGCGGCGTGGCGATGACCCGGGTGTTCACGGTCCGCAATGACGGTACGGCGACGCTGACGCTGGGAGTAGTGACGGTTCCCAGCGGCTTCACGTTGATCGAGGATCTGTCCGCCAGCCTGGCACCCGGGGCGTCAGACACCTTTACGGTCCAGTTGGACACCGCGATAGCGGGCACGAAAACCGGAGATCTCTCCTTCTCGAACAATGACCCCGATGAGAATCCCTTCAACTTCCGGATCACGGGCGTGGTGACCGGAGCGACGGCTCCGGAGGTGACGGTGCAGGGCAACGGCGTCTCCATCAGTGATGGCGACACGACGCCGAGTACAACCGATGGGACGGACTTTGGCTCCGTGGCGCAGGGTGGCAGCCCGATCAGTCGCACGTTCACGGTTCGTAATGACGGGACCGGGACCCTGACGCTGGGAGCGGTGACGGTACCGACAGGCTTTACGCTGACGGAGGGTCTATCGGCCAGCCTGGCTCCGGGGGCCTCGGACACGTTCACGGTGCGGCTGGATACGGCGACGGCCGGGACCAGGAGCGGCACGATCTCGTTTGGGACGAACGACAGTGATGAGAATCCGTTTGACTTTGCGATTACGGGCGTGGTGACCGGGGCGG